>ENA-UOVV01000267-UOVV01000267.1-compost-metagenome-genome-assembly--contig:-NODE-267-length-73147-cov-122.659539_pt1 | contig 73147 bp, 61 predicted proteins | sample MGYA00238155_ERZ761577 | MGnify/ENA primary metagenome ERZ761577 (study PRJEB28898, sample SAMN06268775) | compost metagenome | isolation source: Emeryville, CA | place: USA:Emeryville, CA | collected... | reverse complement strand
ATCGAGAGCTTCCGCGAGTTTCCCGCCGCCGTAAAAAACCTGCCGCAGGAAATGAAGGAGCGCCCGATCGTGATGTTTTGCACCGGCGGCATCCGCTGCGAAAAAGCCGGACCGTATCTCGAGCAGGCCGGTTTCAAAAACGTGCATCAGCTCGACGGCGGCATTTTGAAATACTTCGAGGAGTGCGGCGGCGCGCACTACGACGGCGAATGCTTCGTCTTCGACCAGCGCGTCGGCGTCGATCCCGCCCTGCGCGAAACAAACTCCGTCCTGTGCGGCAACTGCCAGCTACCTCTCACGGAAGCCGAACAACGGGACCATCGCTACGTGCCCGAAGTCAGTTGTCCCCACTGCGCGGATACAGCTACCGCCGGCTAAATGTCACCACGCAGAACGTAAGGTCTTCGACGCCGACGCTCCTCCGGCGATCCTCCCCCACCCGGCTAAGTTGGTTGCAGGTGCCTCAGCTTCTCAGGATTGCTCATCACGAAAACCGCCTCGATGCGTCCACCCGCGAGGCCGAACGCGAGCACCGCTTTCGCGTGACCGTTCTCGAAGCGCACGAAACCCGGGAGCCCGTTGACGCTCGCGGGGCGAATCTCTCCCTCCATGCCGTGCTTCTTCACCGCGTGCAGCATCGCGCGCGCGACGGCTCCGGCGCCCTCCAGCGGCTTCAGCAAGGCGCCGGGTTTATCCCCTCCATCCGCCACCAGCACCACGTTCTCGGCCAGTTGCGCCAGCATCGCCTGGAGATCGCCGTTTTTCATCGCGGTCACAAACGGCGCCACGATCTTTTCCGCTTCCGCCGGCGACACGTCGTAGCGCGGGCGGCGTTCGTCGAGGCGCTGACGCGCGCGCGTCAGAATCTGCCGGCAGTTGGTCTCCGATTTTTCGACGATCCGCGCGATGTCCGCGAAGTCGCAGCCGAAGCCCTCCCGCAGGATGAACACCGCTCGCTCAGTCGGGCTCAAGGTTTCCAACAGCACGAGAAACGCGAGTGAGAGAGAATCGGCCAGCGTCGCCGCATCGGCTGGGTCCGGTGCGCGCTCGTCGATCAACGGCTCCGGCAACCATTGCCCCACATACGTCTCCCGCCTCGCCCGCGCTGAGTTCAGCTCGTTGATGCAAAGCCGAGTGATCGCGGTCGTGAGCCACGCGCGCGGCGAATGCACGGAATCGCCCGCCACCAGCCGCCAGCGCAGATACGTCTCCTGCACCATATCCTGCGCATCCGTGACCGACCCCAGCATGCGATACGCGATGCCAAAGAGCATGGAGCGATGTTCTTCAAATACAGAGAGAGCCGGATCGGTCATGAGAGGAATGGGCGTGGCGGGTTTCGGCAGCGTTTGCAGTAAAGACCGGGCAACACCCGACATTGTGACACCGGACGCGAACGCACGAGATCCCGTTTGTTCGTTCGACGCGAGCGTGTCACAAAACGCAGCGCTCGCCGGTCATGGTTATCGATCCACCATGAACCGAACCACTCTCTTCCTCGCCGCGCTTGCAGCCGCCGTTGTCTTTGCGGGCGCCGTTTATTTCGTGCTGCGCATCGCACACGTCGCCGAACCCGCTGCCACGACCGTGCAAGGTCCGACCTCGCGTCGCCTCTGGGCCACCGCCGCCGCCGCCACGGCCCTCGCCGGCGCGGCCACCGGTGCGATGGCTTTGGCGCGCCCCTCGGGCCGCTTCGGCACGCGCGCCGCGACCGCCTGCACCGCGCTGGCTGGCAGCGTGGGCGCGATCAACGGAGGCCTCGTTTTGGCCTTCGCCGACGGCGGTCCAGGCAGCGGCAATGGCGTCGTGGGTGGCGCTGCGGCGTTGGTGCTGGGCGTGGTTGCCCTCGCCTGGGTGTGCCTCGGTCGAACGCGTTCCCACACAAAACCGTGACCTCATCCAGCACTCCTCCGCCCTCGCCGCGTGAGTTCGTGAAGAACGTTCACGGGATTCGCTACCAGGTGACCGACGTCGCCCGAGCCGTCGCGTTTTATTCGTATCATCTCGGTTTCAAGCTCGAGCATCAGCACCTTCCACAGTTCGCGGCTTTGTCGCTCGGCGACACGACACTGCTGCTCAGCGGCCCCGGCGCTTCCGGTTCTCGCGCGCTGCCCGATGGAGTCAGCCAAAAGCCTGGCGGTTGGAATCGCTTCGTCCTGCACGTGGTGGATCTTCCCGCGTGCATTGCGGCCATGAAGCAGGCCGGATTGCGCTTTCGCAACGACATCGAAGTCGGTCCCGCGGGCCGACAGGTCCAGATCGAAGATCCGGATGGAAACCCCATCGAATTGTCGAGCCCGCAACGCGTCCTTGAAGTGTGCGCGCGATCGCGCGGCGCCTCACACGTCGGAGAAGGACGTGAACGGCGCAACGACCCTCAACGATCCGGCCCCGCAAAACTCGCGCGAATGCGCTCCACGATCGCCGGCGCATGCGTCAGCGGCGCGTCGCGATACACTTCCGCGTAGGCCCGCTGCGCGGCTTGCACTTCTTCGAGACGGCCCGGAGCCACCTCTCGCACACTGGCCAGCCGTTCGGGCGTGAACTGACGCCGGTGCGGATCGAGCCAGCCGTTGCGCATGAAGGCTCCCGCCTTCTTCGTGCAACGACACGGATTCGCCGCGTTCACCAGCCCGCACTTGTCGTGCATAAACTGATACAGGTCCTGTCGCGCGCGCGTGAGCAGTTGCCGGAAATTCGCTGACGACACCTCCATGATCTCCGCGCCTTCATCGCTCGTGACGCCAAACACCTCGCCAAGCACAAACGCCAGGCGCTGCCTGCGATCGAGGCACATCAGCATCGCCGTGATGCACCCGAGCTTCGCTTCTTCCACCAGCAGCCCATGCCCGATGGGCAAAAGCGATTCGTCCGGCAGCTCCGAATCCTCACATTCGTCCAGCGAGCGCCCCATATCGACGAACGTCATTCGCCGCTCCTCCATCTCCGACTTCCGGACGTTCAGCAGGTGGTTCACGGCGATCCGATAGAGCCACGTCGAGAACTTGCTCCGACCTTCAAAAGAACCGAGATGCGTCATGGCCTTCAGCAGGATCTCCTGCGTCGCGTCTTGCGCGACGTCGCGCCGCCACACCATCCGCAATGCCAGGTTGAAGATCCACGGCTCGTGCAGTCGAAGCAGGCAGTCGAGCGCTTCGAGGTCGCCCGCCCGCGCGGCCTCGATCCAGCCATGCTCCTCCGGGACCGAGGACAACGGCGGACGCAACGCAGCGGACGGAGAAGCCGGCATAGCCTTGATCCAACAAGGTGCGGATTTATTGGCGAGCTTCGGGCCCGGCCCCCGGGAACCACTCGGTGTGCTGGTCGCCGCGGCGACCAAGATAGGTGACGCGCTTCCCCTGCAGAAACGCGAAGTATCCTTGCACGCCCGCGGCCATGACGCGTCGCGTGAAATCGCGATAGCGCTGCCCATGTTTCTGGCTATCGACAATCGCCGCCTTGACCGCGGCGGCATCGAACTCCGGCGCCACGTTGGGCAGCCCTTCGTAAAAGATCGGAACCACGACCGCCGCCGATCCGCTCACCGAATAGAACGACTTCCGCCGCGCCAGGTAGTCCACGTGATAAAACTCGACGCCTGCGCGGAGCAGATTGCCGACGACCTCGGGAAAGGAGATCGCACCCGCCAGCGTTTTCGCCGCCGTTTCCTCGATGATTTCAGTGTCCATACGCCGGATTGGACAACTCCACCCCTGCGGCTGTGACAAACCCGCGCCCTTTCCGGAAATTTGTTTCGAGTGCCAAGTCCCCGTTCGTAGCGGCGGCCCTTCCGTGCATTCGTTCCACAACCGCCAATCCCGAATGCCTTTTTGAAAAGGCATTCGGTTCTTCCGGTTGGCGAGGACCTTCTTTGCGCCTTTTGCGCTTCTTTGCGGCTCCCGATTCAGCCTGCTTTCGGTCCAAGAATCGCATCCGCCGAAATCGCGAAGCGCTCGGCCAGACGTCGCACGTGGTCGACCGTCAGGTTGCGCGTCCCTTTCAAAATCTTGTAGGCCACCGAGCGGTCGACTCCGAGCAGTTCCGCCAGATCGTTGCCACTCAGGTCGTTCTCTTCCAAAAGCAGCCGGACAAGTTCCAGTCCGGTCTTTTGCTTCGGCGCCTGCAGATGCTCCGCCTCGTAAGCCTCGATCTGTTGACTGAGAATCTCGAGGAAATCTTCCTGGTCGCGATTGAGCTTCATTCCCGCGAGCGCATCCACCACTTGGACGGTGTTCTGGTAGCTGACTTCGTCGTGAATGGGTCGTGGGACGTGCAGCGCGACCAGACCTTCATAGGTCTTCGGCAGCTTCTTCGGCAGCGCCCCTGGATTGGTTGTAGTCATAACGTGTCTTTCCAAGTGCCCTTGTCGTATTCCGCGTGGGTTAGAACGCGGAGAATGTAGATCCGTTCCTTGTTGTAGTGGATGGCCGTGATAAGCCGGTAGGCATCACCGAGATTGAAAACAGTCACTGTTCGCCCGCTCTCGACCGTGACTTGATCCGCATGTCGAAACGAGGCCCTCGTCTCGGCGAGCGTCCTCCATCGCGCAGCTTTTGCGACCGAATACCAAAACTCGATCTTCGGCTTGAGGGCGGCGTGCTTAGCGGCTGACTCAACGAGACGCTTGAGCGTGATGATGCGCATGCGGGGTCGGATTCGTGGCGTTCACTCTCATGCTCCCACTGGTTGAGGGTTCGTTGTGCTGGGACCTTGTGCCGCCACAATGGTGGCCATTTTGGCCACGTCAACACTTCAGTGGCCTTCCTGGCCACAAACAGCCTACCTCTTCGTGGCAATCGCAGTTTCTGATCTCATCCACGCCGCACCTTCCCAAACAGCTCCTGCTCAAAAAACGCCGGCGCAGCCCACCCGCTAATCCCGCCGGCGATTTGCTCCCGAGGAGGCGATGGTGACAGTGGGCGCCGATCTATGCCTGGCCGCCCGTCCGAACGCGTCATTCTCCTCGTCCTCGCGGCGATTCAATTCACCCACATCATGGATTTCATGGTGATGATGCCGCTCGCGCCGCAATTGATGCGCGAGTTGGACCTCGGCGCCGGGCAATTCAGCGCGTTGGTCGCGGCTTACTCGATCGCGGCGGGCGTCGTCGGATTGTTGAGCGCGCCGTTCATCGATCGTTTCGATCGCCGCACGTTGCTGCTCTGGGCCTATGCCGGATTCACGATCGCGACGCTGCTCTGCGGGCTCGCGTCCAATGCCCACACGCTCCTCCTCGCCCGCATTCTCGGTGGTGCTTTTGGCGGTGTCTCCGGTTCGCTGTGTCTGGCCATTGTGAGCGATCTCGTTCCGCCGGAACGCCGTGCGGCCGGTATCGGCATCATCATGACCGCGTTTGCGTTCGCCGCGGCCGTCGGCGTGCCGGTCGGTTTGCAACTCGCGCTGCATTTCGGCTGGCGCTTGCCGTTCACCTTCCTCGCAGTCTTCGCGGCGGTGGTGTGGGGCCTGACGTTTCGTCTGATGCCTCCGGTTCGCGGACACCTCCAGACCGGCATCCACAAGGGCCAGGCTTTTCGCGCCTTGTTGCGCGACGCCAACGCAGGCCGTGGCATTCTCTTCATGGCCGTCATGGTGCTCGGCCACTTCAGCATCATTCCCCTGCTCTCTCCGCATCTCGTCGGCGATCTGGCCCTGCCGGAAAAATATCTTTCGCTGGTCTATTTCATCGGCGGCGTCGCGAGCGTCCTGACCGCTCCGCGCGTGGGCCGGTTCGCGGATCGCCACGGTCGCCAGCGCGTTTTCACCTACATGGTGATCGCGGCGTGCGTGATCACGCTCACGATCGCGAATGTCGGCCCGCTGCCGGTTTGGGCGACCCTGCTGTTGACGGGTTTGTTTTTCATCTTCGCGAGCGGGCGCTTCGTTCCCGGGCAGGCGATCGTAACGCTCGCCGTGCCCTCGTCCCGGCGCGGCGCCTTCCTGAGCCTGACGAGTTGCGCGCGCGATCTCGCTTCCGGAATCAGTTCAACCTTGGGTGGCTGGGTCGTGGTCAAACAGCCGAACGGCCACCTGCTCCATTTCAACTGGCTCGGCTGGATCGCCGTCGCCGCAGGGCTGCTGAGCATCGTGGTCGCGCGCATGGTCCGGGTGAACGACACCGGCGCGCCTTCATCCTTCGTCGATCTCGAGCGCGAACCCCAACCGGCCAGCTAGGCGAACAGCCAACCATCTCGCGCCTCGCCTTGGCTCGCCAATGCGACAAATCGCACCGCTCCGTCTTTGCGTCTCTTGCGCCTCTTTGCGGCCAATGAAACGCGCGTCGTTCTAGCTCCGCCGCAGCGCCCACAGCTCCTTCGCCTGAGCGATCGTCTTTCTCAAAACGTCCGGCGTCAGCGATTGCTTCGGATCGTCGCCGATTCCTTTCGACGGCTCGACGTGCGCCTCGATGCACAAGCCATCCGCGCCATACGCCACGGCCGCCAGCGCCGCCGCCGGCACATACGCCGCCTTGCCGACCGAGTGCGAGGGGTCGACCACCACCGGCGCCCAAGTCTTCTCCTTCAACAGCGGCGTGATGCTTTCGTCCGGATGATTCCGATAACCGTCGAGCGTCGGTGTCGTGCCGCGCGGACAGAGCAGCACGTTCGGATTCCCAAACGCCGCGATATATTCGGCCGCCGAGATGAACTCGTTCAGCGGCCCCATGTGGATGCTCCGCTTCAACAACACCGCTGTCTCAGGCTTGCCCGCGATCGCCCGCCCGATCTGCCGCAACAGCGAATAGTTCAACGCATTCCGCGCGCCGACCTGCAGCGCGCCCACGCCCGCATCGAGCGCCAGCTTGATGTGCGTCTCTTCCATCACCTCGGTGTCGACCGGCAAACCGGTGCGGCGCGACGCCTCCATCAGAATCTCCAGCGACTTCGTGTCGCCTTGGAACGTGTAAGGGTTCGTCCGCGGCTTCCACACACCGCCGCGCAACACATGCGCCCCCGCTTCCTTCACCGCCGCCGCCGTTTCGTAGAAGTAGTTCGGATTCTTCGGATCGATCGTGCACGCGCCCGCGATCACCAGCAGTTCCTCGCCGAGCGTCACCCCACCCAACTTGATCCGGTGCGTCGCGAGATCCGACCGCCGGTCCATCAGCTTGAACGGCGACTGAATCCGATCGATCCGCTCCACGTAATCCAGCCCTTCGAGCCGGTTGATCATCAGCTCATCCCGCTCGTCGCCCACGATCGCGTAGATCGTGCGCACCGCTCCGACGATCGGCTGAATCCGACAGCCAAACTCCGTCACGATCGACGTGACTTCGGCGAGCTGTTCAGGCGTGAGACGATTTGTTTTTGGCAGGATCATGACGGGTTTGGGTCGAATAAAACACAAAAGCCGCCCGGGACGGGGCGGCTTTTGCGAAATTGAAGTTGAAACGTGTATTCAGCTTTCGCGACGGCCGCCTCCGGCGAGCCCGGTAAACCAGGCCGCAAAACCGAAGTAGAAATAATACCCGGCGGCGATCATCGAAGATCATTGAAGTGCCTCCCCCGCCCGCGATTGTCAACGCACCGTTCTCCCCGCGAGATCGCCAAGATTCCCCTTGCGTAGCTTTCTCCGCGTCCTTTACTCCCGACCCTTTAACCAACTCGCAACCATCATGGCTCGAATCTGTGCAATCACCGGTCGCCGCCCCACCAAGGGCTCGATCATCAACCGCAAAGGCCAGTCCAAGAAGAGCGGCGGCATCGGCACCCACGTGACCAGCATCACGAAGCGCAAGTTTCGCCCGAATCTTCAGCGCATCCGCGTGAAGCTCCCGAACGGCGGCACCAAGCGCATGCTCGTCTCGGTCAAGGCCCTCAAGGCCGGCCTGGTCACCAAGGCCTGAGCTTCCCAAAGCTTCTTCAACTTCCCGCCCGCAAATAACCTTCGCGGGCTTTTTCGTGCCCGAATGGCACCATTAACCTGCGAGCCCCCGCTACCCTGTCATTCTGAGCGCAGCGAGGAATCTAGTGTGCGCGTCGCCGCGGTGGCCGGCGGCGAAAATCGAGGTGGATTCTTCGCTGCGCTCAGAATGACAAAGAAATTTCGATTGCCGGATCAGAGATCGGGAGGCTGCCCCTCATCCCAGAACTCGGAACGCGAAACGCAAAACCCGGAACCTACGCCTCAGCGCGGGCGTCAAACCGCGCGGAACACCGCCGCCGCGTTCTGCCCGCCGAAACCGAGGTTGTTGCTCAACACGGTCTTGACCTTCGCCTCGCGCGCCTGATTCGGCACGTAATCCAAATCGCACTCCGGGTCCGGGTTCACGAGGTTGATCGTCGGCGCGATCCTGCCGGTTTGAATCGTCTTCGCGCAGATCACCGATTCGATGCCGCCCGCCGCGCCCAACAGGTGCCCCGTCATCGACTTCGTCGAGCTCACCGCGAGCTTCCGCGCGTGATCGCCGAACACCTTCTTGATCGCGAGCGTCTCGAACTTGTCGTTGTAGGGCGTGCTCGTGCCGTGCGCGTTGATGTAATCGACCGTCTCCGGCGACACCCCCGCGCTCGCCAGCGCCCGTTTCATCGCCATCGACAAGCCCTTCCCGTCCGGATCCGGCTGCGTGATGTGAAACGCGTCGCACGTCGCCGCATAACCGGCGAGTTCGCAGTAAATCCGCGCCCCGCGCGCCTGCGCGTGCTCGAGCGTCTCCAAAACCAGGATACCCGCTCCCTCGCCCATCACGAAGCCGTCACGCTCCAGATCGAACGGCCGGCTCGCCGTCTGCGGCGAATCGTTGCGCGTGCTCATCGCCTTCATCGAGCAGAAGCTCGCATACGCAAACGGCGTGATCGCCGCCTCGCTGCCGCCGGCGATCATCACGTCGACGTCGCCACGCCGGATCGCGTGCGCCGCTTCGCCGATCGCATGCGTGCCCGTGGCGCACGCCGACACCAACCCGAAATTCGGTCCGCGCGCCCCGATCTCGATCGCCACCAAGCCGGAGCACATGTTGCCGATCAGCGAGGGAATCGTGAAGGGCGACACTTTGCGCGGTCCGCGCTCGGCCAGCACCTTCAACTGCGATTCATACGTATACATCCCGCCGATGCCGGAACCAATCATCACGCCCACCCGGTCGCCGTCCTCGCGCGCCGGATCGAGCCCCGCGTCCTTGATCGCCTGCTTCGCCGCGACGAAGCCAAAGTGCGTGTAGCGGTCGTTCCGCCGCGCTTCCTTCGGATCCATGTGCTGCGCCGCTTCCCAACCGCGCACTTCCGCTCCGATCTGACACGGATACTCCGCCGGATCGAAAAGCGACACGCGGTCGATGCCGCATTTGCCGGCCAGCAGGCTCGACCAGAACGACTCCACGTCGTGACCCAGCGAGGTGACGACGCCGAGCCCGGTTACAACGACGCGACGTGAAGAGGATGCAGGATATTCCATGAGTGACGGTGCAAAGCGCGAAACGCCAAAAACAAAAAGGCGTTCTGCCGATGATTTCCGTCAGGAAACAGGCAGAACGCCGGAAATGGAAAACGCGAGATTAGGCCTGACCCGCCTTGCCCTTGATGTAGTCGATCACCTGGCCGACCGTCTGGAGCTTCTCGGCGTCGGATTCCGGGATCTCACCCTTGATCTCGTCCTTGAATTCTTCCTCGAAGGCCATGATCAGCTCGACCGTGTCGAGCGAATCGGCGCCAAGATCGTCCAAAAACGAGGCGGTCGGCGTCACCTGCTCTTCGTTCACGTTGAGCTGGTTGACGATGATCTCCTTGACGCGTTGTTCGATGGTTTTTTGGTCGGCCATGATTGGTAAAAAGATGCGGAACGCTAGTGGTTGGGCAGACTTCACATCGCCATGCCGCCGTCAACGGCAAAAACTTGCCCGGTGATGTAGCCCGCTTCCTCAGAACACAAATAAGCGGTCATGTTCGCGATGTCCGCCGCTTCACCGAATTTTTTTAGCGGCACCGCCTCCAGGATTTTGCCCGCGACTTCCGGATTGTTCACGAAATCCGTGGTCATGTCGGTTTTGATAAAGCCGGGCGCCACCGCATTTACCGTCACGCTCCGGCTCGCGAACTCGCGCGCGAGGGTCTTCGTCAGTCCAACCATGCCCGCCTTCGCGGCCGAATAATTAGCCTGCCCCGCATTGCCCATAAGGCCGCTTACGGAAGTGATGTTGACGATGCGTCCCCAGCGCGCGCGGGTCATCGGCCGCGCCAACGCCTTCGTCCAGTGGAAACAGCTCGTGAGATTCGTCGAAATCACGTCGTTCCAATCCGCCTCGCTCATGCGAAACAGCAGCCCGTCGCGCGTGATACCCGCGTTGTTCACGAGAATGTCGATCGTCGGAAACTCCTTGAGCAGCTCCTCCGCCGCCTTCGTCACCGCCGCGCCATCCGCCACGTCGACCGCGAGCGCTTTCGCCTTCCCGCCCGCCGCCGTGATCGCCGCCGCCGCGGCGCCGCACGAGTCGGCCGACTTCGACACGCAGATCACCGTCACACCGTGACGCGCGAGAGTTTCAGCGATGGCCTTGCCGATGCCGCGGCCGGCGCCGGTGACGAGTGCGGTGCGATTATTGAACGTGAGCATGTCGGGATATTCGATGTTCGAGTTTCGATTTCGGATGGGGGAAACGAGCCCCGCCACGGCGCGCAGGCAATCGAAAATCGAGCAGCAAAAATCCAAAATCAATACACATCCCGCTGATACCGCCGCTCCTTCTTCATCTGCTTCACATACTCCGCCGCGGCCGCCGGCTCCATTCCCCCCTGCTGCGCCACGATGTCGTGCAACGCCACGTCGACGTCCTTCGCCATGCGCTTCGCATCGCCGCAGACATAGAAATGCCCGCCCCCCTTGATCCACGCCCACAATTCCGCCGCGTTCTCACGCATGCGGTCCTGCACGTAGACTTTGTGCATTTGATCGCGGGAAAACGCCGTATCCAGCCGCGCGATCTTTCCTTCGCGCAACCACGCCTCCCACTCCTCTTCATACAGGAAGTCCGTCGCACGGTGCTGGTCGCCGAAAAACACCCAGTTCCGCCCCGTCGCGCCGCTCGCGATCCGATCCTGCACAAACGCGCGAAACGGCGCGATGCCCGTTCCCGGTCCGACCATGATCGCATCTTTCGAGCTGTCTTCCGGCGGTCCGAAGTGCGAATGCGACACAAACACCGGCATCTTCGTCGTTCCCACCTGCACGCGGTCCGCCAGATAGCTGGAGCACACGCCCACCCGCTCGCGGTTGTTCGTCTGATAACGCACCACCGCCACCGTCAAATGCACGTCGGTCGGATGCACCTTCGGCGACGACGCGATTGAATAAAGTCGCGGCATCAACTTCCGCAGATGATCCACAAACTCCTGCGGCGTCAGCTTCGCGCTCGGAAACTCGGCCAGCAAATCCACGAAATGCCGCTCTTCCAAAAACCCCGTCAGCACCGGCTTGGATTCCGGCGCGAGCAGCCCGGTCAACTTCGCCTTCTCGTCCGTATGCGTCGCCTTCGCCGCCAGCGTGCCCACGATCTTCGAGGTCGGCCCTGACAACGCCAGCCGCGACGTCAGCGCCTCGCGCAACGGGATCGGCTCCGTCAGCTTCAACATCGCCGGCGACACCAACTCGTCGCCCGTCGCGCCCAGCCGCTCCAGGATCTCCTCGACCTCCGAGTCGCGATTTTTCGGATACACGCCGAGCGAGTCGCCCGCCTTGTAGTGCAACCCGCTGCCCGCGAGGCTCACCACGAAGTGCCGCGTCTCTTTCGCCGATCCCGGTTTCGTCAACAACCGGTTTTCCGTCACGCACGCCAAGAAGGGATGATCTTTCGAAAACGTCGGGCTTTCCGCAGGATTTGACATGGCCACCGCGCATGAAGCGGACGCCGGCCGCATCTCGCAAGCCGGCATTCCTGTCCGCAGGCTTGCAGCAGTTGCGCAATCACACCCACTCTTTCCAACTGATGGCTTCCGCTCCGATTCGCCTGCAAAAATTCCTCGCCGACGCCGGCATCTGCTCGCGTCGCGCCGCCGAGGCGCTCATCGCGCAGGGCGAGGTGTGGGTCAACGGCCAGCCCGCCACCCTCGGCCAAAAGGTCACGCCCGGCGTCGATCGCGTCACCACCGGCGGCAAAAGCGTCCGCTCCACCGCCCAGCCGCGCGTCACGCTCGCCGTGCACAAACCGCGCGGTCTCGTCTGCTCCAACGAGGATCCCCACAATCCCGAAACCATCTTCAGCGTTCTCCCGCGCGAGGTTTCCCACCTGCGCTTCTTCTGCGCCGGCCGGCTCGACAAGGACAGCGAGGGTCTCGTCATCCTCACCACCGACGGCGATCTCGCCCACCGGCTGATGCACCCGTCCAACGTGGTCGTGAAGCGCTACCACGTCATCCTGGAAAAACCTTTCCCCGCCAAACGCCTGCCCGCCCTCATCAAAGGCGTCATCGCCGACGGCGAACGGCTCAAGGTCGAGCGCGCCGCGCTCGTCAACCCGACCGCCTCCGACGAGTCCACCGCGCTCGATGTCCACATGCACCACGGCAAGAAGCGCGAGATCCGCCTCCTGTTCACCGCGCTCGGCTACGACGTGAAGCGCCTCCGCCGCTACCAGATCGGAAGCTTCCGCTTGAAAGGCATTCCGCTCCGCGCCATGAAAAAACTCACGCCGGGCGAAATCGAATCGCTCTTCCACTCGCCCAAGACGCCGCACGCCACCCACGAGGTGTCCGCGCCCAACCCTCACGACGTTTCCCATGAAAACTAAACTCGCGCTCCTCGCTTTCTTCGTCGCCGCCCGCGCCGCCTTCGCCGCGCCGCTCCCGGCCACGACCGCCGTGCACGCGAAGCCCGACGCGAAATCCCCCGCGATCACCACCCTTCCCGCCGGCACCGAGCCCAAGCCCGCGCACGACCAGCTCGCCACCGCCCCCAGCGGCTGGCTCGCGATCGAACTTCCCGGCCCCTTCGAGGGCTACGTCCAAAACAAGGACATCGCCAAAAGCCTCGACGTGAAGATCGGCGCCCAAATCCGCGTCGCGCCCAAAAACGACGCCGCCGTCATCACCTCGATGGAAGCCGGCGACCAAGCCGAGATCACCGGTCTTCACGGCCGCTGGACGCAGGTGAAGGTCGAAAAAACGATCACCGGCTACATCTATCTTGGCACGACCGAGCTCGCCTCGAAGCCCGCCGCCGACGCCCCGCCCGCCGAAGCGCCCGCGCCTCTCCAGCCCGCCCCCGTCGCTCCGGTCGGCAAGGGCTTCAACGCCGCCGGCAAATCCGTCTCGGTCAACCTCGCCAGCGGCAACGGCGAAACCCTCCCGCGCCTCTTCCAGGGCAAATTCGTTTCGACCCGCAGTCCGTTCAAACCGCGCCGTCCCTACGATTGGGCGCTGCACGACGACTCCGGCAAGCGCTACGCCTACCTCGACATCAGCAAGCTCCTCCTGACCGAGCAAATCGAGAGCTACGCCGATCACGTCGTCGTCGTTTACGGCGCCGCCCGCCCCGGCCCCGACGGCAAGGAAATGGTGATCCAGGTCGAGTCCCTCCAGTTGAAGTAATCTTTTGATGACCACGAAGGGCGCGAAACCCACGAAAGGTTTTCTCTTTCGTGTATTTCGTGTGTTTCGTGGTTTCTCGTTCCCATGACCCTCATCGACGGAAACCAAATCGCCTCCGCCATCATCGCGGAGCTGAAGTCCGAAGTCGCCGCCATCGCCGGCCGCAAGCCGTGCATCGCGCTCGTCCGCGTGGGCGACGACCCCGCCTCGGTTTCCTACGTGAAGAAAAAGGAAAAAACCGCCGCCGAGATCGGCCTCGAAAGCCGCATCATCCTTCCGCCGGTCACCATCTCGCAGGACGAACTTTTCAAGCTCATCGACGACCTCAACGCCGACGCCACCGTCGACGGCATCCTCGTCCAATCCCCGCTGCCGAAACACATCGACGAGGTCGCCGTCTTCCGCCGCGTCTCCGCCGCCAAGGACGTCGACGGCTTCAACACGCTCAACCTCGGCAAGGTGGCCCAGGAAGACGAAACCGGCTTCGTCGCCTGCACGCCCGCCGGCATCATGGAGCTCCTCGCCCGCAGCGGTGTCGACCTGAAGGGCAAACACGTCGTCGTCCTCGGCCGCTCGCTCATCGTCGGCAAACCCGTCGCGCTCCTCGCTCTTCAGAAAAAAGCCGGCGCCAACGGCACCGTCACGATCTGCCACTCCGCGACGAAGGATCTTCCTTCGATCACCCGCCAGGCCGACGTCCTCATCGCCGCCATCGGCCGGGCCGAGTTCGTCACCGCCGACATGGTGAAGCCCGGCGCCGTCGTCATCGACGTCGGCATCAACCGCGTGCCCGATCCGTCCAAAAAAACCGGATACCGCCTCACCGGCGACGTTCACTTTCCCACCGTCTCCCCGCTCGCGAGCCAGATCACGCCCGTCCCCGGCGGCGTCGGTCCGATGACCGTCGCGATGCTGATGAAAAACACGGTGAAGGCGTTCAAACAAAACGCCGCCCGCTAAGCTCCGGCGCCCGACGACTTCTCCCTCGGCCAATCGGGGGAAATCCGCTGTCCCCGCACTTGCGCCGGCTCGCGCAAGTCCCTTTCCTCCGAGCTAATGGCCGCGCCTTCCATCCTCGTCGTCGACGATCAGCCGATCAACGTCCAGCTCCTCAAACGCAAACTGGAGCGCGAAGGTATTCAGGTCTCCGCCGCCTACAACGGCCTCGAGGCGCTCGAGTTCGTCAAGAAATCCAAGCCCGACCTTATCCTGCTCGACGTGATGATGCCCGACATGGACGGCATCGAGGTCTGCCAGCGCCTCCAGGCCGACGAGCAAACACGTTCGATTCCGATCATCTTCATCACCGCGCGCACGTCGAAGGAGGGCAAAATCGAGGGCCTCAATGTCGGCGCCGTCGATTACATCACCAAGCCCATCGATCTCGACGAAACCCTCGCCCGCGTCCAGACGCAGCTCCGCTTCGTCGCGATCAATCGCGAGATGGTCGATCTCCAGCGCCGCCTCGTCGAAGCCCGCCGCGCCGCGACCATCGGCGCCGTCACCCAGGGCATCGCCCACAATCTCAACAATCTCCTCGGCGTCGTCATCGGCTACCTCGACCTCATCAAGGCCTACTATGACAAGCCCGAGCAGGTGAAAAAGAACGCCATCCACGTCGAGGAAGCCGTTCACCGCATCGTCTCGATCATCAAGCAGCTCAGCACGCTTGTGGTCCGCTCGCGCCCGCCGCTTTCGAAAGGAAATCTCCAACGCCTGCTCGAAAGCAGCATCGCTCGTTTTCATGCGGAAAATCGCCTCACCGCCCCCGTCACGATCGACAATCCGCTCGGCGAACTGATCTTCGACACCAACTACGAAGTCTTCGAGGAGGTCGTATCCAAAGTTCTGATCAACGCTTGGGAGGCCTACGACAACCGTCCCACCGACCCGCGCCCCATCTCCATTCACACGCGGCTCCTCGACAAGGGCGACGAGGGCAAACTCATCGAAATCCGCGTCGACGATTCCGGCCACGGCCTCGACGACGAGATCCGCGATCACGTGTTCGAGCCGTTCATCAGCTCCAAACACACCGTCGGCGTCGGCATGGGGCTGACAATCGCGCGCCACGCTCTCCGCAATCTCGGCGGCGAGGCCACCCTCGCCGATCGTCCCGGAGGCGGCGTAAGCGCCATCCTCGTCCACCCGCTCGAACCCCGCAAACCCCGCCGTTCCTCCAGCGAGTAGTGCGGTGCTTCAGCCCGCACCTGGAGCCACCTCTTCCATGCCCGCTCCCCAAATCGCCTTCCTCGGCGCCGGCAACATGGCCGCCGCCATCGTCGACGGCCTGATCGCCAAGAATCCCGCGGCCGCTGCCAACCTCTCCTGCTTCAGCGCCAGCGGCCGCACGTCATCCGCCCTCGCCGCCCGCACCGGTATCCAACTTTCCAACACGCTCGACGACCTGCTCGCGCCCGCCGACGTCGTGGTAATCGCGTTCAAACCGCAACACCTCGCCTCCGCCGATCCGCGCCTGGCCGACCTCACCGCCGGCAAGCTCGTCGTCTCCGTTCTCGCCGGCAAAACGCTCGCGACGCTCGCGAAAACCTTTCCCCGCGCGCGCAACCTCGTGCGCACGATGCCCAACACCCCCGCCGCCATCGGCGCCGGCATCACCCCCTACTGCACGCTTCAGCCGCTCTCCTCCTCCGACCGCACCGCCGTCGAAACCCTGCTCTCCGCCTGCGGCTCACACCTCGAACTCGCCGAAGAACACATGAACGCCGTCACCGCCCTCAGCGGCAGCGGCCCGGCGTTTCTCTTCGAATTCGTCGCCGCGATGCGCGACGGCGGAATCGCCGCCCATCTCCCGCCCGACATCGCCGCGCGGCTCGCGACCGAAACCGTCCTCGGCGCCGCCCGCCTTCTTGCCCGCCGCCAGGTCGATCCTGAAGTCCTTCGTAATCAGGTTACCTCGCCCAACGGCACCACCTTCGCCGGTCTCAAGCACCTCGAGTCCGCCCAGTTTCGCACGATCATTCGCGACACGCTCCTCGCCGCCCGCAATCGCGCCGCCGAGCTCTCGCAGGACTAGCTCCCAACGTGGCTACGAGCGTGAGCGAGTGACCGGTCGCTCACTCCGCCTGCACGACGACCAAATCGTCCACGTGCAGCCCGCACCACACACGATCCCCGCGATGGATTGACTCCATCAGCGCGCTTTCATTCGCCACCACCGCTTTCAATCGCGTGCCGCTCACCGTCCTCAACTCGAGGTGATCCGTCGCGCCTTTGAACACTTCCTCCTCGACCACCGCTTCGAAAGCGATCTCCGCCGGCACGGTCGACTTCGACACGTGAACTTTCTCCGGCCGGATCGAGATTTTCGCTTTTCGCACGCCTTCGGGCCAGCACCCCGCCGGCAGTCGTAATTCCAGCCCGCCGTCCAGTCGCACGACCGCCATCGCGCCTTCGGTCGCGATCTGCTCCGCTTCCACCAGATTCGCCTGCCCGACAAAATCCGCCGCAAACGCCGTCGCCGGGCGGTGATAGACCTCGTGCGCATCGCCGATCTGTTCGATCCGCCCGCGATGCACGATCGCGATCCGGTCGCTCATCGTCAGCGCTTCCTCCTGGTCGTGCGTCACAAAGACAAACGTCATCCCGAGCTGCCGCTGCAGCCGCTTCAACTCGAGTTGCATCGAGTGCCGCAGCTTGGCGTCGAGCGCCGACAACGGCTCGTCCAACAACAGCACCGCCGGTCGCGGCGCCAGCGCCCGCGCCAACGCCACCCGCTGCCGCTGCCCGCCGGAAAGTTGATGCGGTTTGCGCTCCTCGAATCCCTCGAGCGACACCAGCTTGATCGTCTCCGCCACGCGCGCCGCCCGCTCCGTTCCGCTCATCTTCTGCATCCGTAATCCGAACGCCACGTTCTCACTCACCGTGAGATGCGGAAACAGCGCATAGCTTTGAAACACCTGATTCACATTTCGCCGATACGGCGGCGCCTGCGTCACGTCTTTGCCTTCGAGCAGCACGCTCCCTTCGTCCGGGATTTCGAATCCGGCGATCATTCTCAACAGCGTCGTCTTCCCGCACCCCGACGGCCCGAGCAGCGTCAGAAACTCGCCCCGCCGCACCGCGAGGTCCACGCCGTCCACCGCGGTGAACCCGCCAAACCGTTTCGTCACCGCCCGAAGCTCGACCTGAGTTTCCATTTTAAGCCGCCGCGCTCCTCCGCTGCAGTATCCAGTAACTCACGACAAACATCAGCGTGAACACCACGCCCAGCGCCGCGCCGAACGGCCAGTCGCGCGCTTGGAAGAACTGGTTTTGAATCACATTGCCGATCATCGGCACGCGCGCCCCGCCCATCAAATCCGTGATCGCGAACATCCCGATCGCCGGCACGAACACCAGCAGCACCCCCGCATAGATCCCCGGCTTCGTCAGCGGCACGATCACTTCGCGAAACGTCCGCAGCGGCCCGCAGCCGAGATCGTGCGCCGCCTCGACCAGGGCGACATCAAGCTTCTCCGCGCTCGCATAGATCGGCAGGATCATGAAAGGCAGATACGCATACACCAAACCGATCACCACCGCCGTCGGCGTATACAACAACTCCAGCGGCGCTCCCACGATCCGGATGTGCTGAAGCAACGCGCTCAGCAACCCGTCGCTTTTCAAAATCGTGAGCCACGCATACGTGCGGATCAAAAAACTCGTCCAAAACGGAATCATCACCAGCAGCAGCAACCGCGCACGCCACGCTTCCGACGCCCGCGCAATCACCCACGCCACCGGAAACCCCAGCACGATGCAGATCGCCGTCGTCAGCGCCGCGTAGCCGATCGAGCGCGCGAAGATTCCCAGATACACCGGGCTGAACACGCGCACGTAACTGTCCGTCGAAAACGAGAACACCACGCGGCCCAGCTCGTCGCGCTCGCAAAAGCTGTAAATCGCCAGGATCGCCATCGGCACCACCACGAACGCCGCCAGCCACACCAGCATCGGCGCCAGCATCAACCAGCCCGCCACGCCCGGACGGCGGCCGGCCTGACTGACACCGCTCTGGCTCATCCCGTCCGCGGCGCTCACTGCGCGCTCTTCAAATCCGTCACCAACTGATCGATCAGCGTGGCGGCTTTTCCGATGTCGCGAAACGTATCGTAGTTCTCGATCTTCGGATAGCTCGCCGGATTCTCGAGCTGCTCCTCGCTCAGGAGCTTTCGCGCCTCCAGGTTCGGATTCGTGTAGGGAAACTCATCCGAGATCAATTTGCTCACCTCGGGACGCAGGATGTAGTCCAGAAACTTGTGCGCCGCGTCGACGTTCTCCGCGTTCGCCGGAATCGCCATCACGTCGACAAACGGGTGCGCCCCTTCCTCCGGCAGGATGTAGGCAAACTTCTTGTCTTCCTCGTAAAGCCGCGCCGCTTCCCCGCTCCACACCACGCCCAAATCCACCTCGCCGCTCAGCAATGCCGTCTTCGGGCTGTCCGAGTCGAACACCTTCACCAGCTTGATCCACTCCGCCAGCACCGGCTTCACCTTCGCGAGATTCGCGGGCGTGATGTCGTTTTGATCAAGCCCCAGCGTCACCAGCACCCAGCTCACCAACTCACGGTTGTCGTTCACCACGACGATGCGGTTTTTGAACTTCGGCTGAAACACGTCCTTGTAGCCGCGTATCGGTTCTTTCACGACATCCGTGTTCACCACGATGCCGACCGTCCCGATCATGAAGGGCACGGTGAACTTCTGCTCCGGATCGTGCGGCATCCCCAGAAACTCCGGCGCCACGTTCTTCAAATTCGGCAGCTTCTTCGCGTCGATCGGGGTCAGCAGCTTGTTCCGGATCAACACCTCCGCGATGTAATCCGGCGGCTGGACCAGATCGTAGCTCGCCCCACCCGCGAGCATTTTGGCCAGCATCTCCTCGCCGGAAGCGAAGGTCTCATAGTTCACCTTTATCTTCGTCTCCTTCGTGAAGCCGTCGATCACGGTTTGCGGAACATACTCGGACCAAGCGAACAGGTTCAGTTCGGCTGCGCGTGTTCCGGAGACGAATCCGAGGAACGACACCGCGGTGAGGAGGCGGATTATTTTCATGTGATTAGCGACTGATGCGTTTCAGGTGCGCGGAAAACAAAACGAAGGCGATGGTGAACAGCACGAACACGGCCGACAACGCATTCAGCATCGGATTCAGCCCCACTTTCGCCATGCCGAATATTCGCAGCGGCAGCGTCGCCGAGCCCGGGCTCGTGGTGAAGTAGGTCACGATCACCTCGTCCATCGACAGCGTGAACGCCATCAACGCACCCGAGACGATCGCCGGTCGCAGATACGGCACGACCACCAGCCAGAATGCCTTCAGCGGCGTCGCGCCCAGATCCAGCGCCGCCTCCTCCAGCGCCGGATCGAGCCCCGCCAGCCGCGCCTGCACCGCCACGAGCACAAACGGAAAACAGAATGTCACGTGCGCGATGATCACCGTCGTGAACCCCAGCCGCATTCCGATCGTTGAAAACAACACCAGCAAGCTGATGCCCATGATGATCTCCGGCATCATCATCGGAATCCCCACGAGCGTCTGGATCGCCCGCGATCCGCGAAAACGATAGCGGTGCAACAACCAAGCGCCGGTCGTGCCCACCACCACCGACACCACCGTCGTCACCCCGGCGATCACCAGACTGTTCTTCAGCGCCTTCATCAATGGCGCGTTCGACCAGAGCTGCGCATACCACTTGGTCGTGAACCCCTGCCACACCACGTTCAACCGCGACTCGTTGAACGAATACACCACGAGCACCAGGATCGGCAGGTAAAGAAACCCGAACACGCCCGCGGTCCACGTCCGCAGCGACCAGTCGAGCGCGCGCATTCCGTGGAACGGAGTTCGGCGCGACGCGTGCGGCTGCTTCATGGCGACGCCGCGCAGCATGCGACGCTCCCCCGCCCCTGCGCAAGCAACCACGCGCACGCGTCTCTCTTTCTTCCACGGTAGGGCGCGTTGTCCCCAACGCGCCGCTCCGGCCGCTACTCTTTTCCGCCCCCGAGAATCTTGTTCAACGCGTCCCCGACGCCCGAACGCTCGAGCGCGAGATTCAACAACCGTCGCTGCAGATCGCTCGTATCCGTCTTCGCCATCGTCCCGCCCACCCGGATCGGCGTTGTGAAACTCGTGTAGCCGAGCGCATCCTGCTCCGACTTCAACAGCTTCACCTGCCCCAGCAGTTCGCCCAACCGCCCTCGCGCCGCCAGCGTCAGCTCCAAATCCAGCGCCTGCTGCAGCAGCGGCTTCGCCGGATCATAGGTCACCTGCCCCGCGCCACGAATCCGCACCGCCGGCGAAATCAGCGAAAAATCGCGCAACACCAGGTTCATGTTTTCGTCGCGCCCGGTCTGAAAACTGAGCTGGTCGAAACGGATCTCCGAAAGAATCTTCACGATTTCCTGCGCCGCGGAAATCGTCTCGCCCGCCGAACCGCCCAGCAGTCCGCCCACGATCGACAGCGCCGAGGTCGGCGCCTGCATGCGATCCGCCGGCAACACCGTCGCGAGCGCGCGAAACACCCCGCCCGTGCTCGCCACGTCGAAATTCGCCTGCGCCGTTTCGATCACCTCCACCAAATCCCCGCCCTGCCCCGCCACGGTTCCCGTCACACTCACCCGCGCCTCCACCGTCGGCAGCTTGGCCGGATCGATCGCGCGAAACGCCGGCCCTGTGTCGAAATTGTTCACCGCCAGCTTCGCTTGCAGCCGATAGGCGGGATCGCGGCTGGGATCGAACGTCACGCCCCCCGCCGCGTTGAGATCGCTCTCCGGCCCGAATCCGGCCTTCACGCTCTCGAACCGCAGTTCGCCGGGATCGAGTTTGATCACGCCGCCGACGCCGGTCACTTCATACGCCCCGCCATACACCAGCTTGTCGATCGCGATCGCGAGCTGCCCCGACAACGCACTCCAGAACGGCGTCGCACTTTCCTCCGACGCTTCGTCTTCCTCGGACGTCTCCGCCGGGACGAGCAGGGTCAGCAGTTGCACGTCCTCCACAACCACGTTCGCGCCCGTCGCACGTCCGTCGATGTTCCATCGCTCCCCCTCCGGCGACATCGTGCCCGAAAGCTGAAGATCCGACTTCCGTCCTTCATGTTCGAAGAGCAGCGGCAGGTTGAACGTCACTTTCCCCGCTTCGTCGACGTCCGCACGCAACTCCGCCGAAACCGCCGGCAGGCTCTGGTTGTCGGGCGACACCAGCTTGGTCAGCGCCACCTTCGTCTCCAAAGCGCGGATACCGTCCAGGCTCGCCGAAAATTCGCCCTGCGCGAGTCCCGACGCCAGCGCGAGCTGCCCTTCCAGCACCGGCTGCGTTTGCCACGCCGCCAGGTCCGCCGTCCATCGCCCCGTCGTCTTGATCGGCTGACCGTCGCCGTTGAGTTGACCGGCCTTGCCGGAAAACGAAAACAACGTCGCACCGCCACGGCTCATTTCGATTTTGCCGACCTGCGTCTGCCACCCTTGCGGGCTGTAATCCGCCGCCGCCGAAACCACGATGTCCACCTCGCGCAGCAACGGCTCCTCGCCCGAGGCCATCGACACGCCCGAAAGCTTGAGCGCATCCGTCACCCGCACCGACAGCCCACCCTCGCGTGCGCTCGCCACGAGTTCGCCGCGCACGTCGCCGCCGATCAATTTGAGTTGGCCCAGAAACGGTCCCGCCCACGCCACGGGCAAACCCGTCAGCGAAACGCGCACCAAATCCCGTTCCGGATCCGCAATCCGCAATTCCGCCGTCGAAAGATTGAACTCGAACGGCTGCAGCGCCTTCACCGTCGCCACCGGCGCGCTTCCTTCCAAAATCGCGTCCAAACGATCCACCCGCAGCGAATCGCCGTGCTGCAACACATCGAAATCCGCCTGTAGCTTGGTCGGTCCCACCGCCGACAACTCCGGCAACAGCAGCTCCAACCGATTCACGGCCGCGTTCAGCGTGCCATTCCCCCGCACTTCCTTCTCCGCCAGCTCGGTCTCGATTCCGCCGCGGCCAACAAGCGTGAACTCAGGCAGCGGCCGCCCCAGCGCAAACGGCATCAGATCCGTGTGCCTCACGTCGAGCTGCCAGGTGCCCGCGATCCGCGACGCCGCCGACGCAAAACCCGCACGCACGTCCGCCAGCGATTTCCCGCCGCTCGCGAGCAATAAAACATAGTCCTCACCCTCCACCGTTCGCGTGGCCGACACATCGACGTCGAGCTCCACCCCGCCCGGCACCTGCGTGCCGCTCGCCGAGGCCGTCGAATCCGCCGCCACCCGCGAAAACGTCCGCGGCGTATCCATCGCCACCGCGATCGCGCTTCGCAGTCCCAACGTCCCGCCGTCGATTCCCGGTGAAGACAGCTCCAGGGCAAATTTCCCTTCCCGACCGGCCGCCAATCCTCCCCCCGTCAAACGAACCCGCACGCGCACCGGTCCCGCGTCCCCCGTCGCCGGCAGGATCACTTCTCCATCCAACTCCAGCCCGTCCAGCGACAAATCCACCGGCAGCCGCAACGCGGCAAAAACGCCGCGAAACGCCTCCTCCGCGACGGTTTGCGCCGCATAAGCCGACGGAAGCAGCGAGAAGGGCTGCGCCAACCTTTCCTGCCTTTTCGGGGTCTTTTCGAGCAGTTGCGCTACCACCGCCGGCATACCCGCCGCCTGCCTCAGATCGAGCGTCCACCCCTTCGCCACCAAGCTGCGCACCTCCACGCGATCCGACACCCCCGCCGGCAACACCGGCACCACCGCGTCCAACGTGGGTAGCGTCAGCCGCGCTCCCTTGGCCTCGAGCTGCACGTCGCGGAGCTCGATTTCCTTCCAGCCTGCCGACACCGAGCCGATCGTTCCGGCGACATCGGAGCGGCTCGCAAGCGCCTTCCTCGCGGCCCACGTCTGGAAGGAGCTGTTGAAGACAACAGCCACAAGCACCAACAGCAGGACCACGAAAACGCCCGCGCAGATCAGGATCACGCGACCGGCCTTCATTGGGGAGAGAGACACTTTGGAATCACGCAAGTTGCGCCTGTTGACGCAAAAACGCGCAGTCCGTTACTGCGCGTTCTGCAACGAACGCATCGTTCGCCGACGCTCCCGTTGAACGGATCGTCGACGTTCGACGCTCAACTCACTGCGCTACGAGCGCGTCCGTCAAACCCATCGCGCGCCGAAGAGCGGCAACCGCGACGTTGTAGTTGTAATAGGCTTGAACCTGGTTGCTGCGCGCGGTCGTGAGTTCGACCTGCGCCTGCAGGACATCGAGCTGGGTGCCGGTGCCCGCACTGTAACGCGCATTGGCCAGGCGCACCGCTTCTTCCGCCTGCTCAACCACGCGACTGGATGCTTGGACGAGCTCCACGGCTTCCTGCCAGGACGAGTAGGCCTGCCGGACTTGGATGTCCGCCGCCAGTTGGAACTCCGTCAGGCTCAACCGCGCCTGCTCCACGATCGAACGCGCCCGGGCCACGCGACCGGCCGTGGCACGGCCGTCGAAGATATCCCAGTTGGATTGCAGCCCGACAAACGCGCCATCGCGCGCGCCGTCGAACGGATTCGTGCGCCGGTTGCTCAACTGCCAGCCGGCCACCAACGCGAGCGTCGGGAAATATCCCGAGCGCGCCGAAATGATCCCCTGCTCGCTCGCTTCCGTGAGCTTCGCGATGCGTTGAAGATCGGGCCGGTTCGCCCGCGCCGATTCCGTCGCGCTCTGCAAATCGAAGTCCGTCTGCTCGTAAGTCAGAGTGCCGACGACCTCCGGCGCTTGATCGAGCGCGTCGGGCCGGCGCGGCGACAGGCCGAGCGACTGGCGCAGCGCCTCGATCGCCAGACGGTAATCGTTGCGCGCCGTGATGAGCGGCGTGCGTGCATTCGCCACCGCGACCTCCGCCCGCAACCGCTCGAAGCCCGAGACCGTGCCGGCTTCGAACCGGTCCGTCGCGGTCTTCAACTGTTGCTCGAGCAGGCGCAGGTTTTCCTCCTGCACGGTGATGCGATCGCGGGCGAGCAGCACCTGATAGTAGTTGGTGCGCACATCCAGCAGCGCGTCGTTGATGACCGCCTGCAAATCCAGAACCGCCGCTTCGCGCGCAAGATCGGCGCTCTTGATGGCGGAACGGATGCCGCCGCCCGCGAACAACGCCTGGCTGGCATTGATGCGCAGCGACCACGCCCGATCGCTCGGCGGCGAGAACTGCGAAATTTCGCGCTCATTCAACTGAAACGAACCGCCGGCGCTCACGTTGGGAATCGCCTGCGCCTTCACTTCGAGCAGCACGCCCTCCTGCTCCCGGATGCGCTCCCGTGCCTGGCGAATCGCGAAGTTGTTTTCGATCGCATAGCCGATCGCCGTGCTGAGATCGATGACCTCCGGCTCGGGCGGCGGCGGTTGCGAGGCGGGCGTCGCCGCAAACGACGCCGCAGCCAGTGAGACTGCGGCCAGCAGGGACGCCGGCCGGAGTGGAAATTGCGCAAACTTCATAAGGTTCAACTTATTTGGCATACGTGGGCACCGCTGCAAGGTCCGGAACGCTGGCGTTCCGGTTCGCTTGGGAGCGATGGTCTTTGGCAATGAGGATGTAGATGGCGGGAAGCACAAACAGCGTGAAGACAGTGCCGATTGCCATGCCTCCGACGAGCACAAGCCCGATGGAGTTGCGAGCCGCCGCACCAGGACCGTCAACCAGCGTCAGCGGGAAATGCCCCGCGATCGTCGCCACACTGGTCATCAGCACGGGACGCAGACGCGTCATGGACGCTTCCTTCACCGCCTGGAGCTTCGTCCGGCCTTCTTCCTGAAGCTTGTTGGCAAACTCCACGACCAAGATGCCGTTCTTGGCGATCAGGCCCACCAGCGTGACCAAGCCGACTTGGGCATAGATGTTGAGCGTCGTGGTCCAGCTCGTCGTCCAGAACGGCGTGTTGGGATCCGGAATCCGGAGGAACGTAAACACCAGCGCGCCGAACATCGCCAGCGGCACCGAACCCAGCAGGATGACCACCGGGTCGCGGAAGGAGTTAAACTGCACCGCGAGCGCGAGGAAGATCATCACGATCGCCAACATGAGCGCGGGCAGGAACTTGCCCCCCTCGTGTTTGAACTGCCGCGATTCGCCCGTGTAATCGAGCGAGTAGCCCGGCGGCAGGATTTCTTTCGCCGCCTTTTCGAGATACGCGAGCGCCTTGTCGAGCTGACCGGTGGCGCCCGAGATCTTCACGGCATTGAGCTGCTGGAAGCGATTCAGCGAACGCGGCACGGTCTTGTTTTCGATGTGCGCGATCGAGCTCACCGGGATCAACTGCCCTTGCGGACCCGTGATGTAGATGTCCGTCAACTGCTCCGGATTGAGCCGTTCGCTGCGCTCGATCTGCGGGATCACCTTGTAGCTGCGGCCCGCGATATTGAAACGGTTGACGTAGTTGCCGCCCAGCGCCGACGCGAGGTCCGCTCCGACCTGCGCCAGATTCAAGCCGAGCATGGCCACCTTTTCCCGATCGATCACAACTTCCGACTGCGGTTGGTCGATCTTCAGATCGAGCATGGGCGGGAAATAGAACAATCCCTGCGCCTCCGGATCGGTCATCGTTTTCATGACGATCTGCTGCGCGAACTCGAGCATCTGCGGCGCCTCCGCCGCCCCCGCGATGATGAATTCGATCGGGAAGTTGCTGCCGCCCGGCAGCGCCGCCGGCGTGAGCGCAAAGACTTCCAGACCGGGTATCGCCATGAGCCTCCCCTGCACTTCCGGCAGGATCTCGAAAACCGACCGGTCGCGCTGCTCCCACGGCTTCACCACCATACCGCCAAAACCGTCGGCGCCGAACGCCGCGCCAACCGCCGGCGGGAAGAGAATCTGGAAGGTCAGATCGCGTTCGGGCGTCTCGAGAAACGCCTTCTCCACCGCTTTGGCATAGAAGCTCTTCTGGTCCGTCGTCGCGTTGGACGGCGCGTTGATCGCAGAGAAGATCACGCTCTGGTCCTCCGGCGGAGCGAGCTCCTTGGGCGACATCATATACATCGGCACCGCGCAGATGGCCACGATGATCCAGGTCGCGTAGACCAACGGACGGACGTTCAACGTCCGCTCCAGCATCCGCCCGTAGGCGTTGCGCAGCTTGTCGAAGCGATGGTTCACCCAGCCGGCGAAACCCCGCTCTTCGTCTTCGGCGCTCCGGAGCAAACGCGCCGACATCATCGGCGAAAGCGTCAACGCCACGATGCCCGAAATCGTCACCGCACCGGCCAGCGTCAGCGCAAACTCGCGGAAGAGCGCGCCCGTCAAACCGCCTTGCAGCGCGATCGGCGTATACACCGCCGCAAGCGTCACGGTCATCGCAACCACCGGCCCGGCCAGCTCGCGCGCGCCGAGCAGCGCCGCCTCGGTCGGCGTGCGTCCTTCACGCAGGTGACGCTCGACGTTTTCCACCATCACGATCGCGTCGTCGACCACGAGACCGACGGAAAGCACGATCGCGAGCAGCGTGAGCAGGTTGAGCGTGAACCCGAAAACCTGCATCAGGAACACGCCGCCGATCAGCGAAACGGGAATCGCCATGATCGGCACCAGCACCGAACGCCACGATCCGAGGAAGAGGAAGATCACCACCATCACGATCAACAGCGTGTCGATCAGCGTGTGGGTGACTTCGTCGATGGCGTTGCTGATGTATTCGGAAGCGTCATACCCGATCGTCGCCACCAAGCCGCCCGGCAGGTCGGCCTGGATGCTGTCGAGCTCCGTGCGCACGCGTTTGATCACGTCGATCGTATTCGCATTCGGCAGAGGGAAAATCGCCATGAACACCGCCGTCTGCCCCGTCTGTCGCACTTCGGTGTCGTAATCTTCCGCGCCGAGTTCGACTTCGGCGATGTCTTCCAGGCGCACGACCGTGCCGTTGTTCTGGAAGATCACCAGCCGCCTGAACTCGTCGACGGTATGAAGATCGGTGTTGGCGGTCAGATTGACCTGCACCAGCGCGCCTTTCGTGGAACCGACGGCCGCAAGATAATTGTTCGCCTGCAGCGCCTGGCGGACCTGCGCCGGGCTGACGTGCAGCGCGGCCATCTTGTCGGGCTTGAGCCAAATGCGCATCGCGAAGGTGCGCGCGCCAAAGATCTCGGCGCGTTGCACGCCCTGCACCGCCGCGAGGCGCGGTTGTATCACGCGCACGAGGTAATCCGTGATTTCGCTCTGCGACAGGATGTCGGAGCTGAAACTCAGATACGCCGCGGCCACCTGCGAATCCGCGGACTCCAGGCTGATCGCCGGAATCTCCGCTTCGGGCGGAAGCTCGTTGCGGATCTGGTTTACCTTCGAGGTGATGTCGGCGAGCGCCTTGGTCGTGTCGTAGTTGAGCTTGAGCCGGGCCGCGATGCTCGAAAAGCCCTGCAGGCTCTTCGATTCGATGTATTCGATGCCGTCGGCCGACGCGATTGCGCGCTCGAGCGGCGTCGTGATGAAGCCGCGGACGAGTTCGGCGTTCGCACCGATGTAAACGGTGTTGATCGAAACGGTCGCGTTTTCGCTGCGCGGATACTGGCGGACCGAGAGATTACGCCAGGCCTGGACGCCTGCGATGATGATGAGGAAATTCACCACCAGCGCGACCACGGGGCGGCGAATGAAGAGATCGGTGAATGCAGAATTTTTCATGTGCGTGGGAAGGTGCGACGGAGGTCAAAGCCGCGAACGAAGACGGGTTGCCCCGCCCCCGCCCGCGAACCGCGTCACGCATCCTTCGGTTTCGGAGCGAGCTTCGCGTCGGGAGCGAGGGTGTTGTCGATGACGACGGGCATGCCGCCGCGGAGCTTGAACACTCCGGACGTGACGACCTTCTCGCCGGGCTTCAGGCCGTCGACGACGTTGACGAAATCGCCGCGGGCCGCGCCGAGGCGGACGAACTGCTGGCGGAGCACTTGCTGGACCTTGCCCGACTGCTCGTCCTTCTGCTCGTCGATCACGAAAACGGAATCGCCGTAGGGCGCGTAGAGCACCGCCGTCGCGGGAATCGCGAGCGCTTCCGTGCGCGTCGGGAGCATAACGTCGACATTGGCAAACATGCCGGGCCGCAGCTTCTCGCCGCGATTCGTGATCGTGGCCTGCACGCGGATGTTGCGCGTGGACGTATCCACTTCGGGGCTGATCGCGGTGATCCTGCCCTCGAAGCTCTCGCCCGGCGCCGCATCGCTGGTCACGTGGACCACCGAGCCCGGAGCGATCTGCGAGATCCGCTGCTGCGGCAGCGAGAAGTTCACGTAGATCGGATCCAGCGTCTGCAACGTGCTGATCGGATCGCCCTCGCGGAGGATCTGGCCGAGGTTCACGAGACGGAGGCCGAGGCGGCCGTCGAACGGCGCGCGAATGGTTTTCTTCGCAATCACCGCGCGAATCGCTTCGACCTGCGCGTCGGCCTGCTTCGCCTGCGCGTCGGCCGCGTCGAGTTCCGCCACGGAATTGGTGTTGTTTTGGCGCAGTTCACGGGCGCGCTCGAGATTCGCCTTCGCCAGCGCGGCGGTCGCCTCGGCGGCGCGGAGCTGCGCTTCCTCCGTGGTGGTGTCGAGTTGCACCAGGAGGTCCCCGGCCTTCACCGCGGCGCCGGCTTCAAAGGCGATCTGCACCACCTTGCCCGGCACTTCCGCGCCGACCGTCACGCCTTGGACGGCGAGCAACGAACCCGTCGCCGGGAGGCTGTTTTCCCAGCTTTGGGGCTGCGCATCGGCGGCCGTGACCGTCGTCGGCGGCATCGCGGCCGCGGCGGCTTCGCCGGCGGCGATCATCTTTTTGATCTGGGCCGTCTTCACCAAGGCGAGCGGGCCGGCGATCACTATGATCGCAAGAATCAGGAATCCGAAGAAACGGATGATTTTCACAAACAAGTTCATGGTGTGTGCGGGAGAGTTGTATAACGACGACGAATCAGGAAAGGGATGGCGGACATCGATCGGCGGGTTCAACGGGGACGCGGCGCCGGGGAGAGTTCCCGCGGGAGTGGACTCGGCCGCTCGGCCGCCCGCGCGAGCACCTTGGTCAGCAGCCGAACGAACATTTTGCGTTCCGTCTCGTCGAGCGGCTGCATCAGCCATGCCATCTCGCGAAAATGCGCCGGCAGAATCCGTTCGAGCAGCTTTTCGCCGCGCGTCGTGAGTTCCACGAGCATCATCCGGCGGTCGTCGGCGCTCGGGGTGCGCGTCACCAATCCCGATCGTTCCAACGTATCCACCAGGCCGGTCACCGTCGCCCGCGTGACGCCGAGCTGATCCGCCAGCTCCGCCGGGCTCAGCGGCCCCGCCCGTCCTTCGGCGCGGCATTTGCGCCAGAGCGACATCAACACGCTGAACCGCCCCTGCGTGATCTCATGCTGCGCCAGATGCTCCTCGACCAAACGAAACGCCTCATCCCCCGTTCGCAGCAAATGGAGAAAGGCCTCGGTCGCCGACGGATCGAGCTCAGGAAATTCCCGCGCCGCCTCCCGGAGGCATTCGTAGCGCGGCAGATCCTTGGGCAACAGCAACGTCATGAGATAAGGGGCCAGATAATTAGGGGCCTAATCACGAACGCAAGGCGCGTTTGTTAGAACCTTGTAAACAGTTCCCGCACGAATTTCGCCGCTCATGCACCCCACTGTGCTGACTCCAATCGACGCGCACCGACGTATGCGCCGACAAAAAAAGCCCGACGCGAGGTCGGGCCTTTTCGAAACGCACAAACTCAGAGCGACTGCGCCGCCGCGACCACGGCTTCGACCGTGACTCCGAGTTCCTTGAAGACGATGGGAGCCGGCGCGCTGAGGCCGAACCGGTCGATGCCAATCACCTTGCCGTCCAAGCCGACGTATTTCGACCAGAGGCCGGTCACGCCCGCTTCCACCGCGACGCGCTTGCGGCACGACGACGGCAGCACGCTTTCGCGATATTCGGCCGGCTGGCGGTCGAAACGGAAGAACGACGGAATCGAAACCACGCGCACCCCCGCGCCGAGTTGCTTGGCCGCGGCAATCGCAAGCTGCAGTTCGCTGCCCGCCGACAAGATGATGTGCGTGAGCTCCGCCGTTTCGCGCAATGCGACGTAGCCGCCCTTCAACACCCCCGTGCGACGGAGCTGCACATCGATGTCGCTCAACTGCGGCAGCGCCTGACGCGTGAGCGCAAGAAGCGTCGGACCATCGGTCCGCTCCATCGCCGCCGCGAAGGCGCCCGCGGTTTCCTCCGGATCCGCCGGACGGATCACGTCGAGATTCGGAATCACACGCAGCCCCGTGACGGTTTCCACCGGCTGGTGCGTCGGGCCATCTTCACCCACGCCGATCGAATCGTGCGTGTAGATATAAACCACCGGCAGTTTCGCCAGCGCGGCGAGGCGCATCGACGGACGCGAATAGTCGGCGAACACGAGGAACGTCGCGACGCTCGGACGGAAGAGACCATCGTAGGCGACACCGTTCGCGATCGCGGCCATGCCATGCTCGCGAATGCCGAAACGGATGTTGCGTCCCGTGCGATTGCTCGGATCGAAATCCTTGTCGGCGGCGATGTAATTCAGCGTCGAACCATAGAGGTCGGCGCTACCACCGATGAGCAGCGGCAGTTCCGCGGCGATCGGCTGCAGCACGTCACGGCCCGCGGCGCGCGTCGCGAGTTTCGCGTCGGCCGGGAAGGTCGGAATCTTTTCGAGCAGCGCCGCGGCGTTCGGCGCGGTTTGCGCGGCGTCGAGCAGCGCGGCCTTGTCCGGATTCGCTTCGCGCCAGGCCTTGTAGGTCTTGTGCCACCGGTTGCACTGGCGCACCAGGCGGGCCTTGTGATCCGCGAAATACGCGCGGACGTCGTCGCTCACGAAGAAATGCTGGTCGGCCGGAAGGCCCAGGCCGGCGCGAGCGCCTTCCGCGAACTTCGCCCCACCCTCGCCGTGCCCCTTCGCGGTGCCGGCGACCTCCGGAATGCCGCGCGCGATCTGCGTCTTCGCGATGATCAACTGCGGTTTTCCGCTCTTCGTCTTCTTGGCCTTGTTGAACGCCTTCAGGAAGGCCGCCATGTCGTGGCCGTCGACCGTCTGAACGTCCCAGCCGATCGCCTTGAAACGCGCGGCGGTGTTTTCGCTCTGCGTCTTGTCCGCCATCGCGTCGAGCGTCACGTCGTTCGAGTCGTAAATCAGGATGAGGTTATCGAGCTTCTGATGGCCGGCGAACGAAACGGCTTCGAGCGCGACGCCTTCCTGCATGCAGCCGTCGCCCGCGAGGCAGACGACGTGGTAGTCGAAAATCGGATGCTCCGCCGTGTTGAAACGCGCCGCCGCCATCTGCCCGGCGAGCGCCATGCCGACCGCGTTGCCAATACCTTGGCCGAGCGGACCGGTCGTGCACTCGACGCCCGGCGTTTCGTGAAATTCGGGATGCCCCGGCGTGATGCTGTGCAGCGAGCGGAATTTCTTCACCTGCTCGAGTGGCACGTCGTAGCCGCTCAAATGCAGCCAGCCGTAGAGGAACATGCTGCCATGGCCGGCGGAGAGAACGAAACGGTCGCGATTGATCCAACGCGGACGCTCCGGGTTGTGCTGCAACGCATGGCCGAACAGCACCGCGCCGATTTCCGCGGCGCCGAGCGGAAGGCCCAGATGCCCCGACGAGCACGCATGCACGGCGTCGATGGCCAGCCCGCGGGCCTGATTCGCAGCTTTGGCGAGGAGATGAGTTTGAAGCGTCATGTTAAAAGAAAGGTTAGGACTAGGCCCCGGCCCGCGGTGCGGGAAGGCAAAAATCCAACTTGTGACAGCGTTCGCCCCGGGCAAACCGCCCGCGCAGTCATTCTATAGAACGATCAACTCATCTGCACCTCGTGGCGGAAAACGTCGGTTTTTCGCTGCCGCCCCCAAGAAACGCTCACGCGTTCCGCTACGACGAGCCGGGCCTACACCATTTCCTTCGGCAGCATCGGCATCAGCTTCTTGATGTCCTGCACGGCGTCGCGATGGCAGACCAGCACCGCATCCGGCGTCTCCACCACGACCAGATCCTGCACGCCCACCAGCGCGATCACCCGGCCGTTGCTGATCGCGATGTTCTTTTCGGCGTTCACGCCGAGCACGAGCCCGCGCACCGCGTTGCCGGCGGCATCGGCCGGCAAATGCGGCGGAAGCGACGTCCACATGCCCACGTCGTCCCAGTCGTATTCCGCCAAAATCGTCTCCACGACCGCCGCTTTTTCCATGATCGCGTAATCGACGGAGATCTTCGGCAGCGCCGGAAAACGCTCGGCGAGATACGCCGTCGGATCGCCCGCGGGAAACTCCCGCACGAACTTCGCCAACTCGGGCGCGTGCTTTTCCGCCTCCGCGAGAAACGCGTTCACGCGCCACATGAACATGCCCGCGTTCCACGCGTAGTTGCCGCTCGCGACGTATTTCTCCGCGGTGGCGATATCCGGCTTTTCCACAAATCGCCGCACGCGACGCACCGTGCCGAGCTCCGCCGTGCGGGCGAGTTCCTCGCCCATCTCGAGATAACCGAATCCAGGCGACGGATACGACGGCTTGATGGCGAACGTCAGCAGCGCATCAGTCGACGACGCACGCGTCAGCGCCGCCGCGAGCTGCTCCGCCAGGCGTCCCGAATTGCGGATCAGGTGATCCGCCGGCAGCAGCGCCATCACGGCGTTCGCATTGCGGGCCCGCACCAAACCCGTCGCCAGCGCCGCCGCCGGCGCCGTGTCGCGCTTCGCGGGCTCGGCCACGATCTGCTCGGGCGCGAGAAACGATAGCGCTTCGCGCGCGGCCGCGAGTTGAACCTCGTTGGTCAGCACGAAAATGTTCGCACGCGGCACCACGCCTTCGAGCCGGCGCACGGTGTCCTCGAGCATCGTCCGCTCGGAGAAAAGCTTCAGCAGATGCTTCGGCGTGCGCTGGCGGCTCATCGGCCAGAAGCGCTCGCCGCTGCCACCGGCCATGATGCAAACGTAGGCGTTCGGGTTTTCGGTCATTGGAAAGTGCGTGATTTGAAATCGCCGAATGTCACGGCGTAGCCTGAAAGGCCAAGCCTTAACACCAAAACCCCGACCCGGTTCCCCGCATCGGGGTTTACGTCAGGCGCACCACGATCTTCCCGAACTGCCCGCCCTGCTCCATCAACGCGAACGCCTCGCCCGCGCGTTCCATCGGAAACACGTCGCTGATGATCGGCTTGATCGAATGCTGCGCCACATACTGCAGCATCCCCCGCCAGTCCGCCGGCGACCCCATCGTCGTTCCCAGCAGCGAGAGCTGCCGCCAGAAAACCTTCCGCATCGGCAAGAGCGGCGGATTCCCGCGCGTCGCACCGAAAATCGCGATCCGTCCGCCCGGTTTCGCCAGATCGATCAAGGACTCGAATCCCGGCCCGCCCGCACTGTCGATGATCAGATCGAAACCGCCCGTGCGTTTCGCGAAATCCGCCGCCCAGCCTTCCTGCGTGTAATTGACCCCACCCTTCGCGCCCAACGCGACCGCGCGCTCGATTTTCTCCGGCGAACTCGACGTCACCCAAACCTCCGCCGCGTGCGCAACCGCAAATTGCAGCGCAAACAACGCCACGCCTCCGCCGATCCCCGAGATCAACACTTTCTCCCGCGCGTGCAATTGCGCCCGCGTTGAAACCGCGCGCCACGCCGTCAAGCCCGCCAGCGGCAGCGCCGCCGCTTCCTCCCACGACAAATGCGCCGGTTTCTCCGCCAGTTGCTCCACCGGCACCGCGATCCGCTCCGCAAGGGTGCCATCGCGCGGCAATCCTAGAACCTGAAAATTCGTCGCCGACTGCGCGCGATCGTCGTCTCCCCAGCCGAACGCCGGATAAATAATCACCTCGCGTCCAATCCACGACTCGTCGCCGCCCGGCCCCACCGCCGCCACCACGCCCGCGCCGTCCGATCCCGGAATACACGGCCACTTCAGTCCCGCATACTGCCCCGTCTTGATCCAGACGTCGCGATGATTCAGCGCCGCCGCCCGCAGCTCGACGACCGCCTCACCCGCGTTCGGCGTCGGCGCCGGCACATCGGCGATTTCAAGTTCGTTGATTCCATTGAGTCGAACAGCGCGCATGCGAGGAGTGACAAGTAACCGGTATCAAGTAGCAAGAGCTTGAATCTGCAAACCACGACGTGCTCCTCGTCTTCCACAAACCTTACGGCGTCCTCTCGCAATTCACGCCCGAACCCGGTTCGCGCTGGCGCACGCTCGCCGACTTTGCCCTGCCGAAAAACGTTTACGCGCTCGGCCGTCTCGACGCCGACTCGGAAGGCTTGCTGCTCTTCAGCGACGAGCCCGGATTGAACTCCAACCTGCTCGATCCCGCGCGCGGACATCGCCGCGAATACTGGGCGCAAGTCGAACGTATTCCGGACGAAGCCGCGCTGGCGAAGCTCGAACGCGGCGTCACCATCGGCGACTACACCACGCGTCCCTGCCGCGTCCGGCGCCTCGACCCACCGCCTTCACTTCCGCCCCGCGACCCGCCGATTCGTTTTCGCAAAAACGTTCCCGACTGCTGGCTCTCGCTCGAACTGACCGAGGGCAAAAACCGCCAAGTCCGCCGGATGACCGCGGCGATTGGTCATCCGACGTTGCGCCTCGTCCGCGTGCGCATCGGCGATTTCGTTCTCGGCGAACTCGCGCCCGGAAAATGGCGCGAGCTCACGAATCAGGAACGGACGGCCGTGTTCAAGTAGTGCGGCGCTTCTTTCACCACGCCCGCGCATACTGCTTCGGCGGCGGCACCGCATCTGCCCGACCCAACTTTCGCGCCGCATGCGCCGGCCAATACGGATCGCGCAGCAGTTCGCGCGCGAGCAACACCACGTCGGCCTTGCCGCTCCGCACGATTTCATCGGCCTGCTCCGGTTGCGTGATCAGCCCCACCGCCGCCGTCGCGATTCCCGCCTCGCGACGCACGCGTTCCGCGAATGGCACCTGATAGCCGGGACCGATCGCGATCTTCGCATTCGGCACCGCTCCACCCGAGCTGCAATCGATCAAATCCACTCCTTCGGCCTTCAGCTTCTTTGCGAGTTCGACCGTTTGTTCGATGTCCCAACCGCCTTCCACCCAATCGGTGCACGACAATCGCACCGTCAGGGGAAGATGATCCGGCCAAACCGCCCGCACCGCACGCGTCGTCTCGAGCAGAAACCGGATTCGATTCTCGAAATCGCCGCCGTAGTCGTCGGCGCGTTGGTTCGTGAGCGGCGACAGAAACTCGTGGCTCAGGTATCCATGCGCCGAATGCAGCTCGAGCCACTCGAATCCTGCCGCCAGCGACCGCTTCGCCGCCGCGACGAAATCCGCCTGCACGCGCTGGATCTCTTCAACGGTCAAAGCATGTGGCACCTTGTCGAGTCCGTCACCGAACGCGATCGGGCTCGGCGCGACCGGCGTCCAGCCGCCTGCGTCGTTCGCCAGATGATCGCCGCCTTCCCACGGCACCGCCGCGCTCGCCTTCCGTCCGGCATGCGCGATCTGAATGCCGGCCACCGCGCCATGTTCTTTCAGGAAACGCGTGATCCGCGCGAACGGCTCGATGTGCCGATCGGACCAGATTCCCGTGTCGCCCGGACTAATCCGGCCCTCCGGCGAAACGCCCGTCGCTTCCGCGATCACCAATCCCGCGCCGCCGACGGCGCGCGATCCGAGATGCACAAGATGCCAGTCATTGGGCATTCCGTCCTCCGCGGAATATTCGCACATCGGCGAGACGCCGACGCGGTTGCGCAGCGTGATGGATTTCAGAGTAAACGAATCGAAGAGATCAGGCATGAGAATCAATATCCCTTGGGCGACAGATTAGCGAACGTCACGCTCTCCGCTGTCCCAAACGGTCAGGACAACGAGAGCGGCGAGAAGCAGCATCAGGAGGATCATAACGGCAAGCGCGGTCAACGAGCGGTGAAGCCGCCATCGATGAGAATATCCTGTCCCGTGACATACGCCGCGCCCGGCGAAGCGAGCCACACCACCGCGGCCGCCACCTCTTCCGCCGTGCCGATTCGGCCGAGCGGAACTTGCGAGACGACCTGCCGCTTGCCCTCCGAGTCTCCCGGCCCCATCGCCCGATCCGCCATCTCGGTCTGAATCGGCCCCGGCGAAACGATGTTCACGCGAATCCCTTGCGACGCATATTCGAGCGCCGCGGTTTTGCTCAGTCCGTTCACCGCAAACTTGCTCGCCGTGTAAACCGCCGTTCCCGGCGTCGCCACCGATCCCAACACGGACGACGTGTTGATGATCGCGCCGCCGCCGCTCTGCAGCAACGCGGGGATTTCGTGCTTCATCGCGAACAGCACGCCGGCCACGTTCGCATCGAAGACCTGCCGGTAATGCTGTTCGGTTTGCTCCGCCGTCGTCTTGCCGAAGTGGCCTTCGATGCCGGCATTGTTGAAGGCGACATCGAGCCGACCGAAGCGCTCGAGCACGCGAGCCACGAGCGCCGCCAACTCGGCTTCGCGCGTGACATCGGTGCGCACGAACAGCGCCTCGCCGCCCAGCGCCTCGATTTCGCGCACGACGGCAGCCCCTTGTTCTTCACGCCGGCCGGCGATGGCGACGCGATAATTTTCCCGCGCGAACGCGAGCGCGGCGGCACGACCGATTCCGGAGGTGCCACCGGTGATGAGGACGACTTTGGAGGGCAGGTTGTTTTTCATGTTGTCGAAATTTGAAGGTTGCATCCCACGATCGCAGGAAACCGCGTCGTGCGCGTCCGGATACGTTCGGAGCAATTTAGGGGAGCGATTCGCGCGCTCAGCGCGCGGCCAAGTTCGGCTGAGATGACGGCGCATGCCATCCTCCGCCGAGCGCCTTGATCAAGGCGACCCGCGCGTTCGCGCGCTGGGCCGCGAGTTGTGCGTCCGATCGCTCCAGCGCATACACGCTGCGCTGGGCGTCGATCACCTCCAGATAGGAAACGAAACCGGCATCGTAGCGCGTCTGCGCCCGGGTCGCCGTGCGTCTTGCCGCTTCAAGCGCCCGCGCCTGCGCCGCCGATTGTTCGTTCAACAGTTTCGTGGCCGTGAGCGCGTCTTGCACTTCGCGAAAAGCCACCAGCACCCGCTGCCGAAACTCGGCCACGGCTTCCTCATATGCCGCGCGACTGCGCGCGAGATTCGCGCGATTTCGTCCGCCTTGAAAAATCGGCAGATAAAGCCGCGGTCCGATCGACCAGATGCGCGAGTCGGAATCGAACAAACGATCGATGTCTCCACTCGCCTGCCCCGCGAAACCCGTGAGCGAGATCGCCGGGAAGAAAGCCGCCTTGGCCACGCCGATTCGGGCATTTGCCGCCGCCAGCGCGCGCTCCGCCGCGGCGACATCCGGCCGGCGTTCCAACAGTTCGGAAGGAAGCCCGACCGGTATTTCCGGCGCCGCCAACCTCCGCGATGCGATCTCCAATTGGAACGAACTCGCCGGCTCACCCACCAGCACCGCGAGCGCGTTCATCACCGACGAGCGCTGGCGCGAAAGTGCCGCCTGTTCGGCCTCGGTCACGGCGAGCTCCGTCTCGGCGCGCGCCAGATCCAGATCCGCCGCCGTGCCGCTTCGGACGCGGGCGGCGATCAAATCCACCGCCCGCCGGCGCAGGTCGACCGTGTTGCGCACGGACGCGAGCTCCTGCTCGAGCGCCACGAGAGTGAAATAGTTCGTCGCGACATCCGCGGTGAGCGACAGACGCACCACCTCGAACAGCGCGGCGCTCGCCTCGAGTTCCGCACGCGCGCTTTCGTTGAGTCGCCGCACGCGTCCGAACAAATCGATCTCCCAACTCGCTTCGAGCGGCGCGCGATAAGTCGTCGTCAGCTCGTTCGGGAAAACATTGTCCGTCGTCGTGGAATTGCGCTCACGCGTCACACTCCCGCCCGCCGCCACCTGCGGCCAATACGCTCCGCGCGCCACTCCCGCCGCCGCACGCGCCTGCAATACTCGCGCGGCCGCTGCGCGCAGATCTTGATTCGCAGCCAGCGCGCGCGACTCGAGTTCGTCGAGCGTTGGATCGTTGAAGACCGTCCACCATTCGCCGCGAGCCAGCGCATCCGAAGGCGTGGCGGCTTTCCATGTGCCGAATTCTTCGGCGTCGCGGTAGGTTTCGGGAGCGGCGACGTCGGGCTGCAGGTAGTCGGGACCGACGCTCGGCCAGGCCAAGGCGGCGGGTATGGAGACGAGAAAAAGCACGAGTGTTTTCATGGATGAGGATCTGCGCGGTGCGCAGCGCTTAGGGATTGCGAGAAGAAGCGATCAGCCGTTCGAGCGGCGCCGACACGACGAAGCTCACGGTTTCGGTGCCGGGATTTTCCCGGCCGAGGCCGGCGTTCGAAAGATGTCCGATGCGCAGGCCGAGACGGATCTCGTCTTTCCACACCCAGCTCGCCTCGGCGAAGGAGTAGAATTCCAGGCTCAACCCGAGGTCGTCGTCGCGACGGTTATGAGTGTAATAAAACGGCCCGCTGCCGAGCGTCAGTCGCAGCTTCGGACTGAGGCGAATATCGTAGATCAATCCGGCGCCCGCGAACCACACGCCGGCATCGGAAACGGTGAAACCGCCCCACGGCCGCAGACCGTGCCAATCGCACCGCCAGCGTCCTTCGATACTCGCGAATACATCGTGCGACTCTTCATCGAACACGCCGATGGCTCCCGCGTGCCAGACCACATCGATGTCACGCGCCGGTGACACCGTCGCATCGATTTCACCGGCGTCGGTCGCGGCAAAAATCGGCGCGGCCGCAAAGACGGCCATCGCAACCACCCCTTTCCGCCAGAGCGGAAAACGAATATCCCTTTTCATGGCTCTACCTCCAAAACTACTGCGTAAACCTCACCCGTGCTGCGGGACCAACTGCGGCGCGACCGGGGCCGGCTTGCGAACACCAAGCTTCTCCAGCACCACGTAGAAAACAGGCGTGAGAAAGAGTCCGAAGAACGTCACGCCGATCATCCCCGAAAACACCGCCACGCCCATCGCGCGCCGCATCTCGCCGCCCGCTCCCGTGCTGATCACGAGCGGAAACACACCCGCGATGAATGCGATCGACGTCATCAGAATCGGCCGCAACCGGAGCCGCGCCGCATCGAGCGCCGCATCGACGATCGACGCTCCTTCCTCGCGACGCTTCAGCGCAAACTCGACGATCAGGATCGCGTTCTTCGCCGCGAGCCCGATGAGCACGATCAAACCGATTTGCGTGAAGACGTTGTTCTCACCGCGCGTCAGCCAGAGCCCGAGCATCGCCGAGAACAGCGCCATCGGCACGATCAGGATCACCGCGAACGGAAGCCGGAAACTCTCGTATTGCGCGGCGAGCACGAGGAACACGAGCAGGATGCTCAGCGGGTAGACCCACAGCCCCGCGTTGCCCGCGAGAATCTTCTGAAACGTCAGCTCCGTCCATTCGAGCGCGAAGCCCTTTGGCAGATGCTCGTCGGCGAGTTGCTGCATCAACGCCTCCGCTTGTCCCGAGCTGAACCCGGGTGCCGACGCGGCGTTGATTTCCGCCGCCGGATAACCGTTGTAACGCATCACGCGTTCCGGGCCGTAGCTCTCGCGCACGTCGACCAGCGATCCCAACGGCACGAGTTCGCCGCGCACGTTGCGCGTCTTGAGCCGGGTGATGTCCTCGGGCGAATCGCGAAAATCCGCGTCGGCCTGCGCGATCACCTGATAGGTGCGACCGAACCGGTTGAAGTCGTTCACGTAGAGCGAGCCGAGGTTGATCTGCATCGTCTCGAACACATTTCCCAACGGCACGCCCTGCGTCTTCGCCTTCACGCGATCCACGTCCGCCTCGAGCTGCGGCGTGTTGATGGTGAAGCTCGAAAACATGCCCGCGAGCCCGGGAGTTTCGTAGGCTTTCCCGATCAGCGTCTGCGTGGCGCCGTAGAGCGCATCGAGCCCGAGATCCGCGCGATCTTCGACGTAGAGCTTAAAACCTCCCGTCTGACCCAGACCCATCACCGGCGGCGGCGGAAAGATCGCGACGAACGCATCCTGGATATCGCCAAACTGCCGCTGCAGCTCCGCCGCGATCGCGTTGCCGGACAGCTCGGGAGATTTGCGCTCCTCGAACGGCTTCAGTCCGACGAACACGATTCCGCTGTTGGTCGAGTTCGTGAAGCCGTTGATGGACAGTCCGGGAAACGCGATCGCGTTGGCCACGCCCGGATGGGCGAGCGCGAGTTCGCTCATCCGGCGAATCACCTCATCGGTGCGGTCGAGCGACGCCGCCGACGGAAGTTGCGCGAAGGCGATCAGGTATTGCTTGTCCTGCGACGGAACAAAGCCCGTCGGGATCGACTTGAACGAAAACCCGGTGAACGCGAGCAGCCCCGCGTAAACGACCAGCGCGATCGCGGACACGCGGATGAGCCGCGCCACGCTTTGCGAATACTTCTGCGCCGACCATTCGAAGAAGCGGTTGAACGGACGGAAAAACCAGCCGAGCGCCCGATCGAGGAAGCGAGTGACGACGTCCTTCGGCGCGTGATGATCGCGGAGCAACAGCGCGCTGAGCGCCGGCGAAAGCGTGAGCGAGTTGAACGCCGAGATGACCGTCGAAATCGCGATCGTGATCGCGAACTGCTTGTAGAATTGTCCGGTGAGGCCGGTGATGAACGCGGTCGGAATAAACACCGCCGACAGCACGAGCGCCGTCGCGATGATCGGCCCCGTCACCTCGCGCATCGCCTGTCGCGTGGCTTCAAAGGGCGTCTTTCCGAGCGCAATGTTTCGCTCGACGTTTTCGACCACCACGATCGCGTCGTCCACCACGATGCCGATCGCGAGCACCAGGCCGAACAGCGAGAGCGCGTTGATCGAAAAACCCAGCGCCTGCATCACCGCAAACGTGCCCACGAGCGACACCGGCACCGCGGCAAGCGGGATGATCGAGGCCCGCCACGTCTGCAGGAAGAGGATGACGACAATCACCACGAGCGCGATCGCCTCGATCAGCGTTTTCACGACCGCCTTGATCGAGTCGCGCACGAAGATCGTGGGATCGTAGACGATGTTGTAATCGAGCCCGTCGGGAAAATTTTCCTTCAGCTCGGCCATCGTGGCGCGCACCGCATCCGACGTCGCAATCGCGTTGGAACCGGGCAACTGCGAGATCGGCAATGCGACCGCCGTCTTGTTGTTGAGCAGCGAACGCAGCGCATAGTCGGACGCGCCGAGTTCGATTCGAGCGACGTCACGAAGTTGCACGCGTTCGCCATTCGTCCCGGTTTTCACGACGATCGCGCCGAACTCCTCCTCCGTCGCGAGACGGCCGCGCGTGTTGATCAGGAGTTCGGTATCAGTCGCGCGCGAGAGCGGCTGCTGGCCGACCGCGCCGGCGGCGACTTGGACATTCTGCTCGCGAATCGCCGCCACGACGTCCGACGCGGTCAGGCCTTTCGCCGCGACCTTGTTGGGATCGAGCCACACGCGCATCGCGTAATCGCCCGAGCCGAAAACCCGCACGTCCCCTACTCCATTCAGACGCGCAAGCACGTCGCGCACCTGCAACGTCGCGTAATTTCGCACATAGATGTCGTCGTAGCGTCCGTCCGGCGAGAACAGGTGCACGACCATCAACAGGTCGGGCGACGTCTTCTGCGTGGTGACACCCAGTCGGCGAACTTCTTCGGGCAATTTCGGCAGCGCCTGCGCGACGCGGTTCTGCACCTGCACCTGCGCGTTATCGAGATCGGTGCCGAGTGCGAATGTGATGGTGAGCGTCATCACGCCGTCGCTCGTCGCCTGCGAAAACATGTAGAGCGAATGCTCGACGCCATTGATCGCCTGCTCGAGCGGCGCCGCGACGGTCTCGGAAATCGTTTTCGGATTCGCTCCGGGATACGTGGCGCGAACCACGACGGTCGGCGGAACGACCTCCGGATATTCGCTGACCGGCAAGCGCGTGAGCGAGATCGCGCCGACGAGGAAAATAATGATCGATAGAACGCCGGCGAAGATCGGGCGCTTGATGAAAAAATCGGAGAAGTTCATGGCGGTCGGAGGTGTGCGGGCAAAGCGGTGGCTGGAGGCGCGTTTCGGCGTCGGCGCCCGACGGTTCGGCGGGAATGAGGCTTGAGAGGTGCGAGCGCTTCTCGACGGGCCGCCGAAGCGGCTCACCGGACCGCCTCGCCCATCGGCTTAGCGTTGTGCGACAGCGTTGATTTTGGCGGCGTTGAGCGGTGAGGCCGTGGCGACGGCGAGCTCCGGTTCGATGCGCATGCCGGGGCGCACCCGCTGGAGACCATTGACGATCACGCGATCGCCGGGCTCGAGACCGGTGCGGATCACCCGCTTTCCTTCGATCGTGCTGCCGAGCTTCACGGTGCGATAGACGGCGGTGTTTCCTTCATCGACCGCGAAGACGAATTTCTGCCCCTGGTCCGTGCCGATCGCGCGCTCGCTGATCAGCAACGCCGGCGACGGCGCGCTCACCGGCACTCGCACGCGGGCGAACATGCCCGGGACCAGCGCACGATCCGTGTTGGCAAACACGAGTCGCAAGGTGAGCGAACCGGTCGTGGGATTGAGGCGGTTGTCGGTCGACTCGATGTAACCACGGCGTGGATACCCGGTTTCGTCCGCGAGCTGCATTTCGACCGGCACCCGGCCTTGCACCGACGCGATGCGGTTTTCGCGCAGCAGCCGGTTGAACTTCAGCAGCGTGCTTTCGTCGATGTCGGCATACACGTAGGCCTCGCCTTCGGAAACGATGGTCGCGAGCAGGGTCGCGTTGCCCGGCGCACCGGACACCAGATTACCCTGCGTCACCCACGCGCGACTGATGCGGCCGTCGATCGGCGAGCGCACTTCGGTGTGATCGTAGTCGAGCCGGGCGCTCGCCAGCGCGGCTTCCGCCGACGCCAGCGCGGCCTGCGCCTGAATCGCCCGCGAACGCCGCGACTCCGCCTCTTCGCTCGAGATCGCCGAGGCGGCGAGCAACTCGTCGGCGCGACGCGCCTCGCGCTCCGCGATCTCCGCCGCCGCGCGCGCCTGCTGCGCCTGCGCGACCGCCAGGTCGAGTTGTGCCCGATACCAGCGCGAATCGATCGTGAAAAGCGTGTCGCCCTTCCGCACCTGCTGGCCGGCTTGGAAGTGAACGACCGCGATGTGACCCGAGACGCGCGGACGAAGCTCCACGGTTTCGATCGCATCCACGCGGCCGGTCAGCTCCTCATACTCCGTCACGAGCTGTTGCTCGACGGGCGCGACCGTCACGCGCGGTGGCGGTGGCGTCGCGGGCGCCGCCGAGGATTCGTCCGCCGCCGTGGCGCGCGACAGGGCATAGGAACTGAGGGTGATCAACGCGACGAACGCGGGCAGCAGCCACGCAACGCGGCGACGAAAGAAGCGGGACCGTGGTCTGTTAGCGGGAGCAGTCATGACAGGTGTGGGTGTGTGCGGTGTGAGAAATTTGGACGAAACCAGGACGTCGGACGGTCACTCCGGATGCCGCGTCAGCGGAGTTTGCAGACGGTCGAGAATGTCGCGCCGCCACAAACGGCCGAAGCCCTCGGACGGCTTTGCGCGATCGTTCAGCGGGAACACGCGCTCGAGCCGGAACGTGCGCGGCGCCGCCGGATCCGCCCGAAATTTCGGGTCGGCGCCCGGCGTGTAGATGCGCGTGCGGGAATTGCGAAGGGAAGCCAGACTGGCGACGGGAAGAGACTGTTTGCGTGTGCTCATGTGAGGCAATCGACGAATAGTTGACTAGTTATCTATATTTCGGGCCAAAAAAACGCGCACCGGTGTGCGCTGGAGAATCTGAGAAATACGCGGGCGCTTACTTCCCCGCGGCTACGGGCGTCGGCTGGGCCGGTTCGGTTTGTTTCACTCGAAGAATTTCCAGGCCGAGCTCCGGGAGGTCTCTTAAAACTTCGGGATCGTTCGAGATCCGCGCCTGCAAGGTGAGTCCATCGATGAAGCTTAATAGCACCGTCGTGCGCTTCACCGCATCACCCGGTTCGAGCGAGCCGTCGGCGATCGCCTCGCGCACCGCGGATTCCACGTAACGGCGTTTGCGGGAGATGATTTCGCGAGTCTTGTCGCAAATCCCGCACTCGCCCGTGCCGACCTCGGAGCCGACGGAGTTCACCGGACAACCAAGCATGCGGCCGGCGCGTTTCTTCGTCTCGCTCTGGCGGCGATACACGTTGGTCAGGAAATTCTTCAAACGTTCCAAGGGCTCGACCGACGCGGAGAAGGTCTCATCCATCCGCGGCTTCCAATCCTCTTTCCAGAGCCGCTCCAACGCCGCGACGGCGAGCTGCTCCTTGGAATCAAAGAAATAGTAGAAACTCCCCTTCTTGACGTCCGCCCGCTTGCAGATGTCGTCGATCGTCACCGCGCCATAGCTCTGCGTCCAGACGAGCTCCAAGGCTGCGTCCATCAGGCGTTGGTCGGCGTCGGAGGTTCTTCCCATGATGGCCGAACGGATAGTTGACCATTTAGTAAACTTCAAGCGCGTTCTTCGGAATTTTCGAAAATTCCCTCGCTCGTCCCGCCGCTTTACTTGACCACCAGCGGCTCAAACTCGCGATGCCGCGCGATAAACGCGTCCACATACGAGCACGCCGGAACCACTCGATAGTTTTGATCCCGTGCGTGATCGAGCGCCGTCTGCACCAGTTTCTGCGCGATTCCGCGGCCGCGCAGTTCGGTCGGCACATACGTGTGCGTGAACACGATCTGCCGCCCTTGTATCTGGTATTCGCATACCGCGAGCTGTCCGTAAACCTGGGTCTCGAATCGCTGCTCCGCTTCGTTGTGTGTGACCGGAATGTCATCCGGCGATGCAGGTGTGGCCATGGCTAATTCTCCGTTCGACGAGCCCAACGCTGCGCGAGCACGCCGGAAATCACAAGTTGCAGCGGGTGATAGATCATGATCGGTAGCAGGATCACGCCGATCGCCGGATGGGCGCCGAAAATCAACCGCGCCATCGGCACGCCCGACGCGAGCGTCTTCTTCGAACCGCAGAACATCGCCGCGATCCGATCCTCCGCGGAAAAACCCAGCGCCCGCGACACCGCGCCCATGATCGCCATCGCCACCGCGAACAACACCACCGCGATCGCCAGCACGATGAGCAGCGTCGACCACCCGTGCTCCGCCCACACGCCTTCCTTGAACGAATCGCAAAACGACGTGTAAACGAGCACCAGGATCGTCCACCGATCCGCGACATTGATCTTGGACTTGTGCCGCGTCGCGACTCCCGCGAGCAGCGGACGACAGAGCTGCCCCGCGATCAGCGGCAGAATCAGCCAGATCACCAAATCGAGAATCACCGGTCCCAGCGCCTGACTCGCACCCGTCGTCGTCACGACCACCGCGATCCACAACGGCGTCAGAAAAACGCCCAGCACGCTCGAGAGCGTCGCGTTGAAGAGCGCGCCCGCGACATTGCCATTCGCCGCCGCCGTCAACGCCACCGACGACGAAACCGTCGACGGTAGCGCGCACAGAAAGAAGATCCCCAACTTCAACTCGTCCGTCACTGCGTCGCCCAGCAGCGCGTTCACCGCGAACCCGAGCACCGGAAACAAAAGAAACGTGCTCACCTGCACCACCACGTGCAGCGGCCACCGCAACGTCCCCGCTTTCAACGCCGCAAACGAAAGCGCCACGCCATGCAGAAAGAAGATCAGCGCCACCCCACCCTTCGTCAGCAGTTCGGGGTGCAACCAGCCACCCGATGCTCCCGGCTCGGGAAACAGCCACGCCAGGAGCGTCGCCAGCCCCATCCCGAGGAGAAACCAATCCATCTTCCTTCTCATTTCCGGTAGTGCGGCGCTTCCGCCCGCACAGTCAAAGCCCCGCACGCGAAACCTTCGCCGCTCACGCTCCGCCCCTCCTCCGCTTCAACATCGCCCGCAACTCCTCCCGTCCCTCGATCTTCAGCAACCACACCAACACCCCATACACGCCCACGCCGATCGCGATCAGCACTACCATCCCAGCGAGGTCGCTGATCTTCTCCGGCGCAAAAACCATTCCCCACATCCACCATCCCGCCGCAACGACGAATCCCATCGCCGCGCTCGCCAGCACCACCTTGATCAGGTCGCCCGCGAGATGGCGAAACGCCAGCCGCTCATCGCGCCGCGCGAGATGCCACTGCAGATGAAACGCCTGCACCGCAATCGCCGTCGTGCTCGCGATCGCCAGTCCGAGGGTCGACAACGGTCCCATCAACGCGAGGCTCAGCACCACGTTCACCACGAAGCTCCCCATCGCCGCGCGCAGCGGCGTCCGCGTATCCTTCTCCGCGTAAAACGCGCGCAGCGCCAGGTTCACAAACGAGAAAAACGGCAACCCCAGCGCATTCGCCACCAACACCGGCGTCATCGCCAACGTCGCCTCCGACTCGAACGCCCCATGCTGGAAAATCACGCGAATGATCGGCAGCGCCAGCACCGCCAGCCCGGCCGCCGCCGGGATGTTGATCACCAGAATCAACCGCATCCCTTTGCGATACGCGCTGGCCAGATTCTCCCGATCCCCCGCCGCCGCATACCGCGAGATCAGCGGAAACACCACCGTCGACACCGCCACCGCAAACACGCCGATCGGCAGCTCCATCAACCGCTGCGAAAAATTCAGCAACGCCACCGCTTCGTCGTTCAGCGACAGGCCGATCAACCGCGACACGCTCATGTTGATCAGGTATATCGAAGAACTGAATACGGCCGGCCCCATCAACCGCAGGATCGTTCGCACCGGTCCGCTCAATTCGAAGTCCGGCCGCGGTCGCCAGCCTTCACGCCGCAACGCCCACGCCGGCACCGCCATCTGCAGGAATCCTCCCGCCAGCACGCCCGCGCATAACCATCGGATCGTCACTTCCTCCGCCCCGCCCCACCACCACGCCGCGATCAGCGGCGTGATCATCGCCAGATTGAGCCAGATCGGCGACAGCGCCGGCTCCACGAATTTCTGCAGCGTCTGCAACGCCCCGCTGAACGCCGCCGACAACGACACGAACACTAGATAGGGAAACAGCACCACCGCGAACCACGCCGCCAGCTTCCAGCGCTCGACCGCGTCCGCCTCCGCTCCCACCCGCTGGCCCAACCACGCCACGAACGATTCTCGACTCAGCACCACCATCGCCAGCACGACCAGCGTGCCCGTCACGAGCAGCAGCCAGCTTGCGACCTGATTCACCAACCGGAATCCCCGCGCCCGATCCCCGTCCTTCAACTCGTCGTTCAAGGTCGGCACCAGCGCCGCCGTCAGCGAACCTTCCGCCAGAAAACGCCGAAACAAATTCGGCAGCAAAAACCCCGTGAAATAAGCCGACACCAGCGCGCCCGCCCCAAACACCGCCGCCGTCAGACTCTCTCGCACCAACCCGAGCACGCGCGACACCATCGTGAGCGACGACACGATCCCGATGTGTTTGATGCTTTTCGACACCGTCAGTGTTCTCCCCGCCCCCCTCCGTTCGCGCAAGACCTTACCCGCACGAGCCGCTCTCCGCCGCCCGCTTCGCGTCGATTCATTCCGAACCGCAACGTCGCTCCGCGGTTCACATCGTCACGTGCAGCGACGAACCCTCGACCTTCACCTCGGAAACATTCTTCCAAGCCGTCGCCAGTTCCTCCGGCACATTCGCACCCGCGAGGAATTTCTTCATCACGAATCTCGGCACCAATGGCAGTCGCTGCACCGGACACGAACCGAGATAAAGTTCATCCGGCGAAAACACGAAAACCTCTCCCCGCTTCTCGAAGTCGCCGCGCGCCTGCACGATCACCCGACGATCGAGTCCCGCCACGCTCACGCGCACCGGCACGCCGATCTGCATCACGCCTTCGCGAATGCGAAAGTTCGGCGATCCCGCCGTCAGCATCTGCTCGGGCTCCGCGTCGGCCTTCTTCGGCGTGGCGGGCGACGCCAGCGCGTTCAACTCATCTTCGTTCAACACCACCGTGCCGCCTTCCACGAAGGCCCGTTGCTTGGCCATCGCCTGGCGCGCCCGGTTGGAATCCCGCGTGCCTTCGAGGTAATACACCACGCTCGGATTCGGCTCCTTCGGCAGTTCGCGCACGGTTTCGACCGGCTTCAGCACGAGATGCGCCGCCGCCAGCACAATTCCGAGCAGCACGCTCAGAAACGCGCCCAAAATCACTTCGGTCCAACTCGGATTGTAGCCAGCGGCTTCGGTGCTCATGGAAGTTGGACGCGGACCATACGCGAACGCCGCGCGAGGTGAATTCGAAAAGGCGGACTACTTCGAACCGCCCGCCGCGGCCGCCGGCTTCGATTCCGTCTTCGCGGAGGACGACTTGTCGCCGCCTCCCGAATCGCCGCCGGACTTCTTTTTATAGTCCGTGATGTAGAAGCCGGAGCCTTTGAAAATCAGCCCGGCGCCACCGCCAACGAGACGCTTGAGGCCGGTTTTCTTGCACTTCGGGCACTTCTTCAGCGGCTCATCCTTCATCGACTGAAACTGTTCGAAGGCATGGCCGCACTTCGGGCAGGCATAATCGTAGGTAGGCATGGATGGAAAAACCCGCGGTTATGATAATCGCTCCGCCGCTTGGCGAGTCCGTTTCATTCCGGCAGCGGAAAGCGTATACTTTTCGCCCTTTAAACCTGCTGCTCCGACTCCACTTGCGACGTCAACTGCACCAGGCCGCGCAGCGACGTAAAGTGCTGGCTCAGGTCGAAATCGCCGCCCAGCCCGCCGATCAATTTGTCGAACAAATCCTTCTTCTCCTCCTTCAACGCCTGGATCCGCTCCTCGATCGTGCCTTCCGTCACCATGCGATAAACGAACACCGTGTTCGTCTGCCCGATGCGGTGCACGCGATCGACCGCCTGCGCCTCGACCGCCGGATTCCACCACGGGTCCAACAGGAAAACGTAATCCGCCGCATGCAGCGTGATGCCCGTGCCCGCCGCTTTCAACGACACCAGCATCGCCGCCGCACCCGGCGCCGTCTGGAACTGCTGCACCGGCTTCAACCGGTCCAGCGTCATGCCCGTCAGCTCGAACCGCGGCAGGTCCGGGAAATTCTGCGCCAGCGCCTCGCGCACGCGATCGAGCAGCATCACGAATTGCGAGAAGATCACCACCTTGTGACCGCTGCCGACCACTTCCGTCAGCTTCTCGATCAGCAGGTTGATCTTTCCGGAATCCGACAACGGCGCCTTCAACCACGGCAGCATGTCCGGATCGCAGCAGGTCTGCCGCAGTCGCGTGAGCAGCGCCAGGAACCCGAACGACTTCTCGCGCATCGCCGCGCTCACGTCGTCGCCCAACCGCTCCAATCCTTCCGCGCAGATTCGCGCATACTCCGTGCGTTGCACGTCGGTCAGCGGGCAGAGCAGATCCATCTCCATCTTCGGCGGCAGTTCCGTCGCCACCTGGCTCTTCGTCCGCCGCAGGATGAACGGCGCCAGTTGCGCCCGCAGCCGCTCGATCGTGCCCGCCCGATCCGCCACCAGCGCATTCTCGAAACTCGACCGCGACCCCAGCAGCCCCGGCAGCAAAAAGCGGAAGATGCTCCACAGATCGAGCTGCCGGTTCTCCAGCGGCGTGCCCGTCAAAACGATCCGGTGCTGCGCGCGAATCGCGAAGCAGGTCTGCGTCACTTTCGCATCCGGATTCTTGATGAACTGCCCTTCATCCAGCACCGCGTATCCAAATTCGTAATTCGGCAGAATCTCCCGGTGCTTCCGCAACTGCGTGTAGCTCGCGAGCCAGATCACGTTGTCCGAGCGCGTCGAAAAATCATGCCCGGTCTTCAACACGTCCACTTTCAGATCGGGCTGAAACTTCGCGATCTCCTCGCGCCACACCGGCACCACGCTCGCGGGACACACGATCAGGCTCGGCTTGTTCACGACCGGTCGCGTCGCCAGCAGCGTGATCACCTGCAGCGTCTTGCCCAAGCCCATCTCGTCGGCGAGCAGGCCGTGGCACCCGACGTCGCACAGGTGCGCCATCCACTCGACGCCGCGGCGCTGATACGGACGCAACACCTCCGGTAACACCGGCGGCGCTTCCGGCGCCGCGAGCACTTTCTGCCGCCACGCCTCGATCTCGGGCGACAGCGTCAACTTCAGCCGCGCATCGTTGAAGAGCGAAAACACGAGATACGGCGAAACGGCCTCTTCCGTCCGTGCCTCCGCGAGATTGTCGCGCCACGCGCTGAACGACGCCCACTTGTCCGCCGCCAGCGACACGATGCCGACGCTCGGCAGAATCACCGGCGCTCCGCCTTTCTTCAGCAGCGCACTGACTTCCGAGTCTGTCAGCATCCGCTCGCCCGCGCGGAAAATCCAACGCAGGTTCAACCCCGTCACATCGCCCGCCGCCCCGCCCGCGCCGTTCGCCCCGCCCGCGGTCTTCGCCTCCGCCACCGCCTCGATCTCGACCGCGCGCGTGCCTTTCAGCAGGTTCGCCGCCTTGTCGTCCAACTCCACCGCGAACATCTTCTTCCACGCGGGCAGCACGACTTTCAGGAAGTTCGGAATCTCCACCAGCGACTCCATCAAATACACGCCGGTTTCCTGATGATAGTGGAAGTGCGCTTTGCGCGCATACGCCGCCAAACCGATCAATTTCGCGCGCTCGCCGGACGACACGTGCCCGTTCCCATTCGCGTGGGCCGCCGCACCGAGCGCAGGATGACGCGTCTTGCCGTCCGCTTCCGCCCAATACGCCTGAAACGTCAGGCCCGCCGTCTTGGTCTTGAACACCAGTAGCAGCGTGCGCGACGCCACGCCGTTCTTTCCATTCGCGCCCGCGCCGTTTGTCCCCGCGCTGCCGTTCGTCGCATGACCATTCGTCCCCTCCGCCTTGTCGGAATTGCCATTCACCACGACGTCGCTCGGCAACGGCGAGATCTCATCCGCCACGAGCTCCTCGATCTCGTGCAAACCCGCCACCGCCAACGCGTGCGCCACGTCGCGATCCGTCGTCGACGATCGCACCGACAATCCCGTCGGCCCCCACTCGATCACCGCATACTCGTCCTTCTTCTCCACGCGGCGGTGAATGATCGCATCCTTCGCGGTCAACTCCAGCTCCCGCACCTGCCCGTCGACGTAAATGCGCCTCCCCTGCTCCAGTTGCTCCGCGGTAAAGCCGTCGGTCCAATCGTTTTCCAGCCGATCGAACCAAAATTCCAAAGACTGGGGAGTGTAGACGCGCTTGGGACCGTGCGACTGCATTACACGTAAAAGGGGCGACGGTAGAATTCGGCTCGAGTGGTGCAATCCCGAAGTAAGGAATTTTCCCGAGGCATAATTTTTTTAAATACGCGCATGTCGCCTCTGTCTTTCAGCACGCCACATGCCGCCAAAAAAATCGTGGCAGATCGCACCCGCGTTTCGCTCTTTCCTTACCGTTTCCCCAATTCTTCGCGCAACACCGCGAGCGTCCGCTCCACCGCTCCCGCATTCGCGCGCTGCCAGTCCGCCGCCGCCGCCGCCACGCTCGCGCGCTTCGTCGCATCATCCAGCAACGTTTTCACTTCCGCTCGCAACGCATACTCGTCCGCCACCTGCACCGCCCCGCCGCACTCCACCAACTCGCGCGCGATCGTTCGAAAATTGCTCATCCGCGGTCCGAACAAAATCGGCTTCCCCAACGCCGCCGCTTCCACCGGCGTCTGTCCGCCGTCGTTCGGCGGCAGGCTTTTCCCCACGAACACCAGATCGGCGAGCTGCGTTAGTTTCTGCAATTCTCCCGTCGTGTCGCCCACCGCCACCTGCACCGGCTCTTTCGCAACCCCGCGCGAGCGCAGGTGATATGTCGCACCCGCGTTCCGCACCAAACGCTCGATCTCCGGCCGTCGCTCCGCATGACGCGGCACCAGCAGTAACGCGCATCGCGTGCCCGCCTTGTTCAACTCCGTCCACACCTCCAGCAGCGCCTCTTCCTCGCCCGGCCACGTCGACGATCCGAGCAACACCCGCTCCTCGCCCAACCCCAGCTCTCGCCGCAACTGCGCTTTCTCCGTCTCCGTCAGTCGCGCGATCTTCACGTCCAACTTCAAGTTGCCCGTGGTCGTTAGCCGCTCCGCCGGCACGCCGAGTTCCCGCAGCCGTCGCTCATCCTGCACCGAACTCGCCAGCAGCCGCGAAATTCCGCCGAGCACCGCGCCGCGCGCGAGGCCGAACCGCTGCATGCGCCGAAACGTTTTGTCCGACATCCGCGCATTGATGCAGACCACCGGCACGCCGCGTGTAACCGCCTGGTGGATATGTTCCGGCCAGCGCTCGCCTTCCGTCAGGACCGCCAAATCCGGTGCTACCTTCCGCCACGCGCGGGCCGAGAACGGCCACCAGTCGATCGGAAAATAGCCGATTCCGATCGCGAGATGCGCATACCGATCCGCCGCCACGCGATAGCCCGTGCTCGTCGTGGTCGTCAGATAAACTTCCACCCCGCCGTCTTTCATCAACGCCTCGAGGAGCGGCGCGATCGCGAGCACTTCACCCACGCTCACCGCCTGCACCCAGACGCGTTTCACCCGCGCGCGTTTTGCAGGCAATCCGTCGTGCGCGCCGAAGCGTTGCTCGAACTTGTCCCGATATCCTCCGCGTCGCCGCATCCGCAGCAGATACCGTGGCGCCATGATCAATAGCGCCGGCAGGAAGAGCAGTCGATAAAGCCAAAGCATGGAGTTGGGGTGCGGTGGCGGGTCAGTTCAAAACCCCGGCTTTCCTTTTCCGAGCCTTTTATGCGCGCGTTTCACATTCTTTAAACGCACTTCGCGGGCCTCTGCCGGGATTTCGGAGTGACTCCATTTCCGCCGCTTCAAAATTACTCGCGATGGTCCTCTTCAGCCGCGGGTTTTTCGTCCTCGCTCTGCTTGCGCTCGTGCCGCTCGTCGGCGCCGCATGGCCGCACGAGTCGAGCGATCTCACGCCGCACCCGGACGCCCGCTTCGGCACCCTCCCGAACGGCCTCCGCTACGTCGTGCTCCCCAACGCCGAGCCGCGCGATCACGTGGCCCTCCGCCTCGTCGTCCTCGCCGGCTCGCTCCACGAACAGGACGACCAACGTGGCTTCGCGCACTTCGTCGAACACATGGCCTTCGCCAGCACGCGTCGTTTCCCGCGTCACACGATTGTCGATACGCTGCAACGTCACGGCATCGCCTTCGGGGCCGACGCCACCGCCTTCACGTTTCCGACTCACACCGTCTACCAGATCGACGCTTCCCTCGACGCCGCCCGCGAACGCCTCGACGAAGCCTTTTCCGCCCTCCGCGAGTTCGCCAGCGAGCAAACCTTCGATCCCGCCGCCCTCGAACGCGAACGCGGCGTCATCGAAAGCGAACGTCGCGCCCGCGATCACTGGCAGGCGCGCGTCTCCCTCGCGCGCGAAAACTTCATCCATCCTTCGCATCTTCGCACGCGGCGCAATCCGATCGGCGACGAGTCCGCGATCGCCGCCGCCGATGCCGCCGCCCTCCGTGCGTTCTACGAAACCTGGTATCGCCCCGACAACGCCCTCCTCCTCGCGATCGGCGATCTTTCCGCCGACACCCTCGAAGAATGCATTCGCTCTCACTTCTCCTCCTGGTCCGCTCCGGCCGCGCCTCTTCCGCCGCCGCCTGATCGCGGCTCCTCCGCCAATCCCGACCAGCTCACCTCCTTCGTTTACGCCGAACCCGCCGCCGGCGCGTTGTCGCTCGAACTCGTCTCGATCCTTCCCGGTCCGCAAGGCGTCGAAACCGCCGCCGCCCGCACCGCCGCGATGCGTCGCGAAATCGTCATCACGATGCTGCACGAGCGGCTTCAACAACTCCGCCGCCAACACGCGCGCGACTTCGGCACCGCCGGCGCGTTCACCCGCGAAGACGGCCAGCATCACTCCGAGTTCATCCTCGCGATCGATTCCGCCACGTCCGCGTGGTCCGACGCCGCAGCCGCCCTCGCCCGCGAATGGCGCCGCGCCTACGAACTCGGTTTCAGCGCCGAGGAAATCGCCGCCGCCTCCCGCACGATCCGCCGGCGTTTCGAACACGCCGCGTCCTCTTCCGAAGCTTCGCCGGACCTCGGCGACCGCTTCGCCTTCGCGCTCGTCGCCGATCAGATTCCTTCATCCTGGTCGCAGCTCGGCGAAACCATGGAAGCCGCGCTCGCCACGTTCACACCCGACTCTTCGCGCGACGTGTTTCGCGAGATGTGGCCGTCGAACGCTTCATTCCTCTTCGGCCTGGGCAATCTTCCGCTCGCCGATCCCGCATCCGCTTTGGTCGATTCCTACCGCGCCGGCCTCGCCACCGAACTGCTCGCGCTCCCGCATCCGCCGCCCGCCGAATTGCGCTACACGCCCGCCGCATCCGCCGGACCAATACGCCGCCGCACGCACGTCGCCGATCTCGATCTCCACCTGATCGAATTCGCCAACGGCGTTCGGCTGAACCTCAAGTGCAGCGATTCCACCCGCAACAGCGTCGCGCTCCGCGCGCGCGTCGGCTCCGGCCGTCTCGGTCAACCCGAAGATCTTCCCGGCCTCGCCCTTCTCGCCCGCGCCTACATCAACGACGCCGGCGTCGGCCGCCATCCGGGACACGAGCTCCAACGCTTCGTCGACGAACGGAACTTCGCCCTCTCCTTCAGCGACGACGAAGACGCGTTCGTTTTCTCCGGCGGCGCCGCCACCGCATCGCTGCCCGACCTGCTCCAACTTCTCAGCGCTTATCTCAGCGACCCCGCGTGGCGCTTCGAAGAATTCGAAGCCGCGCAGCGCCGCGTCATTTCGCATTTCCACGACTCTCGGCACGAGCCGTCCTCGTCCTTGCAGATCGCCGCCGCCCGCGTGATTTCCCGCGACGACCCACGTTTCATCCTGCCGGCGCCCGCCGATACCAACGCGCGCACGCTCACCGAGCTCATGAACTGGCTCGATCCCGAGCTTCGGTCCGGCGGCGTCGAAATCGGACTCGTCGGTGACTTCGATCTCGATACCACACTCGATTTCGCCGCCCGCACACTCGGCGCACTCCCTCCTCGCGCCGCTCGTGCCGTCGAGCGCCACGCCCGCCCCGCCGTCCGCTTCGAGCGCAAGCCCGGCCGCTGGCAATCCTCCGTCGAAACCAACATCCCGCGCGCCGCCCTCCGCGCCCAATGGCCCGTTCGCGGTTGCGGCGATATCCATCAACGGCGCCGCCTCGAAACCCTCGCCGCTATTTTCCAAAACCGCGTTCGTCGCGAAATCCGCGAACAACTCGGCGCGACTTACGATCCGTCCGCCGAGATCTTCAGCGGCGATACGCTTCGCGACGACGGCTACCTCCTCATCGAATTTTCACTCAGCCCCGCCGACACCCCGCGCCTCGCGCAGCGCATCGTCGACATCGCCGCCGATCTCGCCGCGCACGGTGTATCCGAAGAAGAACTTCAAGCGGTCGTCCAACCGCGTCTCGCGGAAAACGCCGCCCGTCTCCGCGACAACGGCTACTGGCTCTTCAACGTCCTCTCCGCCGCCCAAACCCAACCCGCCCGCCTCGACTGGCCGCGCACACGAGGCGACGACTACGCGCGCATCACGCGACGCCAGATCGCCAGGACCGCCGCCAGCTTTCTCTCCCCAGCGCGCGCCCAGGTTTTTGTCGCCGCTCCGTCCTCACCCGACCGAGCCCGCGCTCTCGCCGTCCAGTCTCCCACTCCCGCCCCACGCGGCGGATCCCATTGAACCCCGCCGCCTCGCCCGCCCTCGTCGTTCCCCCGCGCACCGTCGCCCCGCCCCGCCCGCGAACCGGTTCCGCGCAACTCCTCATTCCCGCCCCCGCGCAGGATCCGCACGTTCACTTCCACGCAGGTCGTTACTACTACACGGAATCGTCACCCACTGGCATCTTCCTCCGCACCGCCGACCACTTCGCCGATTTCGGAGCATCACCCCGCCGCCGCGTTTGGGCGCCTCCCGCCAGGGGCCCCGTTTCACGCAATCTCTGGGCTCCTGAACTGCACCTCATCGACGGGCGCCACTACATCTACTTCGCCGCCGACGATGGCGACAACGCCCGCCATCGCATGTGGATTCTCGGAGCGCTCACCGCCGATCCCGCCGGCGATTACACGCTGCTCGGCAGCCTCGACACACAAGGTTGGGCCATCGATGGCACAACTTTCGCCGATCGCTCCGGCGATCTCTTCTTCGTTTGGTCCGGCTGGCCCGGCAAGCGCGATGGTTGCCAGAACCTCTACATCGCGCGGATGAAAAATGCGTGCGAGCTCGCCACCCCGCGCACGCTTCTCGCGACACCCAGCGAGCCGTGGGAATGCCACGCGATGCCCATCTGCGAAGGCCCTCAAATTCTCCGGCGCGCCAACCGCACTTTTCTCATCTACTCCGCCAGCGGTTCCTGGACGCCGCACTACTGTCTCGGCCTCCTGGAACACACCGGTGGCGACTTCCTCGACGCGTCCAACTGGATCAAGCACGGCTGCGTCTTCGCGCCCGACGATCACACCTTCGGCGTCGGCCACTGCGGTTTCACCACGACACGCGACGACGAAGACTGGATTCTCTATCACGCCAAAACCTCGCGCCATCCCGGCTGGCAGGATCGCGAAGTTCGCGCCCAGCCTTTTACCTGGTCTGCGAGCGGCCTGCCTGTTTTTCCATCGCCGTCCCCCCGCGCGGCCCTCGACCGCACTCACTCCGAACGAACCGGAATCTCCACCTCTTCCTCTTCGGATAGCTTCAAATTGAACAACGGCAGCAGGCACAACAGCCCCGCGACCGTCAGCCCGAGCACCGCGTAGCCTGCCACATCGTGCACCACGCCGCTGATCGACTCCGGCCCGTTTTGATACGCCCAGCCGGTTAAGAACAACCCGCGCACCAGATTCGTCAGAAATGCGAAGCCCATCGCCGCCGCCACCAGCGCGATCTTCTTCCACAAGCGATCCAGGAACACCGCGCCGAGAAACGATCCCGCGAACAAACACGCCGTCAGCGAACGAATCCCCGAGCATGCATCCTCCACGCCGACCTTTCCCGACGGCAGCACCAGCACGTTCCCCTGCTGCTCGATCGGCAGTCCCAGAAAATCGAATACAAACGACACCACCGTCACCACCTTCCGCAACAGGAAGAGATTCAACTGATTCTCGATCACCGAAACCATCGGCGCCGAAACGAGCCACACCAGCGCCGGAAACAAGAACAACCCCGTCAGCTTCACCCGCCCGTCCGCCAGAATTCCCTTCGCCCCCTCCGCACGTTTTCCTTCACCCCGCTCCGGCGCGTTCAGAAAAATCAGCGACAACACGATCGCCGACGCCCCCATCGTGATCGCCAGCGTTCCCGGGTGCGACGCTCCCGCGCCCGCGCGATAAAACGCCCCGAGCAAAAACAGCAGCACGCCGCCCGTCATCATCCCGCCGACCCCCAAGCGCAGCACCCATTTCGCCGCCCCTTCCGCCCGCGCACTCTCCGCGCTCCGGCATTCCATCACCGCCGCGACGATCCGACTCCAGCGATCGTAAACCACAAACACCACAAACGCCGGCACCAGCCATCCGAAGCTGTAGTCCTCCTTCGTGCTCCACCAGTGCGACTGGTCCCACGCGACAAACGCCAGAAACCCCGCGCTCAATCCCAGCGCCGCGAGCAACGCTCCCGTCAGCTCCTTCGATGCTTTCTGCCAAGGCCCGCTCATTGCGCGTATCCAGGTTTCATTACATTTGTCATCGAGCGATCATGGAGCCGCGCCAGCATCGCGAGCGCGAGCGACGCTCCCACCAACGCCATCAGCATATCCGTCTGCGTGTCCCACGGATCGCCCTGCATCCCGAGAAAATCCTCCGCCGCCTCGCCCGTCATCACCGCCGTGAACCACTCGAGCAATTCGTAGAACGCCGAAAACGCGAGGCACACGCAGACCGTCAGGAAACCCGACCAGCGACTTCCCCGCAGCGGCGAGGTTCGCACCAACAGCTCTCGCGTAAGAATCGCGGGCACGAAGCCCTGCACAAAATGCCCCAGCTTGTCGTAATGATTGCGCGACCACCCAAACCACTCCTTCGCCCATTCGCCCAGCGGCACCCGCGCATACGTGTAGTGCCCGCCCACGACCAACAAGACGCAGTGCAGCCAGAGCAGCACGAGCAGCAAGGTCGACAAGGGAAAACGATGACGAAACGCCAGGATCACCGGCACGCCCACGAGCACCGGAATCGATTCCAACCACCACGTGAATCGATCGTGCGGCCCGATCCACGACCACGCCACCACGGGAATGAGCAGCGCGACAAACCAGACGAGACGACGGTCCATTGGCGGCGGTTCTGCCGAACAATCCACGAAAATCAATCTCCGCGGCTGGACGCGCCGAAACGCTCACGGCGCGCTCACCACGATCGACGCATTCGTGCCGCCGAACCCGAAGCTGTTCGCCAGCGCCGCCCGCACCCTCCGCTTCACCGCCACGTTCGGCGTGAAATTCAGCCCCGTGTCCGCGCACACCGGATCGATATTCTCCAAATTGATCGTCGGCGGCACCACGCCTTCCTCGATCGCCTTCACCGCGGCAAACAATCCCATCGCGCCGGCGCCGCCCAGCAGGTGGCCGACCATCGACTTCACGCCGCTCACGTTCAGCTCCGCCTTGCGTTCGGCGAACACCGTCGCGATCGCCGCCGCTTCCTCGCCGTCGCCGCCTGGCGTCGATGTCGCGTGCGCCGAAACATAATCGATCTCCGAAACCGGCACGCCCGATCGCTCGAGCGCCGCCTTCATCGCCCGCGCCGATCCTTCCGCCCCCGGCGCGAGCGACGACAAGTGATACGCGTCCGCCGACGCGCCATAACCGCGAATCTCCGCATAGATCTTCGCCCCGCGCTTCAGCGCCTGCTCGCGCTCTTCCAACACAAACACCACCGCGCCTTCCGACAGCACGAAGCCGTCGCGGTCGCGGTCATACGGACGCGATGCCTTTTCGGGATCATCGTTGCGCGTCGACAGCGCCCGCATCTGCGCGAACGCCCCGATCGCCAGCGGCGTCACCGTCGACTCCGCTCCGCCCGCAATCATCACATCCGCATCGCCGCGCGCGATCGCCGCCGCCGCCTCGCCGATCGCATGACCGCTCGTCGCGCACGCCGACGCCACGCTCATGTTCGGCCCGCGAAAATCCAGCAAAAGGCTCACCTGGCCCGCGAGCAGGTTCGGCGCGATCTGAATGATGAAGAACGGCGAGATCTTCCGATATCCGCCCGCCTTCCACGTGTCGTGCATCGCCTCCATCTCCGGCAACCCGCCGAGACCGACCCCTAGATTCACGCCCATCCGGTCCGAGTTCAGCTCCAACCGCTTTTCGTCGAGTCCCGAGTCCGTATATGCCTCCACCGCCGCCGCCGCGCCGAGATGAGTGAACCGTCCAAACTTCTTCACGTCCTTCGGCGTCAGCACTTGCGTCACGGTCTCGTTCGCCGGTCCGCGTGGCTGCAAAGGCTTTGCCAGCGCCTTCGTCGCATCGAATCCCTTCACTTCACCCGCGATCTGCGCCGAGCATCCGCTCGCGTCGAAGCGCGTGATCTTCCCCAATCCGCTCCGGCCGGCCACGAAGCTCGCCCAAGTCTCCGCCGCACTGTTTCCGCACGGCGTAACCGCACCCAAACCAGTGATCACAACGCGCCGGCGCATCTGGGAAGACGAAGTATTCATGTTGAAACCGGGCACTAAAAACCCCCGCCCGCCGCCTGCGAAGACCAAAATTTTCGCCCGCCCCACCGTCTTGCATCCCTTTTGCCCCATCCGAACCCAGCTTTGACTTTGCCTCGTCGAGCCCTTTCCGTCTCCCCCTTTCCCGAAATGCAGCAGCTCCACGCTTACTGGCGCATGGAATACATCGAGGCGCCGCGTTATCCGGCTCGGATGAAGCGCCCTTTCAGCGAGTTGCCCGCTCTCGGCGACGATCGCGCCGCGCTCATCGTCCATCGCTCGAAGCACGCCTACCTGATCCTCAACCGCTTCCCCTACAATCCCGGCCATCTGCTCGCCGTCCCTTTCCGCGAGGTCACCGAGATCGAAAATCTCACGCCCACCGAATCCGCCGCCCTCATGGCGGAAATCATCTTCGCCAAACGACTCCTCGCCGCCGCGCTCAACCCCGACGGCTTCAACGTCGGCTTTAATCTCGGCTCCTCCGCCGGCGGCAGCATTCCCCACCTTCACGCTCACATCGTTCCACGCTGGAATGGCGACACCAACTTCATGCCCGTGATCGGCCAGACGCGCACGCTTCCCCAATCCCTCGATGCCACGTGGGAACGTCTCTCCGCCGTCGTCCCCACGCTCACGAAGCCCTCCCGCGCCCGTCGAAAATCGAAGTCCGCCAATCGAAAATCGAAAATCCAAAATCGAAAATAACTCCCCCGCTTTGTCCTCCAAAACCCTCCATTTTCCCTCGCCCCGTCACCTTCACGCGCTCTACGCGGGCCGCGACGAAAACCTTGCGCACGCCGAGCGCGCCCTCGGCGTCAAACTCGTCTCCCGCGACGCCGCCCTCAAAATCGACGCCCCCGCCGAACCGCTCGCTCGCGCCGAAACCCTTTTCAATCTCCTCAACGACGCCCGCGCGCAGGGCATGACGATCCGCACGCCGGATTTCCACCGGATCACCGACGCCATTGCCCGCGGCGAGGGCGAACAGCTCCGCGAACTCTTCACCGGCCCGCTCGTCATCGCCACCAATCGCAAGACGATCGTCCCCAAAACCATCGGACAGAAACTTTACCTTCAATCGATCCTCAAGCACCCCGTCGTCTTCGGCATCGGTCCCGCCGGCACCGGTAAAACCTACCTGGCCATGGCCGCCGCCGTTTCGGCCCTGCTCAAAAACGAGGTCGAGCGCATCATCCTTACCCGCCCCGCCGTCGAGGCCGGCGAAGCCCTCGGCTTCCTTCCCGGCGACCTTCGCGAAAAAATCCTCCCCTACCTTCGTCCGCTCTACGACGCGCTGCACGACATGCTCGATTCCGACGACGTCAGCCGCCTCACCGAGAAAGGCGTCATCGAAATCGCCCCGCTCGCCTACATGCGCGGCCGCACGCTTTCGCGGGCCTTTATCGTTCTCGACGAAGCACAAAACACCACGCCCGAGCAGATGATGATGTTCCTCACCCGCCTCGGCGAGGACTCGCGCATGGTCATCACGGGCGACGTAACGCAAATCGATCTCCCCCGCTCCAAGCAATCCGGCCTCCTCGAGGTTCGCCACGTTCTCCGCGACGTCAACGGGGTCGACATCCACACTTTCAGCGGTTCCGATGTCGTCCGCCATCCGCTCGTCCAGCGCATCATCGAAGCCTACGACAACTACCGCAACCCGATGCCCGGCACCGACCCGAAGCCCTGACCCATAACCGCGAGTGTCGACGGGCCAGCCCGCGCTCTCTCAACTCTCATCCCTCAACTCTCAACTCGCCCCTCACCGGCCATGTCCGTCCGCGATCGATTCAAGCTCCTCCTCGGCGGCCTTGGCGCCCGCCGCGACCGACGTCTTTCGCCGACCCATTCCGCCATCCGCGATTTCCTTGATCGCAGCCGCGTCGTCTCGGTCATCATTTTCGTCCTCACCGTCGTCGCGATCGTCTTCATCAGTTCGGCCGGCATTCACACGTCGCACCTGCCGCTCATGGCCGGTCAGGTCGCCACCTTCCGCGTCGTCGCCGCCACATCCTTCAGCTACGAAAGTCAGGAGCGCACGCGCATCGCTCGCGAACAACTCCTCGACCGCCTCCCGCCCGTCTACCGCCTCGAAAGCGAACCGCTCCACCGCTTCGAAGCCGCCGCCCGCGAACTTCTCGTTCAACTCGAAAACGTCGAAAAACGTTTCGACGACACCCCGCCCGCGCTCACCGACCGACGTAATCTCCTCTCCACCATCGCCGAAACGTTCAACGCCCGCGGTCCCTATCGCGTAAGCGTCGACGACATCGCCGCCGTGCTCGAGGTCGGCGACGCCAAAACCCGCGCCACGCTTTTCGACAATGGCCTCGCCGCCTTGCGCGACCTCTACGCCCAAGGCGTGCAGGACGGCTCGCTCAACACCACCGGCCCCAACAGCGTCACCGTCTTCCAAATCGCCCGCCCCAACGGCGAGGTCACGCAGCGCTCCGTCCAATCCATGGAAGACGCGCTCACCTTCCTCCGCGTCAATCTCGCCGCCGAAGGCGTTCCGCGCTCCGCCGCGCTCGCGCTTTTCCGCATCTTCCGCCAAGGCCTCGTCGCCAACGTCGTTTTCGACCGCGAAGCCACGGCCGCCCGCGAAGCGCTCGCCCTCCAGCAAATCCGTCCCGTCACCGTCGGCGTCGTCCGCGGCCAGACCATCGTCGAACCCGGCGAACGCATCACCCCCGAGCAATACGAGATGCTCACCGCCCACCGGAAATTCCTCGAGCAAAACACCGATCTTCAACTCGACGAAAACCTCACCCTCTTCGGCCGCGTGCTCCTCGTGCTCGCAATGGTGCTCGCATCCATAATTTACATACGCCTCGAGGATCCTGAGACACTCCTCAGCAACGTCCGCCTCTGCCTGCTCGCGCTCGTCGTCATCATCAATCTCGCGATCGTCCGCGGCATCTACACCATCGGCGGCATCGACTTCTTCGTCAGCGACGGCGCCTGGGGCTCCACCCTCCCCTACATCGCCCCCACCGCCTTCGCCCCGCTCATCGTCGCCATCCTCATCGATGCCGGCTCCGCCATCTTCATGGCGCTGCTCATCTCGATCTTCACCGGCGTCATCTACGGCAACCGCCTCGACCTTCTCGTTCTCACCTTCCTCTCATCCCTCGTCGCCATCTTCTTCTCCCGCGACGCCCGCCAGCGCGGCAAAGTCGTTCGCGCCGCCGGCGCCGGCGGCCTCACCGTCGCCGCCTTCGCCACGCTCATCGGCATCGCCGACCAGACGCCTTCCGAAATCATCCTCCGCCAGGTCGTCGCCGGACTCGGCGCCGGCGTCGTCACCGGCATCACCGTCGTCGGCCTGTTGCCGATCCTCGAATCGCTCTTCAAGCGCACCACCGACATCACGCTGCTCGAGCTCACCGACTACAATCACCCGCTGCTGCGTCGCATGCAGCTCGACGCTCCCGGCACCTACCACCACTCGCTCGTCGTCGCCCAACTCGCCGAAAATGCCGCCAACGCCATCGGCGCCAACCCGCTCACCGCGCGCGTCTGCTCCCTTTTCCACGACGTCGGCAAGACCGCCAACGCCGCGTTCTTCAGCGAAAACCAACGTGACGGCGTCAATCCCCACGCGCACCTCGACCCGCTCGCGTCGGCTCGCATCATCAAACAGCACGTCACCGACGGCGTCGAACTCGCCCTCAAATACAACCTCCCCACCGCCGTCGTCGACGCCATCGAACAGCATCACGGCACCACGCTCGTCCGCTACTTCTACAACCGCGCCATCACCCAGACGCGCACGCCGTTTCCGAAAAACACCTCCAACACTCCCGTGGAGAGCGCTGCTCCGTCAGCGCCGCCGCCATCCACTCCCCCGCCGATCGACGAAGCCGCTTTCCGCTACGACGGTCCCCGCCCGCAAACCAAGGAAGCCGCCATCATCTCGCTCGCCGACTGCGTCGAAGCTTCCTCTCGCTCGCTCCGCCAAACCACGCCCGAACAACTGAGCGAGTTGATCGATCGCATCGTCCACGACCGCATCGAAGACGGTCAGCTCGACGAAGCCCCGCTCACTTTCATCGAAATCACGCGCATCAAGAACAGCTTTCAGTTCACGCTGCTCAACATGCTCCACGGCCGCGTCGCCTACCCGGCCCTTGGCGAGACCCCGTCCGCTCAAGCCAAAGCCTGAGGAGTGCGGCGCTTCAGCCCACACGCCTTTCCGCCCGGGCGCGACATTCTCCCGCGCCCGCCATCGCTCTCCATGCCCGCCCGCCCGATCTCTCTCGCCAGCCGCCACCCGCGCCTCCGTCTCGACCGCCGCGGGATCAAACAAGCCATCGCGATCCTCGATGCTCACGCCGCCGACTTCCGCGGCGGATGCCCCGCCGGCGAGCTCTCGCTCGTATTCCTCACCGACGCCGCGCTCGCCCAACTTCACGCCGACTTCCTCGACGATCCGTCGATCACCGATGTCATCACGTTCGAAGGCGACCCCGCGTCCGGCTTCGCCGGCGAAATCTGCGTCTCCGTCGACGCCGCCCTCCGCCAAATCTCCCCACCCCACGCCGCTTCCGCGCGCCCGCTCCCGGAAAAACTCCTCCCCGCTTTTTCCGCCGAACTCACCCTCTACCTCGTCCACGGCTGGCTCCACCTCGCCGGCTACGACGACCTTCAGCCTCTCAAAAAACGCGAGATGCGCCGCGCCGAAGCCCGCGCCATCAAGCTGCTGCGCAAGGACCGCGATGGCGTCCCCGCTTTCTCGCTAAAATAGTCCGGACCTCCGCCACACCCACCGCCTCGCCGCCTCCGGATGGAGCCCGTCCATCTCTGAGCATCCTGTTGCTCTTTTGCCCGCCTTTTTCCGTGCCTTCGGGCTGGCCTGAGTTAGCCTGCGCCCGCTCATGTCGTCCGAAGTCAACCCGCCCGCGCACGCTTCGCGGCTCGTCACCTTCCGCAACGCCTTCATCTCCGGTGCGCTCCTGCTCGCGCCGCTGATCGTCACGATCCTCGCCTTCAAATGGGTCATCGACGCCGTCGGCGGCACCTTCCGCCCTTTCTATCTCGCCCACCTTCCGGACGCCTTGCAACAGATCCCTTTCCTCTGGGACTTCGTCGCCACGCTGATCGTCATCCTCCTCGTCACCGCCCTCGGCTTTCTGTCCAACTACGTCTTCGGCAAAGTCTTCCTCGGCATGGCCGAGCGCGCGATCCAGCGCATCCCCGCCGTCGGCGGTCTCTACAATTCGGTCAAACAAATCGTCGGCACGTTCCGCTCCCAAAACCGCAACCTCTTCAGCAAAACCGTCCTCGTCGAATTCCCCCGCGACGGCAATTGGGTCCTCGGCTTCCTCACCAACAAGCAGCAGGGCGAGCCCCACTCCCGCATCTCACCCGAAACCCTCACGCTCTTCATCCCCACCGCCCCGAACCCCACCAGCGGCTTCCTCATCATGGTCCCGCGCGAAAAAGTCACCGAACTCGAGATGCCGGTCGGCGACGCAATGAAGATGATCGTCTCCGGCGGTGCCGTCATCCCCTCGTGGCCCGCCCCCAAAAACGCCGAGCTGCCATAAGCTCCCGGTGCTCGGGAAATCGAAATTCGAAAATCCAAAATCGAAAATCCCTTTGCCTCTCCCGCTCCAAACCGACGCCTTCATCCTCCAAAAGCGTCCGCCCTCCGACTCCTTCCAGACGCTCACCGCATTCTCCGCGTCCGACGGCTCCCTCCTCGTCCTCCAGCGCGTCAGCAAGAAAACCTCCGCCACCACTGTCGCGCTCGATCTCTTCGACGAAGCCTCGCTCTCCCTTGAATCCTCCAACCAAGGCCAGACTTGGTTTCTCAAGGAAGCACGCATCCTCACCCGCCACGCCACGCTCGGCCGCAGCTATGAAACCCTGCGCCACACCTCCGCGCTCGCTTCCCTGATCGCCCGCAATCCCATCCCCGAGGAATCCCGCCCGGCCATCGCCGCGCTCCTGCGCCAAGCTCTCAACGCTTTCGCCACCAGCCCGCGCCCCGACCTCGTGTGGTTCAAAAGCCTCTACCGCTTCGCCCGGGACGAAGGCCATCCGCTCAAGGAACACTGGTTCCCCACGCTCCCCGCCGCCGATCGCACCGCCGTCGCCACGCTCCTCAACTCCCCGCTCGCCCAACTCACCGCCTCCCCCGAAGAGTCCAACTTCTCCGGTTACACGACTGCCGCCGTCGCCCGCCTCACCGCCCGCCTCGAAGAATACCTCCGCGGCCACACCGAAATCCTTCTCGACTAACCGCTCGCATTCGACGCGCGGATTTCGGTTTCCCTTCCGCGCCTCAGGCGTGTTCCGTGAACCTTCCATGGTTTTCGATCTCGACCAACGCACTGCTTCTCTAAGCGTCGGCGAGTTCGCGTCCTTCATCACCGGTCCCCGCGACGCCTCCGGCGGCCCGCAAGGCGTCTGGCGTGCACAGCTCGGCACTCACTGGCACAACCAGCTTCGCGCCCGCGCCACTGACGAATCGCCCACGACCGAATTCGAAATCCCCATCACCGGCCGCATCGCGCACCACGGTTGGATCCTCACGCTCACCGGCCGCATCGACCAACTCCTTCGCACCGACACCGCGCTCACCCTTCGCGAAATCAAAACCGTCACCCGCGAACTCCCCGCCGACGAATCCGAACTCCGCTCCGCCTACCCCGACTACTTCGCCCAACTCGCCACCTACGCCGCCCTCGTCCGATCCAATCCCGACTCCGGCTCTGGGCTCTCGGCTCTAAGCTCTGAGCTCGTCTTCGTCGAAGTCTCCAGCGGCCTCGCCCAAACCGTCACCCTCACCCCCGCCGACGACACGTTCTTCCGCGTTCAGCTCGAACGCATCACCGAATTTCTCGATCACCGCCACCGCGCCCGCGAACGCCTCCGCCACCTCTCCTTCCGCCCCGCCTTCGCCACTCCGCGCCCCGGCCAGGAAACCACCCAGCGCGACCTCACCGCCACCTTCGAAAAGCACCCGCTCGTCCTCTTCGAAGCCCCCACCGGCTTCGGCAAAACCGGCGTCCTTCTCGAGTTCGCCCTCGGCCAGCTTCGCACCGGCCACTTCGACCGCGCCCTCTACCTCACCAGCAAATCCACCGGCCAGCTCCAAGTCGTCCGCACCCTCCAGCAGATGACCGGCCGGGAATCACTTTCTAGCTCTGGGCTCTCAGCTCTAGGCTCTCAGCTCGCCGCGACTCCCGTCGCGGCCTGGCACGTCCGCAACAAATCCGAACACTGCGTCAACCACACGTTTCACTGCGTCCGCGACGCCTGCGCTTACCTCGCCGACGCCTCCGCCCGTTGGTCTTCCTCGGGCCTCTCTCGTTTCTATCTCGACGAAAAACACGCCCGCGACCTCGACACCCTCCGCGCCGCCGGCCGCTCCGCCCGCATCTGTCCCTACGAAGTCACCCGCGCCGCCCTCGCCTTCAACGACGTCTGGATCGGCGACTACAACTACGTCTTCGCCCCTCGCAACCGCGGCCTCCTTTTCGAACAACCCGGCTTCGATCCCGCCCGGACTCTCCTCCTCATCGACGAAGCCCACAACCTCCCCTCCCGCGTCGCCGACGCCTATTCGCACACCTTCACCGCCGCCGCCGCCTTCGCCGTCCGCGACAAACTCCACCGCGTCCGCCCCCTCGCCCAACTCGTCACCGCCTGGGATCATTGGTGCCACTTTCTCCACCAACTCCGCCGCTCCGACGCTCTCTCCGCCGACGCCGAAGACGACGCCCGCCACCTCCTCGCCGAAATCGCCAAACACCTCTCCGCCACCTCCCTCGATTTCGCCGAACTCGGTCCCCAAGCCTCCGACGCCCTCTGGTCCATCCCCGCCCTCCTCGAGGATCTCAACTCTCAACCCTCATCTCTCAACTCTCAACCCAGCCTGCTCCCCCGCCTCTGGTGGTCCCCCACCGACGCCGAACTCGCCCTCACCTGCCTCGACGCCGCCCCCGCCATCGGCGCCGCCCTCCGCGAATTCGGCGGCGCCGTCCTCGCCAGCGCCACCCTCACCCCCACCGACGCCTTCGCCGCCTCCTGCGGCCTCGACACCCCTTCCGACTCTCAAATCTCCAATTTCAAATCTCAAATCGCCGAGCTCCCCACCCGCCTCGGCACCCTCAACAAACGCCAAACCAAAAAACTCTACGCCCAGCTCACCAGCGCCGCCGATCTCCTCCGCGTCGAGGAAGCCCGCACCGCCGCCCTCCCCGCCCTTGTCCGCGCCCACACCCCTTGGCGCGACGGCGCCTACGACGTCGCCATCGACGCCCGCGTCGACACCACCTTCCAACACCGCTCCCACCATTACACCACCACCGCCACCACCATCGCCGCTCTTACCTCTCTCAACCCTCGACTCTCATCTCTCAACGCCGCCCCGCGGAGCGTGGCGGTCTTCTTCCCCAGCTACGCCTACGCCGACGCCATCGCCCGCGAACTCTCCCAAATCGCCCCGCACGTCCGCATCGCGCAGCAACCTCGCGTCCGCGACCTCGCCGCCCAAACCGCCTGGGTCGAAACCTCCCTCGCCTCCGCCGACGCCCTTTTCCTCGTCCTCGGCTCCAGCTTCTCCGAAGGCATCGACGCGCTCGGTGGCCGCATTTCCCACGCCATGGTCGTCGGCCCCGCCCTCCCCGAGGTAAACGCCGTCCAGCGCGCCCGCCTCGCCGAATTCGCCCCTCTCGGCCGCGACGCCGCCGTCCGTCGCGTCTATCAACTCCCCGGCATGACCAAAGTGAACCAGGGCCTCGGCCGCCTCGTCCGCGCCCCCGGCCAACGCGCCCGCGTCCTCCTCCACTGCCGCCGCTTCCTCGAACCCGCCTACCTCGACCTCCTCGCCCCCGACTACCGCACCACCCACATCCTCCGCACCGACCCCGACCTCGCCTCCTGGCTCGGCAGCACATCGTGCTCTTAATCGTAATCGCGCTCGTGCTCGAACCAACCGCCAACACTTCGCCCTTCCTCCCCTCGCCAAAATCCGCGCCGACATTTCGCTTTACCCCCCCACCCCCGCTCCCCACAACCAACCCTCGTGGCCTCACCTAAGACCATCGGCCCCGACGAAATCCACGCCGCGATCGACCGGCTCGCCTCCGCCATTTCCGCGCGCTACGCCGGCCATTCGCAACTACTCCTCCTCGGCATCGCCAACGGCGGCATCGAGCTCGCCCGCCGCCTCGCCGCCCGACTTTCCTCGCTCAACTCCGCTCTCTCCATTCGCGCGGGCACCCTCGACATCTCCTTCCACCGCGACGACATCGGTCGCAACCCCATCCCGAAGGAGTTCGCCGCCACCCACATCCCCGCCGACGTCAACGGCGCCACCGTCATCCTCGTCGACGACGTCCTCTTTTCCGGCCGCACCGTCAAAGCCGCTCTCGACGAGCTCTTCGACCACGGCCGCCCAACCAAGGTCGAACTCGCCATCCTCGTCGACCGCGGCGGTCGCCGCCTCCCCTTCGCCGCCGACTACACCGGGATCACCCTCGAAGTCCCCTCGACCGAAAAAGTCACCGCGAAGCTCGACCCGTCCGACCCCGCCGCCGACCTCATCCAGGTCATCCCCACGCCGCCGAATCGAAAATCGGAAATCTAAAATCGAAAATCTCCCGATGCCCTGGACGCGCCGCCACCTCCTCACCCTCGAGGAACTCACCCTCGAGGAAATCGAGCAAATCCACGCCACCGCCGTCGCCTTCAAGCGCACGCTCACCCGCAGCGTGAAGAAGGTCCCCGCCCTCCGCGGAAAAACCATCGTCAATCTCTTCCTCGAGCCCAGCACGCGCACGCGCATGGCTTTCGACATGGCCGCCAAGCGCCTCAGCGCCGACGTCATCTCCTTCGACGCCGCCAGTTCCTCCACCACCAAGGGCGAAACCCTCCGCGACACCGCGGAAAACATCGCCGCGCTCGGCGCCGACATGATCGTCATCCGCCACGCCGCCGCCGGATCGCCGCACTACCTTTCGCAAATCCTCGACATCCCCGTCGTCAACGCCGGCGACGGCGCCCACGAACACCCGACGCAGGGCCTCCTCGACACCTTCACCATGAAGGAGCACCTCGGCTCCCTCAAAGGCCGCAAGGTCGTCATCCTCGGCGACATCCTCTTCAGCCGCGTCGCCCGCTCCAACATCCACGCCCTCACCAAACTCGGCGCCGATGTCACCCTCGTCGGCCCCTCCACCCTCGTTCCGCACTGGTTCACCGCCCTCGGCGTCAAGGTCTCCCACAACCTGCAAAGCGCCCTCGCCGACGCCGAGGTCGTCATGCTTCTGCGGATACAACACGAGCGCCAGTCCAGCGGCCATTTCCCCTCGCTCGGCGAATACACCAGCATGTTCGGCCTCAACAAAACCCGCGCCGGCTGGCTCAACCCCAAAGCCATCGTCATGCACCCCGGACCGATCAACCGCGGCGTCGAAATCGACAGCGAACTCGCCGACGGTGATCGCAGCGTGATCCTCGAACAAGTCACCAACGGCATCGCCGTCCGCATGGCCGTCCTCTACCTCTGCGCCGGCGGCCAACCCGAAAACGTCACGCCCGTCAGCTAACAATCGTTCTCGTTCTCTTAATCGTTCTCGTTCTCTCGAATCAGAACGCGGACGACCCGAGAGAACGAGAAAGAGAACGAAGAACGAGAACGACTCCCTTTCATGCCCGCCCTCTGGATCCAAAACGCCCGCGTCATCGACCCCGCCGCCAAGCGCGACGCCACCGGCGACCTCTTCATCGTCAACGGCCGCTTCGCCTCCTCGCTCTCCGCCGCGCAGAAAAAGTCCGCGAAGAAAATCGACGCCGCCGGCCTCGTCGCCTGTCCCGGCCTTGTCGACATCCACGTCCACTTCCGCGAACCCGGCCAGACGCATAAGGAAACCATCGCCACCGGCTCCCGCGCCGCCGCCGCCGGCGGATTCACGACCGTCGTGTGCATGCCCAACACGTCGCCCGTCGCCGACAACGCCGGCACCATCCAATACATCAACGACGCCATCCGCCGCGACGCCGTCGTGAAAGTTCACCCCACCGGCTGCATCACCGTCGGCATGAAGGGCCAGACCCTCGCCCCCATCGGCTCGCTCAAACGCGCCGGCGTCGTCGCCATCACCGACGACGGCGACTGTGTCCAGAACAACGAACTCATGCGCCGCGCCGTCGAATACGCCAAGATGTTCGACCTGCCCGTCATGGATCACTGCCAGGACGCTTCCATGACCAAGGGCGCCGTGATGAACGAGGGCGTCGTCTCCACCCGCCTCGGCCTCCGCGGCTGGCCCAACGCCGCCGAAGACCTCATCGTCGCCCGCAACGTAATACTTTCCGAATACACCGGCGCGCACATCCACCTGCAGCACATCTCGTCGAAATTCTCCGTCGACGTCATCCGCCGCGCCAAACAACGCGGCGCGCGCATCACCGCCGAGGCCACGCCGCATCACATCGCGCTCACCGACGAGTGCCTCGCGACCTACAACACCAATTTCAAAATGAACCCGCCGCTGCGCACCGAGGAAGACCGTCTCGCGCTCATCGACGGCCTCCGCGACGGCACGCTCGATTGCATCGGCACCGATCACGCCCCGCACACCGATTACGAAAAGGACAAGGAGTTCGACTACGCCCCCAACGGCATCCTCGGCCTCGAAACCGCGCTGCCCATCTCCCTCGAAATCCTCGTCCGCCAAAACAAATTCAAACTCCCGCGCGTCATCGACCTCATGACCCGCCGCGCCGCCGAGATCCTCAAACTCCCCGCCGGCACGCTCGCCGAGGGCGCCGACGCCGACGTCTGCCTTTTCGATCCCAACGAAAAGTGGACCTACGACGCCAAGGCCGGCTTCAGCAAATCCTCCAACTCTCCCTGGCACGGCCAAACCCTCACCGGCCGCGTCCGCACCACGATCGTCAACGGCCGCATCGTCTTCAACCACGGCCGCATCCTGTAGCCCGCCCGTTCGCAGGCGCTACCGAGGGAGCACAGGGATCGGCTCCTACTCCTCCAGCGCCACCTTCAGCGCCTTCTCCAGTGCCTGCACCGTCACCGGCTTCGTCAAATGCACCACGAAGCCCGCCGCCTGGCTGCGCAACACATCGTGATCCATCCCATACCCCGTGAGCGCCACCCCGCTCACGCCGTAGGCCTTTTTTAACTCCATCATCAGTTCAAATCCGCTTCCATCCGGCAGCCCGATGTCGGACACCACCAATTCGATCCGTTCGCGCGCCGCCGCCTCCCGCGCCTCCCGCACGCTCGCCGCCTGCACGACTTCGAAATTCCTCCGCGACAGCAGATGCGCCAGCGCCACCCGCGTCGCATCGTGATCCTCCACGAGCAGCAGTTTCCGCTTCGCCCCCGCTTTGCCCGCGAACGGCGACGCCGTCGATGTCCGCGCCTTCGACTGCGTCACCATCTCCATTTCGCCTTCTTCGCTCACCGGCAACTCCACCGAAAACACCGAACCTTTTCTGTGACCTTCGCTCGACGCCCGAATCTGCCCGCGATGCATCTCCACGATCATCCGCGAAATCGCCAGACCCAACCCCACGCCGCCAAACCGGTGCGAGCCTCCGCCTCTCGCGTGATCGCCCTGCGCAAACGCATCAAAGACCCGCTCCAATTCCTCCTTCGTCATGCCAATCCCCGTGTCGCGAATCTCGATCAGCAACTGACCGCTCTCCGGCAGATCCCGCGTGCTCACGCGCACCGTGCCTTCCTCCGGCGTGAACTTCACCGCGTTCTTCAACACATTCCATAACACCTGCTGCAGCCTCACCGCATCGCCCCACACTTTCGTGCGAGTCGCCCGCAGCTCGAACACCAGCGTCAGTCCTTTCGCCTCCAGCTCCCCGCGCATCGTCGCCACCGCATCCTGCAAAATCGCGTGCACGTCCTGCCGCGCGAGATTCAGCGAGAGCTTGCCGCGCGTGATCCGCGTCAAATCCAGCAGATCGTCGATCAACCGCGCCTCGAGCTCCACGTTCTT
>ENA-UOVV01000266-UOVV01000266.1-compost-metagenome-genome-assembly--contig:-NODE-266-length-73379-cov-11.519243_pt1 | contig 73379 bp, 60 predicted proteins | sample MGYA00238155_ERZ761577 | MGnify/ENA primary metagenome ERZ761577 (study PRJEB28898, sample SAMN06268775) | compost metagenome | isolation source: Emeryville, CA | place: USA:Emeryville, CA | collected... | reverse complement strand
AGGGCATTTCCTGTATAACTTTTAGGTGTAACGATAAGATCACTCCCCCCTTGAGGTCCAGCCCAAACGCAATATCCCCAACGACATCCAAAACCCCGCTAGGGGTGACATTAGTGTAAACGCAATATCCCCAACGGCACCCAACCCCGCTAGGGGTGACATTATTGTAAACGCTCTATCCCCAACGGCAGCCTAAAACCCCGCTAGGGGTGACATTATTGTAAACGCTAAAAAAATACAACCCCCACCTTTTTTTGGGGTTTACTTCGACAATTCTTCCTTCGACCATTCAATCCTTTTCGGATGAATTAATTTGATTATCTAGATGAAAAAGTTTAATTTGATTTAAAATTGGAATTATTGAAGTACCGGATTAGGTTTTATTCTAGCGAGAGCGAAAGCAAACACACTATCAAATCACCAACAACTTAAACCAACGTTTGATCTGCGCTTATTCAGCACTTCTATATACGATTCTATTTAAAAATCCCATACGTCATAAAAAAATAAAAACCTTCCGCAAGCGCAGAAGGCTTTTATGAACAACTCATCCTATTTAAGATCTTTATATTTCACTAGTTTGCACCAGCGTCAACCGCTCCTGATGAACTAGATTTTTGGTCTGTATTTTCGATGGATCTACCTCTTCTACGTTTTTGCTCAACGAATTCCATCTTACCTAAACGATAGGAAAAGTTAAGACGAACTCCTCTGTTGAACAAATAATTATTGTTAATCTGTGTGAAAGTTGGTGTTTCCATTTCGGTTTGCATATTGAATTTGGGTGCTAGGAAGTTTTCCATTCCTAATCCAATATACCCCCGCTTATTTTTAAAGTCTTTCTTCACACCTAAATCGTACACCCTGAAGCCCATTTGCGTTCCTTGCAATTGCACTTCCCGTCCCCTCATAAAGCCGCCACCTTGTATACCCCATCCATTTTTGAAATTGAGGCCTGTACGAAGACGCCCGCTTATTACAATACCGGAATTACTACCTTGTGTACTCACTTCTCCGGAATTATTATTTAAACTGGCGTAGTAGCCATCAACACCTCCTCCGATTTGCCATATCTTAAATAACGTAATATTTCCATAAATATTGACGCCATAGTTACGTTTTGTCCCAATATTTCCGTAGGTGGTGGTAATTACGCCTTCTTCATTTGGTGCACTTCGGATACTTTCGATGGAGTTATTGGTGAACCGAGCAAATGCTGAAACATTTACATACAACGAGTTTTTAAAGAAGCTCGTACCTAACTCCAGCTGATCTGTCAATTCAGGTTTCAGCTCTGGATTTCCCTTGGTAATATTCTGCGGGTTGGAAGAGTTTTCATTAGGATTTAAAAACTGAATTCCAGGACGCTGCAGTCGACGGTTATACGACGCTTTAATGGTTTGACCTTGTTTTCCGAAAGATTTGGAAACGTTGATACTCGGTACTAAGTTCCCATAAGCAGGTAAATCCAATTTACCCCCTTCTTCCAGGAATGCATCGATACTGGTGTACTCGTACCGTGCACCCGCTTTAAAAGACCATTTGTCTTTTGTTGAGAAAGTGTACGACAAATATCCTGCCCCTACGTTCTGATCGTAATCCAAGTTATTGGGAGTTCTTAAATTGATTCCCCCGTATTCGATATCACTGAAAACTTGGCGGAAAATACCTTTACCTCCTACCTCAAACAATTGATTTTTCCCAAATGAAGTTTGGTAATCAACCTGAAATGTCGACTCTTGATTATGGCTGGTATTATAATTCCAGTCTAGACCAATATAATTTAAGTCGCTGGTAATTCCGGTATAGGCTTCTGCTTCATAGTCGTTATTTCGATTATTGCGACTAAACAAAGCCATAATGCTTAACTCTTCCGAAGGTTTCGACAAGGTTTTAAAATAATCGATATTAACATCCCAGGTGCCTGACAGATCGTTGGTTTTGACATCCCGGAAGGTATTGTCCACCACGCCAGCCACTGTACGGGCGGTAGTCATGGTCTGATTACTCCAAAAGTTACGTGCCCCATATCGTACTCCCGCCGAGAGGTAGGTATTCTCGTCGAAATCGTAGTCAACGCCCATGTTAATGTTTCCAAACAACATTTTATTTTTCCCCTCCATCGACTGATTAACGGTGACTCCGTTTTCCTTACCGGTTTGGATGTTGTTCGACTCAAAAGGAATATTGTAATTCCACCTTCCAAAACTTCCGAGACGTACGCCTAGATTTCCGGTACGGTAATTTCCTCTGAGCCCCATATTAGCTCCTCGGTTACCTATACCCGTATTAAAGTCAAGAGTACCCCCCTGAATTTTACTTCTTTTAGTAATAATATTGATGATACCAGCTGTACCCTCTGCATCGTAGCGTGCCGAAGGTGACGTAATTACTTCGATCGATTTAATTAAATCGGCTGGTATTTGCTTTAACGCATCGGCAACGCTGGTCGCAATGATCGTCGAAGGCTTATTGTTGATCAATACCTTCACGTTAGAACTCCCACGAAGCGAGACATTTCCTTCCAGGTCAACCGTAAGCATGGGAACATTTCGCATTACGTCTGCTGCATCCCCTCCCCTGGCTGAAATATCCTTTTCCGCGTTATAGACCAGTCGGTCGACCTTTTCTTCCACCAATTGAGCCATTCCTACAACCTGAACTTCATCGAGTTGAACCACGTTAGGCCCTAATTCGATATTTCCCAGTTTTATATCGCTTCTACGTTCAACCTTGATATTGGAAATTTCTTTCGTGTTGTAACCTATAAATGAAATCAGGATCTTGAACTCTCCTTCCGCAACTCGGGTCAAATTAAACTGACCTTTTTCATCGGTTGTGGTACCATCGATCGGCTGGTTCGTTTTCAAGTCTATCAATGAAATGGCAGCAAATTCCACCGGTTCCTTGGTTACCGAATCCCGTACCGCGCCTTCGATTTTTCCGTTACCCCGTGGCGTATTAGACTCTAATGTCCCCGGAATACCTTGCTGAGGTCTTTGCTGACGACCCGATTCAAAACCACCCCCACCACCGGGACGGCCGCCCATTCGTCCACCGCCCCCACCGGGAGGACCCTGGGCAATGGAAAAGGTTGTACCAATTAAGAATAGGGCAAATAGGACAATACTCGATCTAAGGAGTTTCATGATAATAAAATGTCTTCTGGCTAATAGATTAATTACTTCTATAGACTAATTTCTTATTGAGGATGCTGCTCGTACAATAGGAATGAATCCGTATAATTTTAAAGTTCATGGTTAACATGGCAATTTGTCCTACAAATTTGAGGAAGAAATACTATACTACAAAAAACAATAGACTATTAGGAAAAGTCAACCGATAGTTTGCCCCTTTTAACCGATATTCAATATTAACTGAATTTTGTCCTATCCTTCATCGGCTAAATATGCCCCCTCATCGATAAAGTTCTCAAAAAGGTCTATTTAAAACCGACGAAACAGGAATGATTAACCCAAAAAACTTACTTTTAGAATACTATAATAGTGGATATATAAAACAATGAGACGACTCTTTAGTCAGACGTATGGCAGTATTTTAGCCCACTTGCTTATGTGGTGCATGTTGGGAGCCCTTCTATTGCTCTGGCAGCCGTTGATCTGGCGAATCGATATTCCCGTCGAATTCTGGTACAAACAAGCTCTCCTTTTTTTACTGCTCCTTGGGTTGTTTTATACCAATTCCGAGGTTTTGGTACCCAAACTTCTCAACCAAAATCGCGTGTCGATTTTTATTATCGTCAACCTGGGGCTGGCCTTATTGGTCTCCTTTCTGATCAAACAGTTAGATATTACGCTCGATTTACGTCAATTGATGAACCAGGCTTTTAGAGCTGCGCGAGAAGGTGGAGTGATGAAGAGAGAAGAATTTGTCGACTATTTCTCCCTGTTGATCTCCCTTATTATCTTGGGAGTCAGTACGATAACGGCAACCATTCGAAGTTGGCAAAACAACCGCAGAGCTAGGGAAGAGCTGGAAAAACAGAAATTAGAATCGGAGCTATCCTTTCTAAAGGCCCAAATTAACCCACACTTCTTTTTTAATACCTTAAATAATATCTATGCACTCACCCAATTAGATAGCGAAAAGGCGGGTGTGGCCATACACCGTCTTTCACGTATGATGCGTTACGTCTTATACGATACCCTGCAAGACAAGGTTACTTTGTCACAAGAGGTAGCATTTTTAACTGACTATGTAGACCTTATGAAACTTCGGTTGACCGACAAGGTCGAACTCCAAATCGATATCAGTTCCCCCATTTCAGAAGCCACCATCGCTCCCATGCTCTTTTTGCCCTTTGTGGAAAACGCGTTTAAACACGGTACTAGTGCCACGGATGTGAGTAAAATTAAAATTGAATTAAAGCAACGAAATAACGAAATTCACCTTTCGGTAACTAATACACTCTTTGCCGAGAAAAAACATAGCCTTGAAGAAGGCTACGGTATTGGGCTAATTAACACCCGACGTCGACTTGATATTCTTTATCCCAATCGATACGAACTGGTAATTGATGAAAATACAAAGGATAAGACATTTTCGGCTTACCTTAAACTCATTACAAATTGAAACTGAATTGCATTGCGGTAGACGATGAACCCTTAGCGCTGGGGTTGGTTTGTGCTTTTATCGAAAAAACCCCTTTCTTAAATTTAGTGGGTAGTTATTCCAACGGGATCGAAGCTTTAAATGCCATCCAGAATGACCCTATCGACTTGGCTTTTTTGGATATTCAAATGCCCGATTTAACCGGTCTGGAACTAGCCCGAATTTTGGATAAAGCACCCGATCGTGCTCCCAGAATCGTATTCACAACAGCTTTTAATCAATTCGCTCACGAAGGCTACAAAGTAGATGCACTGGACTACCTGCTGAAACCATTCAATTATGAGGAGTTTCTCCATGCGGCCACAAAAGCTCGTCAACATTATGAACTGGTAAGAAGAGCTGAAGCCTCGTCCGCTCCATCGCATGGCATTAGCCCGAAAGAACGACACCTTTTTCTAAAAGTAGAATACCAGATGGTCCGGGTCTTGTTCGACGATATACTCTATATCGAAGGGCTGAAGGATTATGTAAAAGTCCATCTGGAAAACAATCCCAAACCGCTGTTGTCTCTTACCAGCCTGAAATCCCTGGAGGAAAAGCTCACAGGGAAAGGTTTTATGCGTATTCACCGTTCTTATATCATTAATTTAGAGAAAATAAGCGCTATCTCGAAGACCAGCATCAATATCGGGAATGAGACCATACCTATCAGCGATCAATATAAGGAGGATTTCAACCGTTATTTGAACCATTGGATGTAATAAAACGACGGGCATTGGTATATTTCTATCTTCCGCTCCTTTATTATTGCAACATCAAATAAATAAATGTTGAATATGTATCGTAGAAGTTTCGTAAAATCTGCCATCGGCTTGGCTGGTTTGGCTTCGGTAAACGCTGGCCTGGCCTCATCGCTCGATTCCCAACCGCAAAAAAATAGGTTTAAACTTCGCTATGCCCCTCATTTTGGGATGTTCCAAAATAGTGCAGGCAAAGACTTGATCGACCAACTGAAATTCATGGCGGATCAAGGTTTCACCGCCCTAGAAGATAATGGGATGATGAAAAGACCTGTGCAGGAACAAGAACATATCGCACGGGAAATGGAACGCTTGGGTATGAAAATGGGGGTATTTGTGATCGACAAAGGCGGGAATAGCGCCAATACGCTAGCTGCAGGAAAAAAAGAACATATTGATATATTCTTGGACGCCTGCCGTAAAGCAGTGGAAGTGGCAAAACGAGTTAATGCCAAATGGATGACGGTAGTACCGGGTGACTACGAGCGTTCACTCCCCATCGGTATACAGACAGGGCATGTTATCGATGCACTTCGAAGAGGTGCCGAAATCCTCGAGCCTCATGGACTCGTCATGGTGTTGGAACCCCTGAGTGACACGCCTAATCTTTTCTTACGCTATTCCGATCAAACCTACGAAATCTGTAGAGCCGTCAATAGCCCCGCCTGCAAAATTCTATATGATGCCTACCATATGCAGAAAAACGAAGGCCGCCTCATCCAAAACATCAACTGGACCTGGAGCGAAATCGGCTATTTCCAGGTGGGCGACGAACCGGGAAGAAAGGAGCCTACCACCGGTGAAATCAACTATAAAAACGTGTTTAAATACATATACGACCGTAGTAAAGCCGAAAACTTAGACTTCATCGTCGGTATGGAACACGGAAACGCTAAACCCGGAAAGGAAGGTGAATTAGCCTTAATAAAAGCTTATCAGGAAAGCGACAATTTTTAATCGTAATAAAATATTGATTGGTAACGGTACCTCTCAAAAGAGATTACCGTTACCTTTTTTTACAATATCACAACAGAATTTTCTTCCAAAGCCACTCCAGCCGGTACATATTTGTCGGCCTCCTGATCATTAATCCATTTAGCTCCATCAAGTAGATAACGGAATTGATATTCCTTTCCTCCACTCAATTCAACGGTGCCCCTGTAAGAACCATCTTTTTGTTTCTTCAACTTCGCCGCTGCAGTGGGATCCCATCCATTGAATTCCCCAAGGACCGAAACTTCTTTCGCTCCAGCAACCAATTCGGCAGGCACTGAAAAGGTTACCTTATACGCCGATCTGCTTTTGATGAATTGCTTTGTAATTGCCATAATTTGCGGTGTTTGTTTTTTTTATTACAAATATACAATTACGAAATATACAATCACATGCAAATCAGCTAAATACAAAACTCATTTATCGAAAAAATTATACATATTCAATTTAAGAATCGGATAGTACAATTTCGAGCGGTAAAATGTATAGATTCTTATAGGTAATTTACTTCCGGAGAAAGTAAAATTCCGAATTTCGCTTCTACTGAAGCCTGGATTCGCTCGGCAAGTTGCTTTATCTCAGCCCCTTTCCCTCCCCCATAATTAACTAAAACCAATGCTTGTCGGTCATGTACACCAACTGATCCCTCTCGATACCCCTTCCACCCGGCTTTTTCGATTAACCAGCCGGCAGGCACTTTAACCAAATTTCCCATCGGGTACCCCGGTATGGTGCCATACTTTTCCTTTAAACTATGATAGTGTGATTGGGGTATCTCAGGATTTTTGAAAAAACTTCCCGCATTACCTATCAACGCTGGATCGGGTAACTTTTGCTGTCGAATCTGAATCACCGCCCGACTAACGTCTCGAATGGTTGGATCCGTGATCCCCTGCGCCTCCAACACCTGGCGCAAATCACCATAACTTGTATCGACAAGCCCATGCTTTCGCAATCGAAAGGTAACCGAGGTAATAATCCATCTGCCTTTCTCCTCCCCTTTAAAAATACTATAGCGATACCCAAACCGACATTCCGAACGATTAAATATTTTCGTCACCCCTGAGGAGATGTTGATGGCTTCCAACTCGACGAAGGTTTCTTTGATTTCAACGCCATAAGCTCCGATATTTTGAATGGGAGATGCCCCTACCGTGCCGGGGATTAGCGCTAAATTTTCGATTCCTCCCCATCCCCTTTCCACCGCATACATTACAAAATCATGCCATATCACACCAGCTCCCACCTTAACAACCACGGAGTCCTGATCTTCTTCAAGCAGCTCAATCCCTCTCAACTCAATTTTTAAAACCAGCTTAGAGACATCTCCCAATAACAATATATTGCTCCCCCCGCCTAAAATAAATAGCGATTCCCCTTTCCCCTGTACGTGGTTCAACGCTTCATACAGGTCGGGTATTTCTTTAATGAAAGCAAACCTTGACGCATTGACAGAAAGTCCAAACGTATTAAATGGTTTTAACGAAATATTTTCTTCGATACGCACTGTCGGATGTTTAAATTGATGTTTCGTGGAATCCATTTAAAGGGAGTAGATTCGCTTTTACAATGCACCTCCCTCTTTAAATTGACATGGCGAGACAAAGTTAACGGAAGTTTTTCCGGTTCAGTACCGAAAAATAAGATCTTGTTCTATTTCAAAATTTATCTTCTCTCCTGGCGTTAGGTAGAAAAGATGACTTAACAAGGAAGCAAAAATACGGTAGTTATGGAATGATATGGGCTAAATATCAGCCTTACCGCATTTTTTCGTACTTTTGCCAGCAGCTTAGTCTTATATACCAAAGCCAGGAAATGTACCAAAGCATTTTTAAAATCGGCGTACTGATGCTTTTCGCAGCGTTTGTATCTGCCTGTTCGAGTAAGGTCTTAACCAAAGGCTCCACTTCCTATGATGAGGATTTGGGCAAAACGCGTGTTCGTTACGATTTCAAGCAGGAAGATTTGTTGATAAAGTCTACATCGACAACCACAACTGAGGCCTCGAAGCCGGCTACAACTCGACCTACAGCCGCCCCCTCACTTGCCTCGGTAAACAAAGAACTGGATGAAATAATTAAGGTCATTAATCAGCAAAATAGATCGGTAAAATACATGCCGGGTTACAGGATCCAAATCTACGTTGGGAATATTCGATCAGAAGCTGATGCCGCCAAATCTTTTATATACCGTCAATTCCCAGAACTTACGCCCTATGTAACCTTCTCACAGCCTACTTATCGCGTAAAAGCCGGTGACTTTATGAGTAAAGCGGAGGCTGAACAAGTCCTTGCTTCTATACGACTTCAATATTCGACAGCCGTAATCATTGCTGATAAAATAGAAATAGAAAAAGGTCTGTTACAAGCGAGAGCAGACTGATCAATGTCTTAGAATCGTCCGATTAGTTATTTATAGATATTAATGAAAAAAGCATTAATTACCGGTATTACCGGACAAGATGGAGCCTATTTGGCCGAACTTCTTTTGAAAAAAGGTTATGAAGTTCACGGCATTAAACGGAGAACCTCCTTATTTAATACCCAACGAATAGACCATCTTTACGAAGATCCTCATGAGAAAAACCCTAAAATGGTTTTGCACTTTGGGGATTTGAGCGATTCAACCAATATTATCCGCATCATTCAGGAAGTTCAACCCGATGAAATCTATAACCTGGGAGCTATGTCCCATGTACGGGTAAGTTTTGAAGAACCGGAGTATACGGCTAACGTTGATGGAATTGGCACTTTACGAATCTTAGAAGCGGTTCGATTGCTAGGTTTGACGGAAAAAACCAAAATTTATCAGGCTTCAACCTCAGAATTATACGGGCTGGTACAAGAAGTACCCCAATCGGAAAAAACGCCCTTCTATCCCCGATCGCCTTACGCTGTTGCTAAGCTTTATGCCTATTGGATCACTGTCAATTATAGGGAGGCGTATAATATGTTTGCGTGTAATGGGATCCTTTTTAACCATGAATCTCCGTTGAGAGGGGAAACCTTCGTTACACGAAAAATAACGCGTGCCGTTTCCCGTATAGCCTTAGGATTACAGGACAAAGTATACCTGGGCAACTTAGATGCCAAGCGAGACTGGGGTCATGCTGAAGACTATGTGGAAGCAATGTGGCTGATTTTGCAACAAGACAAGCCCGAAGATTATGTCATTGCCACCGGCACCACTACCCGTATCCGGGATTTTGTGCGACTGGCCTTTGAGGAAGTCGGAATGGAGATAGAATTCAAAGGCGAAGGAATTCATGAAACGGGCCATGTCGTCAAGTGCAACAACCCCGAATTCCAGGTACCTATAGGTCAAACCGTATTGGCAATTGACGAACGTTATTTCCGGCCTACCGAAGTTGATCTCCTAATTGGTGATCCTACCAAGGCTAAAACGCAACTAGGATGGAAGCCCAAATACGACTTAAATGCGTTAGTTAAGGATATGATGCGCGCTGATCTGGAGTTGTTCAAAAAGGATCAGTTGCTGGAAAAATCAGGACACTCTCGTATGAATTACTACGAGTAAAAGACCGATTTAAAATAAATAGCCATCAAAAAGAGCGGGTATCGGGAAGGCTTTCCTTTTTCGATACCCGCTCTGGTTTTGATAGGTATGCTTGGAGACCTCTCAGTCCCCAAATGAACGGGAAATGAACTTATTTGGTGAGGTTGATAATGTAACTTTGCCCTCCGATTTCACCTGCCAAATTGATTTTTTCGCAATCCCTTTCGGTCACATTAAGTGTAAAGGTTGGCAGAGGTGCACCATCTTGAGTAGCGAGCAGATCGATCTGAGTGTCGCTTTTAACCTCATACTTAATTACATCATCAATATTGGACAACATAGGAAGTTCCGATAATACAGATGATAAATTTCCAGTGAGTTCACCGTTTGCTGTAAAACCAATGGGGATGGTCAATAGGTTCGATATAGTCGCCTGCCAGGTGGTCACAATTTGTGTTTCTAAAGCAGGTGGTACACATTCGTCTTCTTCTTTGTCTTTTTTACAGGCAGTATTCCCAAAAATTAATAGGGAACATAGTAGCAGGCTGGCAAAATTCCTAATGCGAATGGGTTTCATAGAGATAGAATTAAAAATGTGGAAAAATTAAAAAAATTAGTTTTTTTATAGTAAGCCTGACCGTTGAGTACATCAGGCAACCACGTTACTCAATACGCCGATATGCTGGATGGTGATATGAATTACATCCCCTGATTGGAGCGTAAACTCCGATGGGGGTATGATTCCTGTACCGGTCATCAAATAGACCCCTTGTGGAAATTCTAGTTCTCTAAATAAAAATTGAAGTAGTTCTCCTGGCTTACGTTTCATTTGCGATACGGTAACTTCACCGGCAAACACTTCTTCCCCTTCTCTAAAAATACCAATGTGAATGGTTGTATCTTCGGGAAGTGGTTCTCGGGGTACATAAAGGCAGGGGCCTATCGCTGTCGACCCTTCATAACTTTTAGCCTGAGGTAAATACAGGGGATTTTCGCCCTCTATACTCCTCGAACTCATGTCGTTACCGATCGTATATCCGACCAATTTCCCGGATGAAGTAGCAAAAAGTGTTAATTCGGGTTCAGGAACGTTCCATTCCGAATCACGACGAATACGCACTTTCGCTCCATGCCCGACGGCTCTTCGAGCAACCGATTTAAAAAACAACTCAGGACGTTCGGCATCGTATACCCGATCGTAAAAGCTGCCACCCCCAGCCTTTTCAGACTCTTCCATTCTGGCTTCCTTACTTCGGTAATAGGTGACTCCAGAAGCCCAAATTTCCTGTTCCCCTGAAACGGGCGGCAATAACCCGGGAATGGGTTGATCTGAATTAAAACGTACGGGGGCAATCTCCTCGATCTGGCTCACCAACCAATCATATAAATCATCCCGATTGACCACTTGCTCCCAGGACAATCCATTAATGGGATAAAACTGTCCGTCGTATTCGAGTAAAACAGACTCCTCAATCCTGTATAATTTCATATATTCTTATCCGGTTAAAAAATGGCAGGCAAACTTTCTATTTAAGGGTCAATCCATATAAACGCCCTCAATTTGCGAAATAATGAAATGCGGGGCAAATAGAAATTTGAATACCTCCTTGACCTTCAATTTTATTGAAAACGAATTAAATCAATATTTTTGATAAAAGCTCCTAAGTTTTCTAGTTAATTGGTCGTATAATGGCTTACTGAACTCTATGAACATTTGCTGTGGTGGCATCGGAGTCAGTTCTTGCTGTTTCGCCATTTTTTTCTGCGCCGGGCTTAGAGCACGTTCATCTCCGCTAAAACTCCCCCATTCACAGGTCCAGGTGTATTGACCCGAAAGTTTGTCTTGGAATACCTGTCTTTTTGTTTCGTAATCTTCAATGAGCACATCCAATACTCCTCCTGAAACGACTGTTTTTCTTGCGTGGGTAAATTTCGCAGTTACCTTTCCGTATACCGGTACGACCTTATCTCGGCTTTTAGTTTCACCGATCTTAACACTATCGCGGGTTACGGTTTCGGTATTTCGTTCGATCATAGTTTGTCCCACCACGAAATCGTCGAACTGAAGTATAATAACGTGGTCGGGCTTTATTCTTTCAGTCTCCGCCTCAACGGGGGAATAAAAACGAACAAAGCGGTTTTGCAGCCCATTGGATTTCAAAAATTCATTGATGCGATCCTGAAAATATTGATTACTCAACTGATACATCTTTGACGTCACTTGCACCTGTTCAACCACGACCTTGAAGGTCGCCAGTTCAAATGCCCGGCTTAGCTTCGATTCCACATCTCGGTAACGTGGGTATAAACGATTTGCGACCTCAAAATGGTCGTAAGCTTTTCGAGCTTCGTCGCGGGTGCGTAAAGCTAACCATTTATCACCCTCATGATAACGTGCCTCAGCTGCCCTTTCACGCGCTTTATCCTCCTCGGTTCTGAAGCTTTGCGCCTCCAATGCATTCAAACAAGGGGTACAGGTGCTGACATGGTCGTACATATCATTTAACTTTTGATAGTGCTTTACGACTTCCTCCCAGTAAAACCCAGAAGCATTAGCTTCAAGTTTTTTTATAGCACCCAGGTGGGCATCCAACGCTTTGGGATAGGCCGACTTCAAAATGTCCAACGATGAACTGTGGGCAGGACTATCTTTTAACTTTTTGGTGGCCAATACAACAGCGTCATAATATTCACCAGCCTTCATAGCCTTCCCGGCGGATTTACATTGCCATATCAGTACCGCCAGCAATAAACCCACGAAAATTGTAAAACGGTAGCGCACCATGTATAGAGGACTACTAATTTAGATTAATTTATACTTCAAAAAAGAACAGAGAATTACCCAACATTTGGGATTTACGATGAATTGTCAACTAACTTTAATCCAAAGTTAGATAAATCAACCGGGTTTCCCGCCCACCATTATTAATATATTTATCATTCACGATAAGAGCCCCATTCTTGTAACAAACGATACCCTCCCAGTTGCTCGTCCAAAGGTCTGTCGGTAGATCTATATACCGTACTAACTTCATCCTTTTCTTGGTTAATTTAAATAGGGAAAGGCGGGCAAAGGGGTGTAAAATGGTATCATTTTCACTTATTAATCGCCGGTCACTCGCCGATAGGTCTGTGCTGTAAATCTGTTCGGCTTTTAGGGGAAAAAAATAATTCAACCCTATGATCTTTTTTCGCTTCCATTTCGCTAAATCGGTTGTCCGAAAGGGTATCGCCCGATTTAATGTTATTCGTCTTACGGATTGCGTAGAGGGGTCAATACGTAAGATGTAATTCTTTTTAAAATTATTAAACTCATAGAGCGTGTATAATACGCCTTTGGAAAAGAGAAGCGATTCAAAACCAGCATTGAATACCTGACTTCCGTCGCTAAGACTTGGCTTAGGGATAGCGACGATCTGAGTCGTATCTAACTTGAAAATATCGTGATCGATGGTCCCGGTCAGTAAAAAGCAACTGTCTTCGGTTACGTCAGTTTCTACAGTTACATAGAATCGAGTGCCTTCAATTACCAATGCTTCCAACCCCTGATATCCTTCTATATGCTGTGCAGCCCAGTCTATCCCCTCTAAAAGGTGATATTGAAAATCGGAAATCATTCGATCGGGGGAACGTATACATTCATCTAATTCACTCAATGGGATACTATACAACCCTGCGGTTGGCATTTTAAAATGATCAAACCGGTTCTCTCCTAAAAGATAGAGACGATTATGGGCAATTTCTAGGCTTGAAAACTCCCGAGCACCGATTTTTAAACTATCGGGTAAAAGAATAGGAATGAAGGATTTTTGACATATCGCGGGGAATTCCCACAAACAGAGGAGCAACGCAACTCCAAAGGCAACTAATTTTTTTCTAAGAATAAAAAGCATCTTTGAAAAGGGAACTCTAAGCTTTCAATTCGTATGTTGACCCTAAAAAAAAAGCTATGACCTCCGCCATAGCTTTCTCCTCAATAAAGCAAAGATAACAAATTATAATTTCCTTACGTTAACTGCATTGAGACCTTTTTTCCCATCAACTATCTCATATTCCACCTGATCTTTCTCCTTAATGGTTAAGCCACCCAAGCCCGTTACGTGGACGAAAATGTCTTTGTTCGATTCATCATCCACAATAAAGCCAAAACCTTTTGCTTCATTGAAAAATTTTACTGTACCCGTTGACATGATAAAAAACTAATTATTATTGGTAAAAATGACATGCGCTTCGCGTACAAAGAAACAAAATTTGTTTTGAAATAAAGACTTTTTACAAAATTTTTTAAAACAATTGTCTAATCTATAAAAATCTATGACTCTTATTTCCCCAAAATAATGAAAAGTCACCAATTGGACTATTGCCCTGATTTTACCTCCTTAAAAGATCGAGTTTGAGTCAACCCACGCATGTATACGTATCCATTTTCAAATTTATTAACCTATTAAATGGGTAGATTTCTCCTCATAAAATGCAATATTTATCCAGACAGGTGCGTATTAAGTAAAGATTACAAATAATTTATTTTTTTTAATCAACTGATTATTCCACAAGCGGGTTTTTATCATTCATGTGGTTTATATAAATTGCATTTGTCTTACTGTTTGTTGTTCAATCCATGGAACCAATACGCTACTATCTTGAAAATCAGATTTTCGGAGTATGCGCCCGACTAGGGGAGAAATTACACATTTCCGCCAGTAGTATCCGGTTGTATTTCATTTATGCTTCCTTCCTGACCTTTGGATCCCCTATCATTATTTATCTTGTTATGGCCTTTTGGATGGAATTGCGGAAGCATCTGCGCAGGCATAACAGTCCGACAATTTGGGAATTATAGGGTTAAAATGCTCGGTTGGTAGTTTCTTCAATTTCGTTTTGCCCCATATTTTCTAGCTGGCCTGTCAACTCCGAGAAGGTATATTTTTGTTGAACAAAGTATTCCCAAACCACACTTTTATCGTATAATTTCACTTTTCTGGTCCCTTTATAGGTTTGGACCCTGTTTTTGTAAAGCATCCCGTAAAAGGCGAAATGCGCTTTGATGATAGCCAATATATCGGGAAAGGCTCCCGCTGCTACATACCTGAAACTCGAGATACCGTCTAAAATTAACCGTATAGGAATTACTCGCCACCGTTCTGCAACGCTTAAATTCTTGTAGAGCATTATCAGGTTGTTACGGTAATTCAGAAACGTTTTTCGGGGATTGGATTTATGTAAGGTACCTCCTCCCACATGATAAACTTTGGAAAATCCGCAATAAGTGATCCGAAAGCCTTCTTTTTTCAAACGCCAACAGAGGTCGATTTCCTCCATATGTGCGAAAAAAGTCGGATCAAAGCCCCCCGCCTGTTGGAAGGCTTCGGCCTTAACAAACAGACAAGCCCCGGTCGCCCAAAAAACATCGGCTACGTCGTCATACTGGCCATGATCTTCTTCCCGCGTATCGAAAATTCTACCCCGGCAAAAGGGATAGCCTAAATAATCGACAAAACCCCCTGCGGCACCGGCGTATTCAAAGTGGGTAGGTAAATCGTAAGCACATATTTTAGGTTGGCAGGCAGCAATTTGGGGATCCGAACGCATGAAATTTATCACTGGTTCAATCCAATTTTCCGTCACTTCGATATCGGAGTTTAGAAGAACGTAGTAATCGGCTTTGATCATTTCCAAAGCACGGTTATATCCTTCTGCATACCCCCAATTCTTTTCAAATGCTATGATTCTAACCGGTAACTGTTCGGTTTGAATCCAGGCCAGGGATTGGTCAGTCGAAGCGTTATCCGCTATCCAAATTTCACATCCTTGTGAATACTCAATGACTTTGGGCAAAAATTGTTGAAGATATTTTTTGCCATTATAGTTCAGAATGACGATTGCAACATTCGTTGAGGAGGAGCTTCCGTTGGAATAGTCATTCATAAGCTAAAGAAAAACACCTGACTACCGGGATTACTTAAGGAAATTACTCAAATCCAATCCCGGAATACTTGGCAAACTGCCCTGGGTTGCATTTTTCAAATGCTCTTTAATTTTAGGCTCTATGGTTTCCATGGCCTTATTTACAGCAGCTACAATAAGATCTTGCATCATCTCATTGTCGGCAGGATTGACAAGGGAAGGGTCGATTTCTAATTTGATTAACTTTTTGTGACCGTTGACGGTGGCACGAACTAAACCAGCCCCCGACTCTCCCGTTTCGGTTAGGGTGGCTAGTTGCTCCTGTGCAGCCTGCATATTAGCCTGCAAATCCTTTACTTTCCCCATCAAATCCCCTAAATTCCCAAACATAAACGATTCTCTAAATAGTTAAGTAAGTTACTTCAAGTGGTTTTATCTGTCATAAGTTTTAACAGCCAACAAAGATAATATGTTTCAATTTAACTTGACAATATTTAGAAAATACCCTGAAGCCGGTCTAATTTCGATGGTAGCTAACTAAATATTGTACAAAAATGATTGATACTAGTACATTAACCCATAAATTCACCTCTTCCATTCAAACTAACCAGATATTGAACGATCCTTTAGCGTATATTTGTTTCTAAAGGGAGGGAAAGTTAACTTTTTTAAAATTGATTTTGTATAAAAAATGAACCATATAAGGCTAGACCGGATTGAAGACGCGATAGAGGACATCAAAGCAGGTAAAATGGTAGTTGTGGTTGACGATGAAGATCGCGAGAACGAAGGCGACCTCATCTGTGCCGCTGAGTTGATTACCCCGGAAATAGTCAATTTCATGACCAAAGAAGGAAGGGGGGTGATTTGTGTACCACTTACCGAAGAACGTTGTAAAGAATTACAACTTGACATGATGGTGACCCACAATACAGCTGCGCACGAAACGGCTTTTACGGTTACCGTGGATCTCTTAGGTAAAGGCTGTACGACGGGCGTTTCTTCCAGTGACCGTGCGAAAACAATTAAAGCACTCGTAGATCCGGAAACCAAACCTGAAGACCTGGGTAGACCTGGTCATATTAACCCACTGAAAGCAAAAGACGGGGGTGTGCTGCGTCGAGCAGGGCATACCGAAGCTGCTGTCGATCTAGCCCGACTTGCAGGTTTGAAACCAGCTGGAGTCTTGATTGAAGTGCTTAATGAAGATGGCACTATGGCTCGCCTCCCCGAATTGAGGGTATTTGCCGACCGATTCGGTTTAAAACTAATTTCCATTAAAGATCTGATTGCCTACCGACTCTCCAGAGAGTCGCTCATTAAAAGAGAATCACAGGTGGATATGCCTACGGAATGGGGGCACTTCAAATTGATCGCTTATACTCAAATTAATACAGGAGAAGTACATATTGCGATGGTCAAAGGGACCTGGGAACCTGAAGAACCGGTTCTCGTACGCGTGCATTCATCCTGTATTACGGGCGATGTCTTTGGTTCTTGCCGTTGTGATTGTGGCGGGCAACTTCACATGGCCATGAAAATGGTGGAGGAAGAAGGCCGCGGTGTAGTCCTATATATGAACCAAGAAGGTCGTGGAATTGGACTGCTAAACAAACTAAAAGCCTATAAGCTTCAGGAGGAAGGACGCGACACTGTAGAAGCCAATCTAGAGTTAGGGCTGCCCTCCGATGCACGAGATTACGGGGTCGGCGCCCAAATCTTACGTGATCTGGGCATTTCGAAAATGCGGCTGATTTCCAATAACCCCAAAAAACGTGTCGGGTTAATCGGGTACGGCCTTGAAGTTGTAGAGTGTGTCGGTATTGAACTGCCGGCTAACCCCTATAACCGTAATTACCTCCTGACCAAAAGAGACCGAATGGGTCATAAATTTCATAGCTTGGAACTCTAAATTAAGCGAATATGATCAGGAACCGAAGCTTTGGGCTATTTTGGCTATGCGCCCTGTTGTCGGTTCCTGATTCGATAGCACAATCCGGTTGGGCTACCACTCAAACCGGACAAACCGAATTTTCTTCAAAAGCTGCCGGTCCAGCCAGGGACATTTACGCAATCGATAAAACCGGGGAAGTAAAACTTAATTTGTCGGACGGACGAATAGAAGCGAAGATTACAATGAAAAATTTCTCGCTGCCCAATTCGTTGATGCAGAAACATTATAACGAACGCTATATGCACACCGACAAGTTCCCCCATGCAACATTCAAAGGACATATATTGAATTGGAAAATACCACCTACCGATGGTGAATTTAGCGTCACCGTTACAGGTGATTTTACCGTTCATGGGGTTACTCGAAAACGGGAATTCAAGGGCAAAATGCTCAAAAAAGGAAATCAACTAACGCTACAAGGAAATTTTGAAACCCGCCTTGAAGATCATAATATTGAAATCCCTGTACTATTTTTTACGAAAATCACCGAAGCTGTCCAGGTCACGGTCCTCTATAACTTACCCCTCCTTGATCAATAAATAACCTTCAGAACTTACGATGAATTTAAACGGCAGGTCATATATTTAGTCAATAAGAATACAAACTTTAAACCGACGTTTGTCTGGGTAATCTCAATTCAATGCTACGTAAGATTTGTCTCTTTCTGTTATTTCTCTTAGGAATACTGGTGGTCTATTATTGGGATTTGCTGGGATACGGGTGGATGCAAGCCAAGGGACAATTTAATCTGATTACCAATGTGAGGGAAATTTCGGAAATATTAAATGATCCGAGCTACCCCGACTCTGTAAAGCAAAAGATCCTTCTAATCCAGGAAATAAAAAAATTTGGCGTGGATTCGTTGGGACTAAAGGCTTCCAATAATTACACGACTTATTATGATCAGCAAGGTAAAAAGTTGATGTGGTTACTCACCGCCTCCCCACCCTATCAGATTGAAGCTTATAAGTGGTACTTTCCCATTATCGGCGAATTCCCATATAAAGGCTTTTTCGATTCTACCCAAGCTTACGCCGAAAAAGCGAAATTGGATCAACAGGGATTCGATACCTACATGGGTGAAGCCGCAGCCTGGTCGATGCTGGGCTATCTGAGAGACCCAATTTTGTCCAGTATGTTCAAACGCAGCGAAGGACAATTGGCTAATCTGATCTTACATGAGCTTACCCACGGTACGATTTTTGTGAAAGGGGAAATGGAATTTAACGAGAATATTGCCACGTTAGTGGGCGACCTGGGAGCCGTACGTTTTTTGAATTTTAAATATGGTCCGAATTCCCCTCAACTAAAAACCTACGAGGTGCAAAAGAATTATAGGGAAGCATGGGCTGAACATATGTTACGAGGCGCACAGCAACTCGACACACTATACGCCTCTTTCGATGAAAAAACCGATGAACAAGAGAAATTATCACTAAAAAAAGAATTGCTAGAGCAGATCTTAATGAGTGCCGATACACTTTTGAATCACCAATTTCCGTTGGATAGTAGTACCAAAGCGAAGGGTATCGCCTCCAATAACGCTTATTTCATCAGCTATAAAACCTACCGCTCCCGTCAAAACAATCTTTTGGAAGAGTTCACAACCGAATTTCAAAGTGACTTTCCCAGATACCTCAGTTACTTGAAAAATAAATATGGAGTTAAATAAAAGCAGTCTTCGAAAAATAAGCTTCAAAAAGGTGACTTCCCTCCTACTGTTGGTGGGAGTTCTTAGTTTCGTTGCTTTTAGGCCGAAAGACCCCACCCCCGCCAAGCATTTCGGATTGGGGGAACGTGTAGAATATAGGATCCATTATGGGATAATCAACGCAGCCGAAGCGAGAGTGGATATCGCAAAAAACATCAGTCGGGTGAATGGAAGACCCTGCTATCGTATTAACGTGTTTGGACGCACCACGGGCGCCTTCGACGTTTTCACCAAAGTAAGGGATACCTGGCGATCGTTTGTCGATACAACCACCTTGCAACCCCACCAATTTTATCGAAACATTCGTGAAAATAATTATCGCAAAGAAGAAACCACCTATTTTGACCGTAAGTGGAATAAAGCCACTACGAAAACCAAAGATACTACGAGGGTATTTGATGTCCCTAGAGATGTCCACGACATTATTAGTGGATATTACCTTTTGAGAACCATAGATTTTCACAATAAAAAAGAGGGTGACCTAATCCAGGTACCTGTGTTTCTAAGCGATGAGATCTTTAATTTGAAAGTCCGTTATGCAGGCCAGGACGTCGTAAAAACGAGGTTCGGCCGGATTAATGTCTTTAAATTACACCCCATAATGCCTCAAAATAAATTGTTTAAGGGTGAAAACTCGATCCGACTCTGGGTCTCGGATGATCCGAATAAAATACCGGTAAAGATTGAGGTAGATCTTTTTATTGGGGCGCTGGCAATGGATTTAAAATACTACAGCGGCCTACAGGTTGAACCTGAATGGTTTTAATCAATTAAGATAACTTTTCAGTCGATCCACCGTTTCGGCAACTGTCCGGTCTTTTTCGATCAATTCGGTAATGGCCTGTACAGAATGGATAACGGTGCTATGGTCCCGCCCTCCGAAATGGGTGCCTATTGACTTGAGGGGTAGGTCGGTGAATTCTTTCGCAAAGTAAACTGCGATTTGCCTTGGGAAAACGACTTCCTTTTTGCGGCTCTTACTTTTTAAGTCAGCGACCGTAATTTTGAAATAATCGGCGACAATTTCCATAATGGTGTCGATGGAAACTTCCCTACTTTGGTCAATGACTATATTCCTGAGTGTATTTTTCGCCAGTTCAATGTCGATTTGTTTCCGGGTAAGGGAAGCTTGGGCCATCAGTGAGATAATCACCCCCTCTAATTCCCGCACATTCGTACAAACATTATGAGCTACGTATTCGATGACATCGTCATCGATAAACACCCCTTCACACTGCAATTTTTTCTGGATAATAGCGATACGGGTTTCCAGATCCGGAGCTTGTAAATCAGCTGTTAGCCCCCATTTGAAACGGGAAAGGAGCCGATCTTGCAAGCCATCCAGCTCTCTAGGAGGACGGTCACTGGTCATAATGATCTGTTTACCCAGTTGATGCAAATGGTTGAAAATATGGAAGAAGGTATCTTGTGTTTTTTCCTTCCCCGATAGAAATTGAACATCATCAATAACCAGCACGTCGACCCGCATGTAAAATTCGGTAAATAAGGCTAACGTGTTGTTTTTAAGAGCATTGATAAACTGATTTGTAAACTTCTCCGAGGAGACGTACAAAACTACCTTGTCGGGAAAATGATTGATGATATAATTTCCAATCGCTTGAACGATATGCGTTTTCCCCAATCCTACATCACCGTAAATCATTAACGGATTAAAAGCGGTAACGCCCGGACGTTGGGCTACAGCGAATCCTGCTGAACGCGCCAAGCGGTTACAATCACCTTCGATAAAATTGTCGAAACTGTAATTGGGGTTTAAATAAGAATCCAGTTGTAAAGAGTCGAGATCTTTTGACGGTGTCGATAAATGACGCCTAGGATCCCTTTCAAAATTATCCCTTTTCCCTGGCGCTGGCGTAACAGGTTTGGTTACGTTCATCGTTAGGGGTTTATGCCGCTCATTACCCGTATCGACAATGATAGAATATTCTAACATCCCATCTTTTCCAATAGCATAATCCAGTGCCTTTCTCAGTATATTCACATAATTATCCTCCAACCATTCGAAAAAGAACTGACTCGGCACTTGAATGGTTATCACCTTCCCAACCAGCTTAACAGGGCGAATAGGCTCAAACCAGGTTTCATAACTCGCATAAGGGATGCTTTCCCTTACAACTCGAAGACACTTTTCCCAAACCAAGCCCACATCGCTTTCACTTTCTTCTGACACTACGGTATTTCTTGGATATTGATGGGACATATTAAATTAAATAAAACTCGGCTTTAGTGTGAATAGATATGCAAAGGGTGACGAAGTTAGCTATTGCCGAGCTCCAAAACAAACCCGAAAACACAAGTACCGGAATAGTACAAACTCGACGGTGCAGATACGCAATTCCTACTTCGGCTCGGTCAAAAAAATGTAATGAAATAATTCCTAGGCCGAAGGGAATCAGGTAACACACACACCTTGAAGAACTTGTAATTAGGTAATCCATAATATACGTCCTGTATTCCGACTAATTTTTTATTTTTGAACCTAATATACCGTAACACACCTATTCACACATTTCAGCTACCAAGCTGACTATCAGGCAGATTATGAACTGTTACTTAATATATTTCTTTCCCTATACAATCGTTTGTATTATTCTCACCGCATTGCTTATCCGGCTAAAAGCAAGACCATTAAAGTATCAAAATCCCACCGCAGTCGCACTTTCGGTTCTAGCAATCGCTTACTTTTTCTTCATTATCTACAAGCTTACAACAAGCTATGCTTTTACGGATGACTATAACCTTTTGGATAGTTTTCACAGAATGCTCTATGCAGAGAAACCTATTGATAAAATAAAAGCTTTTTTTGAACAAGTCAATGAACACCGATTTGCTTTTGAGCGAGTTTTAATGTACTTGACTACTATTGTTTGGGGACGGCCTGACCTGAAAGTTCTAATCGTCATTGGTAATCTTTTTTTGGTAGGAATCCTCTGGCTGTTTTACCGTTTTTTTCGCTGGAGCGGACAGCCCCTACACTTTTTTACACCCGTAGCGCTCCTACTTTTTAATTTGAGCTTTTATGAAAATGCATTTTGGGCGATTGCTGCCATTCAAAATACACCTTTAATCTTTTTTGCGATGCTCACGGTCTGGCTTCTGGCTAAGGGTACGAAGTCAGGTGACTCCTGGGCGTTGGCTTCTGCTATGGTTACCACCTTTGTCAGTGGGAGTGGATTAGCGATATGGATCATCGGTGCGATTCTTCTTACCCTTGCTAAACGGTACCGTTTCCTCGTGGTCTGGATGGCCATCGCGGTGGGAATTGGTTTGTTTTATTTTACTTTCGATTATAGAATTTATCCACGGGATCGTTCCAATTTGTGGTTACACCCCTTCAGCAACCTATCCTTCTTCTTCAATTTCCTTGGTTCTGTTTTATACGGTGATTTTCACCATGGAATTGAACACCGATTCTATCTCGATTCGACGGTTTCAGTCCTATTAGGAGGGATTCTTTTTCTAGCAGCTTTGCGTTGGTTTTTCGAGTTACTGGTAAATCAGAAGGAGAAACATCGACAAGCCCATTATTTCATGACCGGCACCTTGTTGTTTTTATTGTTGACCGGTGCAATGCTAGTGGCGAGCCGCCCAATTGAAAATTGGGTAATTTATGGGGGAGAAAATATCTCGCAACGCTATATCCTCTTCAGTGTCGTGCTATGCGCCGCTGTTTATTTACTCCTTCTGTATCTGTATCAAACCTCCGAAAAAAAGTCGAATCGCCTTTTTAAAATCGTTTTACTCTCATCTTTGGCCATTAATGTCAGCTCCTATTTTCGCCATATACCCACTTTAATAGCACATAAAGCATCGCTGGAAGTGGATCCCTATTACATCGAGAACTACAAAATTCTCTTAACCGCCGGTGAGCTTTTCGAAGATCGGCTATTTTGGAATCACCCCACCAAATTCACGAATCTGGATGCCGACCTACGTAATACCGGTTTGTATAATCCTCCCAATAACATTGAAAAATCCCTATTAGACCGTGCGAAAACAGCTGAGGTTAACACAGACTGGAAAATTTCTGCCCGAACCGAAAAATGGATTGGATTTGCTGGACGAAATAATCCGATTATCCATATTTACGCTACGGGTCAGGAACTTCAATGCTTAAAATACTTCATTTTGCAATCCGACCATCACCAGTTTATTCTTCCTGCGTCTCCCGTTCGGGGGCAATGGATGGAAACGATAACCAACTTTAACTTGTGGACGAACCAATTTACGACTCAATTTTATCAACTTAAATTCCCTTCCGGCTCGTACAAAGTTTTAGTCGTTCCTGATGACGACAACGCTAATCCTGTGTTTACCGGTAAAATGCTGCACATACGCGAGATAAAACCTTAAAAGAAAGAGGGCCACTCCAAAGGAATGACCCAACTTTCCAATCGCCCTATTTGAAATGCTTAATAACCCTCGTTCTGGACCAGATAGCCCGGTAAATTAGATGCCCCATCAATGGCTGTTTGCGGTATGGGGAAAATGCGTTTTTTCACATCAGATACCGTTTTTTCAGTCCATGTCCCTTCGTATTTACCAAACCGGATCATATCCGTCCGTCGTACCATTTCCCAGTACAACTCAAATCCTCTTTCTCTGAATAACAAGTCGAGGTTCATCGCATCCAACGGAGGAGCTGGCTTTGTGGCAGTCCGCGCTGCCCGTATGGTATTCACATCGGCTAATGCTCCTGCGGAATCATTGTTTTTTCGCAATTTTGCTTCAGCTCGCATCAAGTAAATATCGGCGAGTCTCAAAATTGAAATGTCCGCTTCTCCTTTGTTACGACCACTATCCGAGTATTTGCTGAACTCGTATTTATGAACTCTAAAGCCTGTGCTGTATCCGCTTCCAGCGGTTGTGAAATCGATTTGCTCCGTAAATTCCACCACCTGATCGGGGCGGTTCCGAGATAGATTCGTCAATTTGCCCACTTTGAGACGTCCGTCAGGGCATCTTAAAAATACCCCACCCACTCGTATAGCTCCGTATTGTACACCCCGTAATATGCCACGATTGATTTTGTAGTCGGCATCATTGATACAGGTATCGGCAGGATTGGAATAAACTGACAGATTTTCCTGATAAAACCGAGGATCAGCTTCCGCAGGGTCAACACCCTCATAGGCATCCACCCAAGTACGGTAAAAGTCTGATGTGATTCCAGGACCATCGGTTCCGTTTGCAGCCGGATAAGCCGCCAAGGGAAACTGGTCGCCCGACAATGAAAAATAGGATAAACGGTTGTGGCCATTTAGGTCGTAACGTTGGTCAATAGCAAAGATTAGCTCACTATTGTTATGGTTGTCTATTCCGAAGATAGAGAAATAATCGGCTGCCAACTGATATTCGCCTGAATTGATAATCTTGTCGGTGTACTCAATTACCTTATCCATATCGGCGTTGGTAAAGTTGAACTGTGGGGCATATATGTCGCGATAGACCGCTGCGTTCAAATATAGCCGTGCAAGGAGACCCCAAACAGCCGCTTTGGTAAGACGACCGGAACCTACAGCGGCACGGTTTTGCAAAATTGGTTCTACCGCTAACAACTCACTTTCAATATAATCGATGGCCTCTTGTCCTCTTAATATGACTGAAGTGGTAGCAGGGTCCTCTTTTTTAAAAACCAATCCAAACAAATCGAGTGTGAGCAGGTTATAAAAAGCTCGCATTCCCCTTGCTTCTGCTAGATAAAGCGCAGCATTGGGGTCGTTGAGCTCTGGCAGCGTCGAAATAGCTGTAATAGCTCGGGAAATTGACTGTACCAGGTAATTCCAAGTGCTGCGAATATTGGGGTCAGTAGCCGTATAGTTGTGACTATGCATGGCGATGTAAATCCCGTTGTCGCCCCAATCGGTCCCACCACGATAGGGAAGGATAGCTTCGTCGGTTGAAATTTCCTGCAATGCAAAATAAGTAGTATGACGGAATAGCTCCGGTAAGTTTGCGTAAACCGGAACCAATAGTCCTTTGGCAGTCTCGTCCTCGGTTAATGTGGAAGTAAACGTTTCGTCTAATATCCTCTCTTCCAAATCGGTACATGCATTTGTGCCGAGCATTAATGTGCACAAAAAGATGGCAAATATCCTGAGTTTCATTTTTATCTATACTTAAATGTTGGTATCAAATATGAGTTCTCCGTTTATCGGGCAAATCCTACATGGATGCCAAAAATGAAGGAACGTGCTTTCGGATAGCTGAGGTAGTCAATTCCATAAGAGGAAACACCGTTTATTGCCCGGTCGTTATTCACTTCGGGGTCATAGCCCGTATATTTGGTGATTACGAAAAGATTTTGACCTGTAACAGACAGCCGTAGTGAGGAAACATACTTGGAAATTCCAAGCTTTACAGGGTCAAATGAATAGCCCAAAACAGCGTTATTCAATCGGAAGAATGCTCCGTCTTTCAGAAAGCGAGTGGATACCGGGGCTGCATTATTAACCGATTCTTCTGGATATTCTAAGGCTTCCCGGGTGGTATTTATTCCTTTGGAGAGCCTCAATTTATAGAAATGTGCGTTGGCTGTATTGTCATACACTTTGTTTCCTGCGACGCCATTAAAATTCAAGGCCAAATCAAAGCCCTTAAAGGCGACATCTCCGTTAATGTTAAACATCCGGGTCGGAAGGGCTGTCCCTGCGGGTATTCGATCCAAGTCATTGGAAATCCCATCTTGATTGATATCCCTATAAACGCCTATACCATTTTCGTCAAAACCAATGAATTCCCTTAGGAAAAATGTCCCGATGGGCTGACCGTTGATATATCCATTGATGGTTGAAGACGTAAGGCCGGACCCTGATACTGAACCTGAGGGAATTACAGAATAGGGTGAGTTGCTAACTTCATTTTTAATAAAGGTCGCATTCACACCCAGTCCATAAGTCAAGCCACTCGACAAGCGTTTTCGGTAATGAAGATCAAACTCCACTCCTTGGTTTCGGATCTCCATGTCGGCCACATTGGTCCATAGGCTACCTGCCGGTTGTACCGGGTCAGCAGGGATAACTTCCAACAAGATATGTTTTGAAATTTTATTGAAATAATCAATCGTTCCACTGATTGCACCTTGAAACAAAGCAAAATCAAGACCTATATCGGTTTGGGTTGACACTTCCCATTGGATATTGGGGTTTGCTAAACGGGTGTAGGTGGTCCCGGGTGAATAAATATTGGAGTTATCCAGGGGGTAACTGGTGCTGTTGCTGATGGTGGAAGTAAATAGGGCATGGGTAATTTTCGGAGGAATTTCTTGGTTTCCGGTTTGTCCCCACCCTGCTCTCAATTTTAAATCCGAGAAAGGTGTAGATTTCATAAAATCCTCTTCCGACAAACGCCATCCTACTGAAAATGAAGGGAAGACTCCATATTTATTGTTGGCTCCAAATTTTGAAGACCCATCGATCCGCAAAGTAGCGGTTGCCAGGTACTTGTCGGCGAGTTGGTAATTTACACGGGAGAAAAAGGATTGAAGTTCATTTTCGTGAGCAAAACCATAAGGTCGGTTCTGTGCTAGGGTCAGATCTTGACCTATGCCTGGATTGTAAATGGGTTCTACCTCCGTGAGGGGCAAACGGTTAATGCTGAAAGATCGCTCCTGTACATACAGCTTTTGATACGAATGTCCCAAAAGTGCCGTCAATGAATAGCGTGGCTTTTCAAGGGTATAGGTGAGGTAGTTTTCAATCAGTTGATTTGAATTTTTCCGGTCAATTGTTTGGAATCGTCCCTCCTGGAAAGGTTCTTCATTAGCCAGTGACTGCAGGTCCCGGACTGATGTGGAATGGTCTAACCCAAAATTGAGTTTATACACCAAGCCCTCCACAAGCGTTACGGAAGGCGTTATACTCGCAATGATCCGGTTGGTTTCAGTAATATCCTTTTCCAATGCCAGCGGAATAAGGGGATTGGTCCCGTCTGGATAGTGGAACGGCTTACCCGATGCATTATACGCGGGATAGGTAGGATTGGCAGAAAGCGCACCACCTAGCATACCGCCAATAGGGGGCCGGTTGTTTTTTGTATTGGACGCATTCAAATTTACATCAATACTCACCCGATCGTTGAGTAGCTTTTGATTCAAATTGATACGCCCCGAGTATCGATCCAGAGAGTTCCCCCTCAATATACCTTCTTGTTTCTGTACCCCCAGGGAACCGAAATAACTAAAACCCTTTGTTCCTCCGTTCAAATTGAGGTTATGGTTATGAGTAATGGCAGTACGTGTAATTTCATCCTGCCAATCGGTATTCCCACCTTCGTCAATAAGATCGGTTCCTCCTAATGCTCTTACCTCTTTCCTAAACTCTTCCGCTGACAATAACGGTAATTTTCGGGCTATTTTCGAAATACCGACACTCCCCGAATAATTGATGCCTGAAAAGCCTTCTTTCCCTCTTTTGGTAGTGATTAAAATGACGCCATTTGCCCCCCTTGCACCATAAATAGCTGTTGCAGAAGCATCTTTAAGTACGTCCATCGATTCGATATCGTCAGGGTTTAGGAAATTCAACGGGTTCATCGCTCCTCCGGTACCTGAGTTGTCCAAAGCCATCCCGTCAATTACAAAAAGGGGCGTGCTTCCGTTTCGAACCGTACCAGGTCCGCGAATAGTGATACTCTGCGCTCCGCCCGGTTCGCCTGTTGCCGAAGTTACATTTACCCCCGCAACCTTTCCCTGCAGCAGTTGTTCCGGAGAGTTTATAATCCCAGCATTAAACTCACCTGATTTTAAGGACTTTATTGAGCCGGTGATATCTTTCTTCTGGGTGTTACCATAACCTACAACCACGACTTCCGCCAAGCTAGAGGCTAATTCTCTCAGTCTGATCTCCAAATATCCTCGATTCTCAGCCGTAGGTATATACGCTTCAACCGACTGCTTTTCAAAACCTATAAAACTGAATTCAAGATTATAGGCTGTGCCGTCTTTCAATCCTGTAAAGGAGAATTCCCCCTTTTCGTCAGTGGTCGTACCTTGCCGACCCGAACCGCTAGCTTCGTAAAGCATCACGGTCACCCCTGGCAAAGCCTCCCCGCTAGCATCTATTACCACCTTTCCTCTAATCGATTGTTCCAGTGAAGTTGATAAGGTGTGGATGGAGGACCACGATAAAGGAGCCCAACCCAGACAGGCGTAAAAAGTCAAGAGAAACGTCACCCAACGTCTTAGCTTCACCGTTCCCCTACTCTGATTACAAATAAAATTTTGCATAGGATTACTTATAGTTAGTTAAATAAATACGGATGCGTCAGGAAAATTCACACAATAGTAAGTATTGTACGATTAAAATAAAAAATAGAACATATCTCACTCCCAATGCAAACGTTTGAAAAAATTTTTCAAACGTTTGCAGAAAAATTGCCAATCACCTCTGTAATTGAACAATTATGCAAGCGGGGGTGTGAACTTCCTTTAAAGCGGTGTTAAATCTGTTATTTAGGTCTCAAGACTCGTGAAATCGATTGCCCTGTTCAACGGTACTTGGTCAGGAGTAAATTATTATCGGAAATACATGAAGTTAGAGGATGTGCCCCTTAGCTATTAACTAGCAAATTTTAGGTCCGTTAATAAAAAAAGTATTACAATTGCGAGATGTAGCGTTCTATTAGCTATAAACGTTCACCACTTTATAAATATAGATTCAATGAAGAAATTGCTTACCGGAGTACTCGCTTTCGCAGTAATGGTTGTATTGAGCCAATGTGCACTTAACAAATCCGTCCAGGATGCCAAAGCCTTAGGGAATTGCAAATTCAGACTTTCCTCCGTCGACAGCGTATATCTTTCGGGAATCGATATTCGGGAATTTAAGGAAATCCGAAACTTTAAAGACCTAGATATTACTCGTTTTCCGAGCTTAGGGCTTGGCCTCATGCGGAAAAATATACCACTTGATCTACGTCTCAAGTTGGAGGCTACCAACCCGACCACGCAGATGGCCGGGGTAGAACAAATGGAATACAAAATTCTTCTGGGTGAAAAGGAAATATTCGCAGGTCTTCACAATCAAAGGGTCTCTGTTCCCCCAGGCACAGGTCGAACCATCATTCCTTTCCACCTTAGTACAAATGCTTATGATGTAGTGATGGATACACAAACACGCGACGAATTCATAAATCTACTGACGGCACTTACGAGTAACAAGCCTACGAAAGCCACTAAGCTGACCATTAAAATCAAACCTACAATCGCATTCGGAAGTAAGCAAGTGAACTACCCCGGCTACATTACTTTTGAACAGAATGTAACCGCCGAGACGTTGATGAATAACCTCTGACCCTCAATGAAGCTTTTCGTAGTTCCCACTCCCATAGGTAATTTAGAGGACATTACATTACGGGCGATACGCATCTTAAAAGAAGTTGATTTGATCCTGGCGGAAGACACGCGCACCTCGGGGCATTTACTTCGTCATTTAGAAATCTCTAAACCCATGCAAAGCTATCATATTCATAATGAGCATCAAACCCTTGCTAAATTAATGGAGCGCTTGCAACAGGGAGAAACGATGGCACTCATCACCGACGCTGGCACCCCAGGTATTTCCGACCCCGGATATCTGCTTATTCGAGAGTGTCTCCGTAATCAAATAGAAGTGGAATGCCTACCTGGGCCTACCGCCTTTGTACCGGCTTTGGTTAATTCAGGTCTTCCGACTGATCGCTTTGTTTTCGAAGGATTCTTGCCCCATAAAAAAGGACGGCAAACCCGACTGGAGTCCTTGCGAAATGAAAACCGAACAATGATTTTTTACGAATCACCCCACCGATTGCTTAAATCATTACAACAATTCACTGAATATTTCGGTGCCGATCGCCCCGCATCGGTTTCCAGGGAGTTGACAAAAGTTTTCGAAGAAACCGTTAGAGGAAGTTTACAGGAAATTATTACTTATTTTGCCAATAAAACAATCAAAGGGGAAATAGTAATTGTGATTGCCGGTGAGTCTAAATAAAATATCTTCGCTTCTTACTTTTTTATTCATTGTCGGATTAAAAGGAATACAAAGCTACGGTCAGCTTCCTGATAGTACTACCCAGGTAAGTCTGATTACCGTTGGCCCAGGAGAGGACCTCTATTCGAGCTTTGGCCATAGCCTGTTCTGGTTTGAAGACCCAGGCAAAGGGCTGGATGCTTCTTACAACTATGGTAGTTTCGATTTCGATACCGAGAATTTCTATATCAAATTTCTGAGGGGTACCCTGCCCTATAAACTGGAAAAAATTCCCCTTGCTCCGCAATTCAATTATTGGGTAAGAAAAAATCGTTCGGTTACCCAACAAGTTCTGCAGCTTACGACAGCCCAAAAGCAAAAGCTTTACAGTCTGTTGGAGGAAAATTACAAACCGGAAAATAGAACCTACCATTACCGTTTTTTTTATGACAATTGCGCGACACGCCTCCAAGATATGTTACTGGCCGCCTGTGGAAGTGAAATCAAATACGATGGATACACCCATGAGACCTTGAGTTTTAGAGAATGGATCGACCGTTACGCGCACCAACAAAAACCCTGGGCTGATTTTGGCATGGACCTCGCGATCGGAAAACCGGCGGATAAACTGGCTACCCCGATGCAAGCGACCTTCCTACCCGACAACTTGCAGGCCGCTTTCGCAGACGCAAAAATTACGATCGACGGAAAAGATCAACCCCTGGTAGCAGCTACTTACGAACTATATACCGCAACACCACGGCCACCACAGGGTATGTTTACCCCCCAAACCGTTTTCTGGATCTTGGCAGTTTTGACCGCCCTCTTTACCTGGTGGCAAATGCGTCAAAATAAAATTTCGTTTACCTACGATAAAATATTATTCAACTTGACGGCCATTGCGGGTACCATCCTGCTTTTGCTATGGTTTGGCACCAACCATGAAGACACTAAGTGGAATTGGGACGTTCTCTGGGCAAGTCCTTTGTTATTCCTTATTGCTAAAGACTTGTCACCTCGAAGGAAAAACACGAGAATTTCGATATTACTAATACTCTATACCATACTTCTCCTTCTCGGAACCGTCAACCTTGATAAACACAACCAGGTTCTCATTCCGATTCTGCTAACTTTAGTGATCAGAATTTATTACATTAACACACGTTTGCCTAAAATCCCGAAATCATGAACCTGGAAGTTATTACGCAACAAGTTACCGAAGTCGTTCGCAACGCTTCTTCGTTCATTCAACAAGAAGCCAAACTATTCGCTTCCGACAAAATAGAATACAAGGAATTCAACAATGTCGTCTCCTATGTCGATAAGGAAGCCGAAAAAATGCTAGTACAGGGGTTGCGTAACATCGTTCCCGAAGCTGGATTTATTACAGAGGAAGGTACTACGGGCGAACCGGGGGATCAAAATGCTTTGAATTGGATCATTGACCCCCTGGATGGTACGACAAACTTTATCCATCGCATACCTGTTTATTGTGTAAGCGTCGGACTGGCCAGTGGGAAAGTGCCCCTAGTAGGCGTGATCCATGAACCCAATTTGGACGAATTGTTTTATGCCTGGAAAGGCGGAGGAGCTTGGTGTAATGGTAAAAAGATCAAAGTATCCGATGTTTCCCGCTTAAGCGAAAGTTTACTGGCCACAGGGTTCCCCTACTATCGCTTTGAAAAACATAAACAGTACATGGATATCCTGGAAACGCTTATGCAGAAAACCCATGGAATCCGTCGATTAGGAGCAGCAGCCGTCGACCTGGCATACGTAGCTGCCGGTCGGTTTGAAGGGTTTTATGAGTACAATCTCCACCCCTGGGACATGGCTGCCGGGGTTTTACTGGTACAAGAAGCGGGTGGGAAAGTAACCGATTTTGACGGGGAGGACAATTATTTATTTGGTGGCAATATCGTAGCCTGCGCAGCCCCCCATCAAGAATTATTAGACGTCATTAAAAGTCATTTTTAAATGGTTCATATGAACCATTCCAACCGATTTTTTAGTAAGTTGGCCTACGCATCGCCTTTACTTTTGCGATCACCAACCAAGCACCCTAACTTTCACATCAAACTAGTTATCTACGTTCATCATGGACCTTGAAAAACTCAAATACCCCATTGGCAGATTCGAGCGGAAAGAATCGTACACACCCGGTGAAACCAAAACCCATATCCAAGTCATCAGTGCTATTCCTTCCAAATTTATAAACTTGCTGAACGCTTGGTCGGAAAGCCAACTCGACACCTCTTATCGCCCGGGAAGTTGGACCGTCCGACAACTGGTTCACCACGTAGCCGACAGTCACTTAAATTTTTACATCCGATTTCGACTCGCCATTACCGAAGAAAATCCCACCGTCAAACCATTTGATGAAAATCGCTGGGCTGAATTACCCGACGCCAAATCCGGTCCGGTTGAACTTTCGTTACAACTACTAAAATTCACCCACTATCGAATGGTTCTCTTTCTCAATTCATTATCGGATAAGGACTTTGAAAGAACGTTTTACAATCCGGAATCAGCTTTAACTTTACGCCTAGACAGTGCGATCGCTTACTGTGCCTGGCATGGAGAACACCATTACCAGCAAGCCTACCAGCTCGCTGTACGGAATGGTTGGTGATTACTCACACCTAACGAAAATCCCCTATGTACAAAAAAGTGCTCAGGATAATTGGTATCGCTGCGGGGATATTTGCCTTGATCATGGCATCGGTCGTCTTTTGGGTGTATCGAAACCAAGAGAAACTCATTCATCAAATAACAGAAGCCGTCAGTGGCTCCCTAAACGGAGAATTGGAAATTGGAGAATTCCACTTTACCCCTTTGGGCAGACATTTCGGTTTGACCTTCAATCTATCCGACATTTCATTAAGAGACTCGCTCTACCAAGAGAACAGGCAACCAGTCCTTTCCTTGAAAAAGTTAAATGTAACCTTCGGATGGCAAAGCCTGTTACTTTATAATGTCAACGTAAAAAACATTCACTTCCAACAGGGTAAGGTATTCCTTTATCACCGGCGGGACGGTTATACTAATCTTTCCGTATTTGGAAAAAAAGAACCCGAACAAAAGAGTACTTCTTCTTCCCCGCTTAGCAAAATCAAATCCATATCATTGGATGAGGTCGATTTTATCTACGCTGACTCCCTCAAGGAAAAATTCTATGAAGCTCAATTATTTCGGTTCACGGGCAATTTAAAGACCTTTCCGGAAGGTTGGGAAATAGCAATGCGGGGACCTGTACATGTGACGCAGTTGATGTTTAATTCGGCAAAAGGGGCGTTTCTTAAAAATAAGGATATTCACCTGAGTGGCAGTATTCGTTTTAACAAGCTTCACCAAGAACTCGCGATTGTGCCGGGCACATCGATTCAGCTGGCAGGAGGCGAACAAATCAACCTGTCAGGATCGATAGGTACCGGTGGTATGGGAAAACCCATTGCGCTACAATTTCAAACAAATCGGATTCGTGTCCCCCTAGCCTCAAGTCTATTGGCAGATACGATTACCGCGAAAATTGATAGATTGGGAATCGACACCTATGCTTCGGCTCAGGTACAGGTAAACGGTGAAACAGGTCAAAAAAAAGCCGCTGTAAAGGTAGCGTTTAAGACGGATACCTTTACCTACATCACACCCTACGGCATGTTTAAAGAATTGAAAACCGAAGGGGTATTTAACAACCAGCTCGACCCACTTCTTCCACCATCCCCCGAAAATTCGTATGTTAAAACAGGCACTATTAAGGGATATTTCGAGAAAGTCCCTATTAAAGGTTCGCTTTCGCTAAATAATTTTTCCATCCCTGTTGCAGAAGTTATTTTACATGCATCTGCCGATTCGGCTTCTATCAATTCCCTTTTTGATACCCATCGCTACCAAGCCACCAATGGTTTTGTAAATGTAGATCTCAAATATTCGGGTAAAATCAAAAATATATACGACGCTGAAACAGATCAATTAAACGGCAAACTCTACGGACGCATCGCCATCGTTGGATTGGAAGTTGGTTATTTACCCCGAAATATTAAATTAAGTAAAATAGAAAGTATTGTCTCCTTCACAGAAAATGAAATCCTGATCCATCGGCTCGCACTGTCCGACCGCCAAAATAGAATGTTTATTCAAGGACGTATGAAAAGGCCTTTCCATACCATGCTGGGATCCACTCAACCTGCCTATGCTACTTTGGATATAGACATTCCCAAGTGGCAATTCAACTGGATCGAAATCTTGGTAAGCAGTACTCAAAACAGTGCTAAAAAAAATTCGTCTCCCAAACTCTCCCAACTGATGGATCAACTGATGGAGAATTTGACGATCGATGCTAATCTAAAAGCGGGTCAATTGACTTATTTCAATTTTAAAGCGCAGAATGTTGTCGGCAAAGTCACTTTTACAGATCATATTACCGACGTTAAAGAACTCAGTCTCCAAGCATTTGGTGGTCGAGTCCATTTCAAAGGAAAATTAACCTCGCCCAACCCTAAGCACCAGCTAGCATCCCTGCAGGCAAACGGCAAAATCACCCGGGCTGATGTGAGCAGCATCCTTTACTCATTTAATGACTTCGGCCAGAAGGCGTTATCGTCCAAAAATGTCAAAGGCACCCTGGATGTGGACTTTCGTTTCTCTTCCCAGGTGAACCCTGACGTCTCCCTTGTGCCCAATTCAATGGCCGGTCAATTAAATTTGAATTTTACCAACGGGCAATTATTGAACTTTGAGCCTTTCTTAAAGATTAAAAAGATCATTTTCAAAAACAGACCGCTTGAAAATGTGAAGATTGCCCCGATCAAAAAAAGTTTTCAATTGAAAGGCCAAGAGGTGGTCATACCCAAGATGCAAATTGAATCGAATGTAGTTACCTTGTTTCTGGAGGGTCAGTACAGCTTTGGTAATAATACTGATCTAAGCATACAGTTTCCGCTTAGAAATTTGAAACGAAGGGATGAAGACTACGAATTTCAAAAGTACGATTCGGAAGAACTAAAATCGATCTTCTTACGTGCTGTAGATGAAGATGGTGAAGTGAATATTAAACTTGACAGTAGGCTGAAAGCCCGGAACCGAGTTTACACGGATAGTACCGAATTGCCAAAAGATTCGACTCAGGCGCAATAAAATGCTAATTTTGCAAACCTAACTAAAGCAGATTCTCATTATGCAGGCATATCAAAACCTTCTTAAACACATTTTAGAACAAGGTGTGGAAAAGTCTGATCGCACAGGAACGGGAACACTCAGTGTTTTTGGATATCAGATGCGGTTCGATTTACAAGAGGGTTTCCCTTTGGTGACGACGAAGAAAGTACATTTAAAATCCATAATCCATGAACTGTTATGGTTTTTAAAAGGGGATACGAATATTGCCTATCTGAAGGAGAATAAGGTTAGCATTTGGGACGAATGGGCGGATGAAAATGGAAACCTTGGTCCGGTTTACGGAAAACAATGGCGGAGCTGGGAAGCCCCCGACGGACAAAAGATTGATCAATTGCAGGAAGTATTGAATACCCTTAAAAAATCACCCGACTCCCGACGAATGATCGTTTCCGCTTGGAACCCGGCCGATTTGCCTAAGATGGCCTTGCAGCCCTGTCATGCATTGTTCCAATTTTACGTTGCCCCGTCAGAAGGTCCCAGTCGAGGGAAATTATCCTGTCAACTTTATCAACGTAGCGCCGATGTATTCTTAGGCGTACCATTCAATATAGCAAGTTACGCCCTTCTAACCTTAATGATCGCCCAGGAGTGCGACTTTGAACCAGGCGATTTTATTTGGACAGGCGGTGACACCCATATTTACCTCAACCATCTCGAACAGGTGAAAACGCAACTTGCTCGCGAACCTCGTCCCCTCCCCCAAATGAAATTAAATCCCAACATTAAAAGTATTTTTGATTTTAAATTTGAGGATTTTAAACTCGAAAATTACGATCCACATCCTGCGATCAAAGCACCAGTAGCGGTTTAATTCGAACAGAATTTTAATCATCACCAACACGAAAAGTATGCGGTTACCCTTATCCGGAAAGAATGCGCTCGTCTGTGGTAGTACACAGGGGATTGGTTTGGCTTCAGCTGTAGAACTCTCCAAATCAGGAGCTAATATCATTTTATTGGCACGAAACGAACGTCGACTGACTGAATCCCTGGAAAAACTCGAAACCAGTAACGGGCAGGTGCACCGCTATTTTATAGCTGATTTTAGTCGAAATGAGGAAGTCAAGGAAGCCATTGAGAAGATAAAATCGGAAGGTGTTCAAATCCATATTTTGATCAATAATACCGGTGGCCCTCCCGGTGGAAAATTACTGGACGCGAGTGTAGAGAGTTTATTGAATACATTTCAAATGCATTTGATTAATTACCACCTCTTGGCTCAAGCATTTGTACCCGATATGAAAGCAGCCGGATTCGGACGTATCGTGAATATCATCAGTACCTCGGTTAAACAACCCATAGCTGGCTTAGGCGTTTCCAATACCATACGTTGGGCAGTTGCTGCATGGGCTAAAACTTTGGCGGGAGAATTAGGTCCCGACGGCATTACTGTCAACAATGTTTTACCCGGATTCACAAAAACCGCCCGACTTGATGCAGTTATTCGAATGCGCGCGCAAGACCAACACAAATCGGAAGAAGATATAGCCCACCTTTTAGCTGAATCTATCCCTACCCGCCGCTTTGCGGAAGCTTCGGAAGTAGGCAACGCCGTGGCTTTTTTATGCTCACCCGGTGCAGGAAGTATCAACGGCATTAACCTACCCGTGGATGGAGGAAGTACATTAAGCTTGTAGTTAAGTTTGGCCAATTAAGCCCCAAAAGCAATAAAAGAACTGTTGACCACCATCGTCCATTTCCCTTGCTTAAAAGGGGGCTCCTATTTATTGATCTAGCCCATTTTTGTTTTGGCGAAGAGCCGATAATACACTAGCTTTGCAATAGCTTTTAGGTGTAAGGGTCATTGTCTATGGCCTCGCTTAATTGGGAATTCCGTGTAAGTCGGAAACTGTCCCCGCAACTGTAAGTTCCCTAAATGTTCAAATAAGCTTCAATGCCACTGTACTCGTTATGGGAAGGCCAATTTGAACGGAACAAGTCAGGAGACCAGCCTAAAAGATTTGACGTTCCTGTTTTCGGCGGAAAGGCGGACGGAAAGTTTGATTTAAGCCCCAATGGTTTTTTCATTTTCTCGAGGTGGACGTGTACTCGTTTTAAACGGCATCTTTTTGCTAAAGGTAACCCTGTCGTGTTATGCCCAGGTAGATAGTATTCCGTTAAAGGAAGTTGCCATAAAGGGATTTTCACCGGTTCGCTATATGGCGGGATCCTATGTCCAATCGGTGGATTCCACGGTTAAAGAACTGTATGCCACTCGCCGTTTGGATGAACTATTAAGTCAATATACCTCCCTTGCGTTTAGAAGCTACGGGAACGGCCAGCTAGCTACCGTGGCTTTTCGTGGGCTAGCGCCCAGTCATACAGCCGTGGTGTGGAATGGAATTAATATCAATCTACCTTCCGTCGGACAAACTGATTTCGCATCCATCAGTACCGTCTCGACTGAAAATATAAAAGTCCAGTACGGAGCGGGTTCCAGTAACCTTGGGTCAGATGCTGTAGCTGGGAGCATACTTCTCGAAAGTATGCCCTTAACTAAAATCGGATTCCAAGCGAACGGTGCAGTAAGTAGGGGTAGTTTTCAAAATCAAACAGCACACATCAACACCCGGTACCGCCTAAAATTGAGCGAAAAATGGCATTTGGCTGGGAAGTCTTCCTACAATTACGCGCATTACCCCAATCGATACCCATCAACGACCTTTCAAGGTAGGCGACTGGAACACTCCATCACTTCCCAACTAGGTTTTACCCAGGATCTTTATTTGGAAAACAGGAAAGGAAACACACTTTCGGGTCATGTTTGGATGAACCAACACGACATAACCCTCCGCCCCAACGAAATCCATGCGCGAGAATTTACCGGAATTTCGTCGTTCCGAGCGATGGTAAAATATGGGGATGATCGATGGAACCTTTCTTCGACGTTTATCCGAGACAAGATTTTATATGGAACTGGAAGCTATTCTCAAATGGATCATTCTGTGACAGATCGTTACGGAATCAAAGCCCAACGAGAATTTCAATACCGTTTCACTGATTCCCAACTTTCACTCCTTACCGGTATTGATTTCAACCAATACCAGGCAAAGGTGAATGGTTATGACATTTCAAACGTAGCTGAAAATCGGACTGATTTGTATGTTTTGACCCGGTGGCAACTCGATAAGGGCTTGATCGTTTCAGGTAATTTCCGTCAAGCTATAAATGAGGGGTATAAGGTGCCCTTTACTCCTTCGCTGGGCGTTGAACTTCCTGCCATAACACGTACCCATTACAAACTTGGTTTAAGTGGATCGGTTGGAAAAAGCTATCGCGTGCCTACTTTAAACGAACGCTACTGGAAGGATTTAGGAAACCCAACTATCCAACCTGAATCAGGACTAAATCTCGAAGCCGGCCTTTCCCAAACTGCCGTTTTTTTCAAGTTTTTATCATTTCAATCTCGCTATAATCTTTTTCGGCATCGGGTAGATAATTGGGTTTATTGGAACCCTTCCAAAAGCTATAGAGCTGAAAACCTTCAACAAGTCTTGTCAAGAGGGATTGAGCTACATCATCACTTCACTTACCAACAGAACGTATTTAAAATCGGAATTCAAAGTTTACTCAGTTATACAAGGAGCACGCAAGAAAAAGCATACGATACCTATTCGGAGGAAATCCTAGGTCGGCAACTCCGCTTTGTACCCGTTTGGGTGTCAAACCTGAATGCTTTTTTTTCCTATAAACAAACCCATCTCACACTTCAACACCACTTCGAATCCCTAAGGTATATCAACGAAATACAATACCTCCCTCCCTATCATCTCCTAGATTTACTTATCAGCCATCAAATTAGAAAAGGAAAATTAGCCTTCATGCTTCAAACCCGAGTGGCTAATCTGACCAATCAATTATACCTAAACATTAAGTCGAACGCGATGCCTGGACGAAGTTTCCATTTTACACTACACATCCAATACAATTAAACCACATACAATGATCAACATCATGCCTAATCGATTTCTTATTAACGTTGTCGCTTTTTCTGCAGCTCTGTTACTCGCTTCTTGTAAAGATGATCAAGAGGCGCATTTACCATATCAACCCTATGACGATGGTGTTCTGGTGATCAATGGGGGTAATTTTTTTCAAAATAACGGCACCATTTCCTACCTCCAACGAAACAGTAACATCATACAAGAAAATATTTTTAACGTAGCTAATGGGACTGCTTCACTCCCCCCGGCTGATGGAAGAATCGAAGGTTACGCGGAAGCTGGCGAAATAGGTGTCATAATCTTCGACAACGACACTCCCGGAGCAGATAAACTGGTGTTTGTTAATGCTTCTACATTCAAGAAAAAGTCAGAATTATCAGCGCCTAGTGTAGAGAATCCACGCGCTATCGTCATCATCAATGAGCGTAAAGCCTATGTTACCAACTGGGACGTCCTAAACGAAGACTGGACCTACAAAGACGGTTTCATTACCATTATCGACCCTGAAAACGGCGAAGAAACCGGAAAGTTTGATGTCGGTCAAGGCCCTGAGGAGATGGTCTTTTATCAGAATAGGGTATTTGTAGGAAGAGCCCCCTGGACGAGTCATGAATTAGCGGTGATTGATACGAATACCGATGAGGTAATCGCTTCAATTCCCTTTAACAGTTGGCCTAATCCGATTGGCGTTGATGTCAACGGTAAACTTTGGGTGAAAGAAAGAAACAATCTACATAAAATTAACCCCACAAGCTTTGAGGTGGAACAGACTGTTCAGGTCGGTAACGATTCAAATAAATCTATTGGAGCTGCGACCTTAACCGCCGACAAAAATCATCTCTTCGTTGTGTTGAGTTATTCGAATGAAGAAACCAATTGGGAAGAAGTGGGCGACACCTATCTATTTAACATAGCTGAAACACAAATAAACATTGAAAATCCGGTACTGCGACGGGTGTTTACTGGCTTAGCTGCCGATCCAATATCCCAACAAATATACGGTGGTATTACCCCCTCTTTAACACAAGCTGGCTATGTTTTGCGACTTAGCCCCACTGGGGAATTGCTCGACTCGGTAAAAGTGGAAATCAGTCCGGAAGGTTTTTACTTCAAATAGTCATGCGCGTTTCAAACCCGTACTGTTTTTTTTCAATTCTCCCAGGTACAAACCCAAATCGCGATTCCCTATTTCCAAACGAATTTATATAAATTAAAAATGGGGGCTAATTCTTCAAAATTCAGCCCCCATTTGCATAGTATAGAACCCTACCCTTAATCGGTCGAACTACCGTGTGCCCGAGTAAAATACGTTTCAACAACCTCCTTAAAGTCTTTTTCCAAGGTCTCAACCCCCGTATCATCCACAAAGTGCTTTAACTTATGGACAAAATCCCAAAGCGGATCAAAGTATTTATGCCCCGTCTGTTTCTGGAATTCCTCCATGTTAATTCTCTTTTTTTCCTGCATTATCATATGCAAGCCAATAAAGAAATAAGAAAAAGGAAGCTTACTTCCCTGTAAGACCGTACCACTTTGTAAGGTGGTTCGAAACCGACACTTCTTACACTGAAACTGTTTCTTGGAAGCCAACCAATAATGCTGACGACCTCCACATTTTTTACACACGACTCCCTTCCTTAAACGTAAACCCTTGAACGCCTCTTCTGCTAGCGATTCGTTTTTGTACGATGTAATTAGATCCGGTGTTAACATAAGCTTTATGGTATAAACTTCCTATGCAAAAATAGAAAAGCAACCGAAATACTTTAATTACTCTATAGAGTTTGTAGACTGAAAAATGGGAAGTTTACCACAAAAGAAAATTTCCCCCTAAAAGGATCCAATTTTGATGCTTACCTTTCAAATTACTTATAAGAAAGCCTTCGAATTCAGATGGACAATAAACTCTTAAAAATATTAGGGGTAGGTTTTGGGGTGGCCGTAACCCTTGGCGGGACGATTGGTACAGGAATTTTACGTAAACCAGGACCCATAGCCGCTGAACTCGGCGACCCTGGACTCATTATGCTCGTATGGGTATTGGTGAGTATCTACGCTTTAATTGGCACGATATGTACCGTTGAGTTAGGGACGATGTTACCCAGAGCGGGTGGTTGGTATGTATTTACCCGACGAGCATTTGGTGACTATCCGGGTTTCGTGGTAGGGATCAACAGTTGGCTAGGTACCTGTTCGGCCTTGGGGTTTGGTGGTTACACCCTTGCCGAATACACTGCTTTACTTTTTCCTGTGTTAGAGGGGGTGGAATACTGGTTTGCCCTTTGTATTATAGCTCTTTTAGCTGGCTTTCATTGGCTAGGCCTGGGTTGGGCTAGTTCTTTCCAGAATGTAATGAGCCTTATCAAGGGAGGTGGTCTTTTAATTTTCATCCTAGCCTGTTTTTTCTATGGTGAACCCGTCGGACTTGAAAAAACAAACGAGGTTACGGCCACCGTTTTAGGTCATGGTAAATGGATCGCCCCCCTATTGTTTTCGCTCCAGGCCGTTTTTTACACATTTGACGGCTGGCATTCCGCGGCCTATTTTTCCGAAGAAGATCGAAACCCCTCGCGGAACCTACCCAAGTCGATGATTGGGGGAGTACTGTTAATCATTATTATCTATTTATTGACCAATTGGGCGATTTTGTATGTATTGCCCATGGAAACGCTACAACAGTCGAAACTTGCGGCGGCCGATGCCATAGCGGTTGTTTTTGGGGCTGGGGCAGGAAAATGGGTCACCGTGTTTCTGATTATTTCCATATTGGGAATCGTCAATGCCCAGTTACTTTTTAATCCCCGAGTTATCTTTTCAATGAGTAGGGATGGATTGTTTTTCAGAGGTGGGGACCAGGTAAACAAAAAGGGCACTCCCGCGATGGCAATGCCCCTTACTGCTTTGATCGCTATTCTTTTTATACTCTCCGGTCGGGAAACCAGTGAAAAACTTTCCGATATTGCCACATTCTTTTTTGTACTGGGTTATGTATCGGGATTTGCTTCGCTGATCATGTTGCGTCGAAAGGAACCCGGTCTTCCCCGGCCTTGGCGAACCCCACTATATCCCTACCTACCTGCTGCCATGCTCCTCGTTTCTGTCGTTTTTTTAATTATCGCAGCGTATCAGGATACGGGAGCAAGCCTTTATGCGATCGGTTTTCTGGCCTTAAGTTATCCCGTTTACCGCATGATCATTTGGCTTAACCGACGTTAAGTATCGTTAATTTGACATTAAAAAGGCAAAACATCATCGTCCCCATTGGTTAGCGGAGGTGCTAAAGGCGGTGCGGTACTGGAATCGGATGCCTGCGAACCTCCTTGTGTTGCCCCCGACTTTTCGACTTTCCAAGCACGTGCTTCGGTGTACCATCTTCCATTATACTCCCTACTTTCCAAATCGATACTAGCCGTAACAGTCTCTCCTTTTTGCAGAGCAGCTTGATCAATACGATCACCCCAGATGGAAATACAAACTTTCTTGGGGTACTGTGAGGGGGTTTCAATAATAAATTCTTGTTTGCGCCAAACACCGTTTCTTCCCTCTCCACTTACTACCGGTAAAACATCGATGACAGTTCCTGAAATTTCCATTGATAAGTTTAGTATTTAATTTTTTATAAACAGAATCTCAAAATAAAGGCTTTTGACATTCTTATCAAAGTAGGAAAAATCGGGAAGTAGTTTCATTTCACTTTTTCCCACCAAGGTTCAAATTCTCTATTTTCGCCAGGGGTCACCATTTCACCGATTCGGGGCGTAATCAAGGGGAGTTTCTGTTGAGCGGCAGCATCCACAACACGTCGGATAGGTTCATCCCAAGAATGAAATGCCAGGCTAAATTTCCCCCAATGAACTGGAAATAAATGCTTTGCTTGAAGGTCCCGGGCAGCTTGTACAGCCTCTTCCGGGGTCATATGAATCATTGGCCATAAGTTGCTATATTGACCACATTCTAAGAATACTAAATCAAATACTCCGAATCGCTGACCGATTTCTTTAAAGTGCGGTCCATAGCCTGAATCCCCGCCGATTAATATTCGACTATTAACAGTTTCCAGAACAAAACCCGACCAAAGACTGATATTTCGACGGTAACTTCTTCCTGAGAAATGCCTGGCGGGAACACTGGTGAATTTAACTCCCTCAAAGATTTCGGTATGCTCCCACCAATCCAACTCTGAGATATTTTCAGTAGGAACGCCCCACCTTTCCAAAGTTTCGCCAACCCCTAGTGCCGTAAGAATACGCAATGGTTTTCCACTTTTCTCTCGATTCAACCAAGTTTTAATCGTTAGGTAGTCGAGATGATCGTAGTGGTCGTGTGTTATGATAATCAAATCACCTGACGGGAAATCCTGTGGTGTGAATATATCGGGTCCTTTAAAACTTTCAGCTCCGAAAAACGATACCGGTGAAATAGGACTAGTAAACACCGGATCGACCCAAATTCTCTTCCCTTCTATTAAAAGAAGATAGGATGAATGGCCAAACCAAATGACTCGAAGCGGACCCGAGGTAGGTATTTCCCGGATGCCCTGTTGTACTATTGGCAGGGAGTTTTGTGGGCGAGTGGTGGCTGATCTTCCCCCGAATATCTTGCGAAAAAATTCAATATTCCCAACGTTTTCAGGGCGCATGGGGGTGGGTAATAGATTGTTAAATACGCCATTTTGATAGGCTTTCGATCGCTTCATACGGTCTAATCGCTCTTGTTTTTGGGGGAAGCTGCCAAAAACGGGTTGCTGAATAAACCAGCCTATTCCTAGCACAATGAGAATTCCAAAACCGAGAAATAGTAACATTATTTTCTTAAGGATTCGTAACATTATTCATATCGTCCAAATTAGTGGGAGCAAATACGCGTTTCCCCAACAGATCTGTTAACTTGCAAGATAATGACCTAATGAATAACTTCCTGGGGAACGGAAAATTTTAACAAACTAGATTTAATTGGGAGAATTCGCTTAGTTGTCCATTTTATCAATTAGTGATCGAATATTTATGAATAAGGAAAAATTTTCTCCAGGCAGGAAATTTCGGCAGCTATTGGTGGAAAATATACCTCTTCAAATTGCGGGGGCTATCAATGCTAACCATGCTTTACTAGCAGTACAAGCTGGGTTTAGAGCATTATACGTATCCGGAGGAGGGGTAGCGGCTGGATCTTTAGGGATTCCGGATTTGGGGATTACGAATCTGAACGATATCTTAATCGATGTGGATCGAATCACCAATGTCACCGAAGTTCCCGTTTTGGTAGATATAGATACGGGTTTTGGACCTTCTGCTTTCAATGTCGCCCGTACGATCAAAGCACTTGAAAAAGCGGGTGCGGCAGCCATCCATATCGAAGATCAAGTAGGGGCGAAACGATGTGGGCACCGCCCGGGAAAGGAATTGGTAGGCATGGAAGAAATGGCCGATCGGATTAAAGCGGCGGTCGATGCGCGGACGGATGACCAGTTTGTAATTGGAGCTCGAACCGATGCCTTAGCTACGGAAGGACTTGAGAAGACACTGGAAAGGGCGGTAGCCTATCAGCAAGCAGGTGCGGATTTTATTTTTGCAGAAGCAGTTTATGATATCGATCAATATCAAGCCTTTGTTAATGCCACAGGCTTACCAGTCCTAGCCAATATTACCGAATTCGGGCTGACTCCCCTTTGGACGGTAGACGAACTAAAGAAAGCAGGGGTTAGTATCATTTTGTATCCCTTGTCGGCTTTCCGGGCAGCCAATAAAGCCGCAAGTATGATTTACCGGACCCTGTTAAAAGAGGGCACTCAAAAAAACGTGCTCGACGCCATGCAAACTCGTACCGAGCTATATGAGTCGATCGGTTACCATGATTACGAACGAAAACTCGACCTTTTATTCAATACACAAAACAAAACGGAGGGTAAAACCTCGAAATGAAATAAGCTATGAGTGAAACACCAGCTTCCTTCAAACCTAAAAAAAGTGTTGCCTTATCGGGTATTGCCGCGGGTAATACTGCCTTATGCACGGTAGGAAAAAATGGAAATGAACTTCATTACCGCGGGTATAATATTCTGGACTTGGCTGAGAAAGCCACTTTTGAAGAGACTGCCTATCTGTTGATATATGGTGATTTACCGAATGCAGCCCAACTAAAAGCCTATAAAAATAAACTTAAGAAACTTAGAGGACTTCCTATCATCGCGAAACGGGTGCTAGAGCAACTGCCAGCTTCCGCTCATCCGATGGACGTACTGCGCACTTTTGTATCTGTGCTAGGCACTATTAATCCGGAAAAAGAGGATCATTCGATAGCAGGAGCTCGCCAAATTGCCGACCATTTGTTGGCAAGTCTACCTTCGGCTTTACTTTATTGGCATCATTTTACCCAAAATGGAAAGCGTATCGAAACCGAAACGGAAGCCGATACTGTTGGAGGTCATTTCTTAACACTCCTCCATGGTAGTCATCCTAGCCCTTCCTGGGACAAGGCCATGGAGATCTCGCTCAATCTCTATGCTGAGCACGAATTCAATGCCAGCACATTTACCTCACGTGTGATTGCCGGAACCGGTTCCGATATCTATTCGGCAGTGAGTGGTGCCATCGGAGCTTTGCGGGGACCCAAACACGGGGGGGCAAACGAAGTAGCATTTGAAATTCAAAGCAGATATTCGTCAGCCGATGAGGCCGAAGACGATATAAAAAAGCGCCTTGAACGACGAGAAGTCATCATTGGCTTTGGGCATCCGGTTTATACGGTTTCCGATCCGAGGAATAAAATTATCAAATCTGTTGCGCGAGAATTATCAGTCGAAGCCGGTGATATGCATCTTTTCGAAATCGCTGAGCGACTCGAAACCGTAATGTGGGAGCAAAAAAGGATGTTCCCGAACTTGGATTGGTTCTCGGCTGTTTCTTACCATTTAATGGGGGTGCCAACCCTATTTTTTACCCCCCTGTTCGTGATGAGTAGAATCACCGGCTGGGCAGCCCATATTATTGAACAGCGTCAAGATGGAAAAATAATTCGACCGAGTGCCCATTACATAGGCCCTGAAGAAAGACCATTTATTCCCATAGAGGAACGAAATTAAAATTATTACCAATTCATTATTATGTCATCATTTATCTCAAATGAGCGTCCACAACCGGATAAAGTGTTAACGGATCTGGCAGACTATGTGCTCAATTTTGAAATTACAAGTCCGCTAGCCTGGGAAACTGCCCATCACTGTTTATTGGACACCTTAGGTTGCGGTTTTGAGGCTCTGACCTATCCGGCCTGTACCAAACTACTTGGGCCTATAGTACCCGGCACCATTGTTCCCCATGGCGCCAAAGTCCCGGGCACCAATTACCAGTTAGATCCCATACAAGCTGCCTTTAACTTGGGGGTTATGGTTCGTTGGTTGGATTTCAACGACACCTGGCTTGCGGCAGAATGGGGGCATCCATCAGATAATCTCGGGGGTATTTTGTCTGTGGCCGACTGGCTTTCCCGTACCGCGGTGGCTAATGGTAAAAAACCTTTGCTTATGCGGGAGGTGCTCGACGCCATGATCCGTGCTCACGAGATTCAGGGTGTCATGGCCTTAGAGAACTCCTTTAACAAAGTGGGGCTTGACCATGTCATATTAGTCAAATTGGCTTCCACTGCAGCGGTAGGGAAATTATTGGGATTATCGCGAGACGAATTAATCAATGCCTTGTCGTTAGCTTTTGTGGATGGGCATGCATTGAGGACCTATCGACATGCGCCGAATACGGGAAGTCGGAAATCATGGGCGGCCGGTGACGCTACTTCCCGAGCTGTGCGGTTGGCTTTGATTGCTAAGACAGGTGAAATGGGCTACCCAGGTGTACTGTCAGCCAAAACTTGGGGCTTTTACGATGTACTTTTCAAAGGACAGGAATTCAAATTTCAGCGGGATTATGGCTCTTATGTTATGGAGCATATTCTTTTCAAAATTTCCTTCCCTGCTGAGTTCCACGCCCAAACAGCCGTGGAAGCTGCCATGAAACTGCATCAGAAACTACATGCTATGGGGAAAACTGCTGAAGATATCCAATCCATTCAGATTAGAACCCATGAAGCGGCCATACGAATTATCGATAAAAAAGGTCCATTGCATAATCCGGCGGATCGGGACCACTGTCTACAATATATGATTGCCGTGCCCCTACTTTACGGTCGATTGACAGCAGCCGATTACGAAGATGAAATCGCAAATGATCCGCGCATTGATATTCTTCGTGAAAAAATGTCCACACGAGAAGATCCCCAGTTTACCCAAGACTATCATGATCCCGAAAAAAGATCCATTGCGAATGCTCTTACCGTTACCCTAACGGATGGTCAGCAATTGGAGGAAGTGGTGGTCGAATATCCCGTAGGACATAAACGCCGCAGAGAGGAAGGCATCCCATTACTCTTAGAAAAATACAAGATTAATCTCAACCGAATTTTTCCTTCCAAACAACAGGATGAGATTTGTGATATTTCATTGGATTTGAATCGACTCCTTCAAACTCCGGTACATGATTTTGTCGACCTATATGTACGACCCTAAAATATGGAGGCCGTCCCAAAAAGACGGCCTCCATATTTACAACGGTTAAACCTCCAGCATGGGCGCAATCGCTCGGGGAAATTCTGGGAACACTTCCTTAGGCTCGGGGATGGTAGGATGCCATTTTTTCTCCCACTCGAAGGCAAAATAGCCATCATATCCGCCTTTAATCAAAGCAGACATCGCCTCTTTTAAGGGAGCTACCCCCTGCCCCACTTGCACATATCGCCATTTTTCACCCTCACGAACGGCATCTTTTATATGCACATGACGGATGTATTTTCCCAATAGATCGTAGACTTCCCTAGGCGTTTCCTTGGTCACCGACCACATATTAAATATATCCCAAATCAAACCTACATTGGGGTGTTCAGATTCTTGCATGATTCGGTGAAGAAGATCCTTACCAACCACCTCTCCATGTGATTCAAGCAAAACCGTGACATTTGCATTCCGGGCATAGTCACCCAGCTCTTTTAATCCCGCGATAATAAGCTTAATCGTCTCCTCACGGTCTTGATTTTTCGGGAGATTATTGGGAAATACACGTACGTACGGGCATTTCAACTGTTGGGCTAAATCTATAAATCGACGGGCTTCGTCTAAATTCTTGGCTCTCAAACTGGGGTCGGCATCATGTAGGCGAGCTGAGGCACCCAAACCGACGATTTTTACTCGGTGCTTCTTGGCTTTTTTAAGGGAGTTTTTAATGGCTTGCTGACTGCTAAACTCCGGGCAAAGAGGTAGATCCATTTGATCGAGGATTCCCCTTATTTCAATACCCTGATAGCCATATCGAGCCGCATTTTCTAAAATTTTATCGTAACTCCACTTCGGAGCTCCCAGGGTGGAAAAGGCTAGTTTATGTTTATTTTTCTTGGTAAAAGCCTCCGCTTGTGTCCAAGTTAAACCGGCTAATCCGGCGAGAATGCCGGTAAATTGTCGACGTGAAATGTTATTCATAACTTAATTAATAGATATTGCTCAAATTTATCAAATACCAGGAGATTTATAAATATCTTAACTCAATGCACATCCGATTAAATCCATTTCGTAGCTAAGATGCCACAAACCGCTTTCACGAACAGCATCCCATCGATCAAAATAAGGTAATATAGGATGGAACGCTTCCTTTGGGTCATTGAAATTGCCAGGTAATAGGTAAGTACAAACGGGATAAGGTTGATCAGGATCTGATATATACTGAAGTCACGATAGAGGGCAAAAAGCAAGAACGATAGGGCGCCAAGGGTAATCATAGGTAAGATGATAAAAGTTACCGTAGCCCTAATACCGAATTTAACGACGAAGGTTTTCAATTGCTGATTCGAGTCGTCGGCGTAATCTTTCACATCGAATAATACAGCGTTAACACTACAAAACATCCAATTCTTAAAGAAAAGCCAACCTGTTAACAACAAGGGTACCTGCTGGATACCCCTTTCCAAATAAAGGACCATAACCGGAACAATGCTAACGGCAACGCCCCAGCAAAAACCGATGGTTAACGGTTTGGCCAAGGTCGATTGTCTTAGGTTCAGAAAGGATAGTTTTCCATAGTACGATCCTGCCGCCAACAGTGCTAACCCAATAAAGAACCACCCGATTGTTGGTACAAGCGCTATCCTGCTGAAATTCGCGGCGGTTAGCGCAATGACTGAAAAGGTCGCCAGTAAGCCCAGCGCCATCTGGCTTTTTAGTACTGTGTTATGGTGATAGATATACCACTCTGTTCTCGGATTACTATATTTTGCTGGAGTTGATGCATGGAGATAGGCATAGGTGTAATAGATGGTAACTGCCGAAAAAAGTAATAAATACCAAGCAAATGAATTGAGCGGTAAACCTAGTTGATAACAAGTTTCAACAGAGAGTGAGATCGCCAACACCCCCAAAAAATAATTACTAAAAAAGAAGGATTCAATTGTTTTTCTCCACATCAGCCGGGTATTGTCATCGCATCCGGGCGGCTACCTTCGAAGCTTCTTTTAAAACGCGCAGGGTGTTACCACCCCAAATTTTCCGAATAGCCTTTTTACTATAACCTCGCCTGACTAGCTCTTCGGTAATCGCTCCGATTTGGCTCACATCCTGTACCCCAATTACCTCCCCACCCCCATCCAGGTCCATCCCAATTCCGACGTGATTAACCCCTACCAGGCTTACCACATGATCAATATGATCCACAGCATCTTTAACCGTAGGCATATCAACAGCATACCTTTCTTTCAATTGGTCTATGTCTCTTTGAATCTCTTCCTTTTCCGCGTCTGTCAGTTCAGGTTTCCGCGACCGTAAGATGAGTGGTCGAACCGACAATTCGTATTCTTGTGACGGTTTTTTTACAAAGGCAGGGACAAAATTGATGTGAATTACGCCGCCGTTTTTGGCAAGCTCACGTATCATATCATCGGTCATGTTGCGGGCAACATTTGCCAAGCTACGGCATGAAGAGTGAGATGCAATGACGGGGGCACGGGTCAATCGGATGACCTGGTAAAAAGTCGAGTCCGACACATGGGAAATATCAACCAACATCCCCAGCCGGTTCATCTCTTTAACCACCTCCACCCCGAATTCACTTAACCCATGGTGTTCGGGTCCATCGGCATCAACCGAGGAATCACAAATATCATTGTTAGCGGCATGGGAAAGGGTCATATATCTCGCTCCGAGATCGTAATAAAGTTTAAGATTAGAAAGATCTTTTCCAACTGGCCACCCATTTTCAATTCCAATATACACGGCTATTTTTCCTTCTTTTTTTAACCTAGGACCGTCTTTATGCGTCGTAGCTAAAGCCAAATGTTGAGGATAACGTTGAATTGCGCGGTGAATAGTGTCAAATATCGCCAACGCTCTTGCTTTAGCTTCCGCCAATCCTTCTTCACTACGTCGACCTTGGGCTAAATAGACGGCGAAGAACATGGCGTCCATATTCCCTTTTTTCATTCTAGGAATGTCAATCTGAGAACCATCCTTTTTGAAATCATATTCCTTTCCAATATCAAAACCCTCTTTAACCATCATTATGGGCACATCAGCATGTGTATCTACCTTAAATACCTGCTTATGAATGCGGGTTGCTTTTCGTTTGATGCGGTCCTCATCCGCGGATGACTGAGCAAAGGATACCAGGGGAAGCATCAACAATAGGAATAATTTTTTCATAGGTCAGTTGAATTGATCGGGTGATATGCTTTATATAACTCGATCCGTTTAGGTAAAGGAAGGGTTTTCGGATTATTTCAGTGTTATTTTGGTGAAATCCTACCTGTTTTCCTAAAAATTTGAAATTCCCCTTTTTTTACCTTATAGATCAGTATCGAGACTCAAACGTCTTCTTAATTCGATCAGATGTTCGTTTTTAGCGGCTAAAAACTCGAATTTTTCTTTCGGCGTATAGGGTCCTCTTTTGACCTCAGTGGGTGCCACGCGTGCTTCAATTGAAAATTTCTCGACGGTGAACCGCTCTCTTAAAAAAGCTAAAATGTCCGCTTTGATCTCGTTTATTTTATCTAACTGTAATTCGTTATCGAGCACCAAACTCATGACCCCGTTCTGATAGGCTATTTCCCTGGATAGAGCAACTTCCTCGGTAGAGGATAACAGTCCATCATCCGCTCTTTTTCGAAGGAAATCCGCCATAACTTGGGGTAGTTCTCCAGCCGTTAGCGGGGGTAAGTTCGTGTTTGTTACTGTTGTTGGCTGGGCTGTCCCATTGGGATCCACTGGTTTTTCAGGTTTCTCCGCAGCTTCTAAAATTGCCCTTACACTTTTTAGTCCGCCGGCAAATTTGGGAGTGGCTGGACGCTGGATCGTGGGAGTACTTTTGGGTATTACAGTTGTCCTATTGTCATCAATTACAGACTCGGTTTGGGGTGTAGGTCTTTGGGGTAACGAGGGCTCACTTGTTGATTCAACTACTTTTTTTTTTAGAGAATCGTCGTCGACGTTCTGAGAAGATAGGCTTAGAGCTGCATTAATATGGGCGAGCTTCATGAGACATAACTCTACATGCAGTCGGTGATTTCGCGCCATCTTGTATTGTTGGTCACATTGGCTCACTACACTCAAGGCCGATAGCAGGAAACTGACCGAACAACGATTCGACTGTTCGATGAATTTAGCCTTTACAGCATCCGATACCTGTAATAAGACAGCCGTTTTCGGATCTTTACATACCAGTAAATTCCGTAAATGTTCCATTAAACCCCCAACGAACTGGTGCCCATCAAACCCTTTTCGAATGACTTCGTCAAAAAGTATTAAGGCTCCCGGTAAATCAGCGGAAAGGAAGGTGTCCACAATCTTAAAGTAATAGTCATAATCTAGAATATGAAGATTATTTAAGACTTCTTTATACCTTAAAGTTTGGTCGGTTGAAAATGTTACGTTGAGGTCGAACATCGACAACGCATCTCTCAACCCTCCATCGGCTTTTTGAGCGATCAGTTCCAAAGCTTCAGGCTCGGCTTTAATTCCCTCCCGTTCGGCTATTTTCGCCAAATGGTCAGTAATATCCTTCGGTTGTATTCTATTGAAGTCGAATATCTGACAACGCGAAAGGATTGTCGGCAAAATTTTGTGTTTTTCCGTCGTCGCCAATATAAAAATGGCATAGGGAGGGGGCTCTTCCAGGGTTTTCAAAAACGCATTGAAAGCCGCAGTGGAAAGCATGTGAACCTCATCAATAATGTAGATTTTGTACCTTCCGGTTTGAGGCGGGTAACGGACTTGGTCGGTAAGTGAGCGTATGTCGTCGACCGAGTTGTTGGACGCAGCGTCCAGTTCGTGTATATTGATGGAGGCATTATTGGCAAAACTAACGCATGAATCACACTGTCCGCAAGCCTCCACTTCCGGCGTGAGGTTCTGGCAATTAGCTGTTTTTGCTAAAATACGGGCACATGTTGTTTTTCCAACCCCACGAGGTCCGCAAAATAAAAAAGCCTGAGCCAGGTGATTGGTGGCGATGGCATTTTTTAATGTGGTCGTAATATGTGATTGCCCCACAACGGTGTCGAACGTGGCCGGGCGGTATTTACGAGCAGAAACTACAAAATCTTCCATTAACGCAATTTAGTATCCGGAACGCGCATTTTCAAACATACTGACTGGGTTCACCCTTTTCACGACGAAATTATTGGCGTAGAGAATTAACGTACGCCTTACTCCACTTGACCCGCCTCAATGACCGGGAAACTTAATGTAAAAGTGGTACCTGCACCTTCTTCCGACTGTACATCGATTCGCCCACCATGGGAGTGAACAATACTCAAGGCAGTCGCCAATCCGATTCCCATTCCCGATTTTTTCCCCGTAAAATACGGTTCGAATATTTGCTGCATGACATCTTCACTGATCCCACACCCATTATCGGCTATCTCCACCTTTAGTTCCGAATCCTGTAATTTCAGATTGATTTCCAGCACGCCGATCTCCTCGTCAACTGCTTCTATGGCGTTATTTATCAGATTGATGAAAGCTAATTGAAGTGAAGTTTTATCGAGGGCTATTTTGGGAATATCGATTCCATAGTGCTTTTGGACTCGAATCTTTTTTAGCTTTAAACGGTCGTTAGTGGCATTCAAGGCCTCATCCATGACCTCACACATATCTCCTGGGACCAAGTTGACTTCCCCTGGTCGAGAAGACTGTAGCAATTGCGTGATTAATTCATTAATCCTCCCACAGTTACGCTTTATAATTTGGGTATAAAAATTCAATTCCTCATTTTCCAATTCCGACTCCAATTGTTCGGCTGACAGGGTGATATTGGTTAACGGATTGCGCACCTCATGGGCTAACATTCGAATCAAACGACCGGATACTGCTATTTTTTCCGAAAATAATCGCTCCCGCTCCGACTGCCTACTTGAGGTGATATCGTGCATGCGACATTGGACATATTCACGGTCTTCGTCAAATTCCAGGCTGCCCGAAAAAATGCAAATACGCTTATCACCCCGACTCGTCTTCAAGAGAACTTCTTCATTGGCTACTTCGCCTTTTTGAAGAAGTGATTTCCAGATTTGTTTGAATTTTGGAGTTACAATTAAACCGAATACCCCAAGCTCTTTTAGTTGCACAGGATTATAGCCTGACACCCTGAGGGTTGAGTTATTAAAATCCAGCAAGTAACCCCGCGTATCTGTGGTGAACAACATGTCGCCCGATTCTTCAAAAATGCGGCGGTACCTTCGTTCACTCTGTCGGATCGCCCGTGTAAACGAAGTCCTCTCAAGGGAATATCGGATACTACGTTGCAGTGCCTGAGCGTTTAATTCACTTTTGACCAGGTAATCGGTAGCCCCGGTTCGCAGACTTTTAAATGCAGCGGAGTCATCGTTACGCCCCGTCAATAAAATGATAGGTCCTTCGCATTGGTACGAAAATGCACGCTGGATCAAGTCCAACCCCGTATGCTCCCCCAGGTAATAATCAAAAAGGTATAAATCGTGCTCCTTCTTTTTTAGATAAAAAAGGGCCTTCTTATAACTAGGGCACCAGGTTAGTTCATAGCGAAGATCCGGAATTTCCTTAAAACAGGCCTGAGCAAGAAGAAAATCATCTTCATCATCGTCGACATAGAGTATCCTCAGGAGGCGGTGTGGCATACCAGTTGTTTACAGTTTAAAGGAAAGTAGCTATTAGGATGAAAGGGAGGACTGTCGAAGAGGCAGTACAAGCGTTATTTTAGTTCCTTCTCCAGGTAGGCTATCCGCATGAATGGTTCCCGAATGTGCATCGACTATTTTTTTACAAATGGCCAATCCTATGCCTGCACCTTCGTATTCCGCCCGCCCATTCAAGCGAGAGAAGAGTTTAAATATACGTTCTGAATGTTCGTTTTCAAAGCCTATTCCGTTGTCAATTATAGTCAATTCTACCTTTTTGTCGCTGTCATCCACGACACCCACCACCTTTAATTCTGGGCGATGGTCATCGTCTTGAAACTTGATGGCATTTGCAAAAAGTTCCTGCAGCAACCGAATGATTTGTGTTTTTCGTGCTTGGATCTTGGGCAACTCTTCGATTTCAAATTGAACATGAGGACGACCCGCCGATTCAAGGGCTTCCTGGTAGGCCAATTTGGCCGCTTCGGTCAAATCAAATTCAGTAAATGGTTCGTTGCTGATTCCCAGCTGTGAAAAAGACAACAGACCCGAAAGGAGATGCTGCATCCTATCGGTCGCATTCATCATTCTCGATAAATATAGACTATTTTCCTCGCCGAGATACTGCTTATTTCTTTCAATTCTTTCACCAAAGGAAATAATTTTCCGAAGAGGCTCCTGAAGATCATGTGAGGCTATATGTAAAAACTCCCCTATTTCTTGATCTACTTGCGTTTCGCAGGTTTTGTCTAAAAGGGTAAACAAATAAGTATGGTCCTCCAACTCTTTTTTTAGGACTTGATATACCTTACCATTAGGGAGTTTTAAATATTCGTCGGGTAAAGGCCGATTTAACTTGAAACCAGCAATTAATTTTGACCATAAAATTCCTTCCGCTACCCCAAATATCCGTTCAGCTTCTAGATTGGCATATTCACAGAGAAAATCATCCTCGACTTTGCGAAATTTTAACAAACCACAACCTACCGCATTCATCAACTGTTCTTCCGATGACCTCATTTTCAGTGAAACTTAATTAATGCATATCTAATTGCTTCATTTTGTTATAGAGGGTTTTACGATCGATGTTCAAAATCCGTGCCGCTTTACTCTTATTAAAATTAACCTGCTTTAAAACTTTCATGATCATCTCATATTCCGCTTCATTTACGGCAACTTTTAGATTTGGAACATCTGACTCAAGTTCCTCCTCTTTTTCTTCTACCGCTTCTTCGGTAAGATCGGGTTCTAGGGGCGACAGTTTGGGGTAATTGGCGATCTCAAAAGGCAACGCTTTTTCCTCGATATATTCTCCGTCGGTTAGCAACGTTGCCCTTTTAATTACATTTTTAAGTTCTCGCAAATTGCCAGGCCAGTTGTAATTCATGAAATCGTTGATGACTTCCTTCGAAAACCCCTTCACATTCTTACTCAATTCTGAATTTGTTTCCTCCAGGAAAGCTTCGGCGAAGAGCATCAAATCATCTTTCCGCTCCCTCAACGGGGGAAGATCAATTGTAAATTCATTAAATCGGTAGTAAAGGTCTTCTCTAAATTTCTTCTTCTTGGCTGCTTCGTACAGTTTTTCATTACTGGCTACGATGATTCGAACGTCCAGTTCTATTTCTTTCGTCCCTCCAATTCTTCGCATTTTCCGTTCCTGAACCACCCGTAACAACGCTACCTGGACCTCATAGGAAAGGTTGGCCACTTCATCGAGAAACAACGTCCCACCGTTGGCCATCTCAAAATGCCCCAGTTTGGTCGTTAAAGCTCCGGTAAAGGAGCCTTTTTCGTGACCGAACAATTCACTTCCTGCCAGCTCTTTGGAGATAGCTCCGCAGTCCATGGCAACAAAGGCTTGTCCTCTCCGCTTGGAACGGTTGTGTATTTCATGCGCAATGGCTTCTTTCCCCGAGCCACTTTCTCCGTAAATAATAACACTGTAATTGGTGGGTGCCACTAAGTCAATCTGACGGTACAACTGCTGCGCGGCTTTCCCTTTTCCCATAATAAATCCAGGACGCGATGGGCTACGCAGCGCCTTACCGGAATTTTTCTCCGTATCCTGAACGTCTACATTTTCACTCGGTGTTACCGAGGGATTAGGCTCCGCCTGTTTCTTCTCAGCGTCTTCGATCGCTTTATTGACCGTCACTAATATCTCCTCGGGGAAAAGCGGCTTAGTGATGTAATCGTAAGCCCCTAACTTCATCACATTAACCGCATCTTTGATATCGGAGTATCCAGTTATGATTAATACTGGGATATGGGGGTACTTTGATTTAATGTTCACCAGCAAGTCCGTGCCTGTGAAATCACCCAAACGGAAATCCGACATCACCAGGTTAGGTTCAAAATCCTCCAAGAGCTGAAGCCCTTTACGGCCTGACTGAGCGGTTTCAACATTGAATCCTTTTTTGGACAAAAACCGCTTTAAAAGCATACATATATCTACTTCATCGTCAATTACCAGTATTTTTTTCATTGTACCAGGTATTCAATAGTCAGGAGGTCCGGATAATCCGTATGACCCGTGTTCGTTTTATTAATAAAAGGCTTACCGTCCTTGAATCTAAGATTAATCTTTCAATTATTAAATTTTTACCCGCAGCCGGGCGGTTGGTATCCCCAATTGTTCACGGTATTTAGCCACTGTTCTCCGAGCCACTTGGTAATTTTTCTCCGCCAATAATTCGGTGATTTTTTGATCGTTGTAAGGCCGCCGTTTGTCTTCACTTTCAATGATTTCACGGATCGCCTCTTGTATAGCGCGATTACTCACTTCTACCCCGGCGTCATTGACCACGCCCTCGGTAAACAAGTCTTTGAGTAAAATCATCCCGAAAGGGGTTTGCACATATTTATTGGTCGTAACCCGCGAGATAGTAGAGATATCCATGCCGATCAAATCTGCTACATCTTTCAATATCATCGGTTTAAGCAGTTTGATATTTCCGGTCTGGAAATATTCATACTGCAGCTTAACGATCGCTTTCAACGTGTTTAGCATCGTAGTCTCCCGTTGCTTGATCGCGTCGATAAACCATTTAGCGGAATTGATTTTGGTTTTTAGGAATTGTTTGGTGGCGCGATCTTTCTTTTCTCCTACCATATCCAGAAAAACCTTATTCAATCGCAGGGCAGGGCTATTACCCCAGGCTAATTGGACTTCTATATCGCCGTTGCTAGCATAGGTCAGAATAAAGTCTGGCTTTATACTTTCATTCACCAGCGTGTCATTTCTTAGGCCGGAAGCCGGTTTCGGATTTAGGGAAACGATGAGTTGGATCGCCTCTTTGAGTTCTTCTTCTGTGATTTCCAACATCCTCAACATCTTATCGTAATTCCGATTACCCAGTTCTTCGAAGAAGTTTTTCAAAATTTTTCGGGCTAGCCCCCAACCGGGCGTATCCTCACTTAACCGAGCTAATTGGAGCTCTAAACATTCTTTGAGATCCCTCGCACCAATACCCGGCGGATCCAGCTTTTGAATCAACGCCAACATTTCCTCCACCTCTCCCGTTTCGATATAGATATTATTAGCGAAAGAAATATCATCGGCAATCGCCTCGCAATCCCGTCTCAAAAACCCATCCTCATCAATGGAATCTAGTACAAAATCGGCGATAAATTGCTGACGATCGTTTAATTTGAGGAAACGGACCTGCTGTTTCAATTCATCCCGAAAAGCAACGCCTTCCACGATGGGTCGTTCATAAACCTCATCCTCTGCCGGGTAATTATTCACCGTCGTTTTATAACTGGGAATATCGTCATCTCGAAACTCATCCCAATCGTAATAGTCCTGTACAGGTGGAATTTCCTCCCCACCCTTGCCTACGGTATCACCTAGATCGTCACCCGGAATATCCTCTGCTTGCTCATCGCGACCCTCCTCAAGAACTGGATTAATTTCCATTTCCTCCTTGATACGCTGCTCAAGCTCCATGGTAGTCAGGTGTAACAGATTCAACATCTGAATCTGCAACGGGGAGTACTTCAACGTCTGTTTTTGTACCTGAGCCTGTCTTTGCATGTATTTTCCTATTAATTAACTTAATTGTGGAATTTGGGCCGCTGGCAAAGATTTTGCCCACATCCTTTTTACAACCTGTTAGTGGACTCAAATATGAGTATAAAATTCCACATTTAAATATAATCCATTCAAACTAATTTCCTCGTCAAATGGCGAATTTCAAACTGTACCAGCCACCCCAATGGAAATTGAATTTAAAAGACTCTGTTAGTATTTTTCGAATCCTCTTCCTAGTTCCGCTTTTTCTAATCTTGGGTCTGTCGATTAGCTTCAATCAAATCAATCGAAAATTGATTTTCTACGCTGCCCAAGTCGATAATAGCCAATATACACTTTCTGCACTCAATGACCTATCCACGGTCCTTCACGAAACCAATTTTAATATCGTAGCGCATAATGCCTATGGTAATAAAACCAATCGGGACCTGGCTCAAACTAATGCAGCCCTCATCCCCGCCTTAGTCCATCGACTCGACTCCTTGACCTCAACCGATTTGAACCAAAAGGAGGTCGTGGCTCAAATTCATCAAGGCATCGCCGAACTCTATGGTTTTTCACCCACCGACCCTATCCCCGATATGAGCTTTTTCTCTGGACCAGGAAAATTACCAATACCCAATACGATTGTCATGCGAAAGGTATATGAAATCATTGAAGATTTTAAACATCATACCACTGAAATCATGAACAGTCGGATGGAGAATCGAAACAACTATCAAACTAAGCTCTTCCGTTACAACTGGATGCTCATGTTGGCATCGATCGCCTTTATGGCTTCCATTTTCTACCTGCTGGACGGGAAACTACTCCAAAATCGAAAGTATAGGGCTGAGCTGGAAAATAAAATTGAAAACTTGAACCGGTCAAATAGTGAACTGGAACAGTTTGCCTACAGTGCTTCCCATGATTTGCAGGAGCCCTTGCGAAAAATGAAAAGCTTTTCAGACCGACTCCTTCAAAAACACGCCGACGAACTGAAACCGGAAAGCCGGGTGCTCTTGGATAAAATCAGTAGCTCCGCTGGACGAATGCAGCAACTCATTCACGACTTATTGGCCTTTTCTCAATTGATGCGAACCCAAACCGACAAGATTTCCGTCTCGTTGAATAAAGTGTTGCGAGAAGTACAAAGTAACCTATCGCTAGTTATTTCCGAAAAAAATGCAACCATTACGAGTGACGATCTGCCCACGGTTAACGTATACCCCTTCCAAATGGTGCAGCTTTTTCAAAACCTCATAGAAAACTCCCTAAAATACGCCAAACCCGATTTAGCTCCCGCCATCGGAATTTCGTACTCCGTCGTGAAAGGTAGTGACATCGAAAACAGTATGCCCGCTCATACACTTTTGGACTTCCACAATATCACCTTCACCGATAACGGTATCGGGTTTGATGAGACTTTTTCCGAAAAAGTATTTGCGCTGTTTCAACGGCTACACGGACGGGAGGATTACAAGGGAACCGGTATTGGATTAGCCATCTGTAAAAGAGTGGTCACCAATCACAATGGTTATATTACAGTTAAGTCTATTGAAGGTCTTGGTACTTCCTTTTCAATTTTTCTTCCCGTTGACGATACCTTTGACCAACCCGTTTAAGACAAACGCTGTCTAAAATAGCAAATAATCACTGCGTTTTTAGGGAACTCCCTAACCCACATCAACTCGGTCGATGTCCTTGCTCCTCTTTCGCTCCACAAAAAGCTTGGCAGTTTTATCGACTATATTTAGACAGCGTGGTATCCTACGGGGCGGGTCAACGCACCCATTAAACTTTCTCGGTGGCTTCTTGTATCGCTTCCTTGGCTTCCTGCTTGGCTTTTAGAGCAGTATCCTTCAAACGCTGGGCTGCTTCCAACACCTTCTTTTTACTGCTATCCAGGCTATCGAGCGCATCGTGCGACCATCCTTCTGCAGTGTTCCGGATTTTACGACGTGTTTTGCGTCCTTCATCAGGAGCAAACAATAATCCGATCACAGCACCGGCTGCGGCTGCTGTTACAATTCCCCAAAATACTCTTGTGTTGATCATGTTCTTGATGGTTTGTTGTGTGGTTTGTTTAGTTTGGAAAAATTCGATGAGTTCAAGATTCCAGGGTTCACGTCACGCGTATGCTTTTCTACATACTGTGGAATTGGAATCCCGTTAACAACAACGAAGACTTCCAATTAATATACGAAACCACTGGCAAGATTATTTTAGTCTATTCCGTAATAATCTTAACGACTTCATGAGAATCGTAATAATTGAAGACGAGGAAGAACTCGGGTTATTGATGGGTAACTACTTGCGAAAAAGGGTCCTTAATCAGGGTCCTGGAAGTGTTACCATCGCAACCAATTTAAAAGATGGCTTATCTTTCATCAAAGAGATTGAACCCGAATGGGTAATACTGGATAATAACCTCCCCGATGGAAAGGGCATCAACGCGTTAGGAAATATACGCAAAGCTGCCCGCAAAGCCCGAATCCTCATGCTTAGTGCTATGACAAATCTCCGAGAGGAAGCCCTCCGTAACGGCGCCGACTACTTTCTTGACAAACCCATAAGCTTTATGGAGATCAATAAAATTTTTAATTCGGAACAATGAATCATACTTTTTCTTGATAAAATTTCCCAGTAGCGACTAGCGGTGAAGTAAAGCCCCGATTCACATGACGATAGGTCGAAATAAAAGTAAAACTAGTTTACTGGTAGTACGGGTAAACAAATGGTTAATTTGAATTTACCCCGCCCTCCTAAGCCATTGGAACTGGTTCTGCGAGAAACTTAATTGAAATTTACCTTGTTAAGAGAACGGGCATATTGTATTTCGTTAGATTTTTTCACAATTTTACGTTTGCATAACTGCTAGCAAACGTGTATTATAATAAATTTTAAAGGTAGAAGACTAATAGTGGCCACGTGTCACTTCGAAGATAAAGTATAGTATGTATAGTTGAAGTCCGCCATATGGTTTTACCGTATGGCGGCTTTGTTTTTAATTTGTCAAAAAGTTTTAAACTCGAAAATTTTGGCTTTCAATATTCCAGCTAAGTCTATAAGTTACTGCCAGAGCCTACAAGAACGGTTCGATTTTGACTTTCGACTCGCCTCGCCCCGAAAAACCCGACTTGGGGATTTTTCGTATCGACCGGGCACCCGTCCGCTCATCACCGTCAATTCCGATCTTAATCCCTATTCATTTCTGATTACCTATATCCACGAGGTCGCCCATTGTATGGTATTCCGAAAATATTCCTTTAAAGTTGCTCCTCATGGAAAAGAGTGGAAATGGGCCTTTCAAGAATTAGCGCAACCGATACTGACGCCTGAAATTTTTCCTGTCGACGTCCTCATACCGTTGGTACGATACCTCAAAAACCCAAAAGCAAGTACTTCTGGAGACCCTGCCCTCCTATTAGCCCTAAAAAAATACGATGATCCCACAGAAGGGGCTCATAAAAAACCACTTATTTATCTGAGAGAAGGCGATTTGTTCGTTTATAACGGTAGATCCTTTGTAAAAGGCCCCTTAAGAAGAACTCGAGTACTCTGTATCGAAACGAAATCCCAAAAAAAATATACGATTGCCGCGCATGCTTTGGTTGAAGAACAAATATAGTTTTTCGTTGACGTATCTATTTACGTCGTTGCTCGGAATCTCAGTATTAACCGCCCTCCCCACTGTTAAAGCCCAATCCCTGGCGGAAGGAATTTGGTACAAAATTGGCATTGCCCAACCAGGCGTGTATAAAATCGATGCTGCCTTTATAGAAAAAATAGGCCTTGACCCCTCCTTACTGAGCACAGGGAAAATCGCACTTTACAGCAATGGAAATGGATTTCTCCCCCAAGCCAATCGCGATTCCCGCCCAAACAAACTACAACCGGTTCATACTTTTACCGACCCCGACAAAGCATCCCTCTATTTTTATGGTCAAGGCCCCACAAGAATTTTTTTCGATACCGAATCCGACTCTTTCCATCATGAATTAAATCCTTACACCGATACAACCTATTACTTTCTAACCCTCGCCGAAGATCAGCGTCCGACCGTACAAAAATACAAGCCCACCCTTTCGGAAGTTGCAGAGGTTCTTCACTCATTTGACGAATACTGGTTTTACGAAAAGGATGAAACTAACTTATTGCGTTCAGGGCGGGCTTGGTGGGGGGATTTTTTAGGCACACGCAATACCCTTCGCTTTGAGCTCGACTTTCCCGGCCTCCTCGAAAATCAATCTGCTCTCCTGAAATTTGAGGCGATTGCTTCCGCACAAGTGCCGACCCGATTTATATGGGAGGTAAACCATACGACGATCGGCGAAAAAACTGCTGGTATTGTGTCCACGCAACGATATGATCTCAAAGCACAAATCGTACAAGGTAAACACCAATTCACTACGCCTAATGGGGAAAAAATTGAACTTCAACTTACGTATGACAAGTCTGGACAAAGCAGTGCCTCAGCCTATCTTGACTATGTAAGCCTAAACTTGAAACGTATTCTGCGACCTTATAATACCCCGACCTTCTACCGTTTTCGCCCTGAAAGTCAAAAGCTTTACGTATTTGAAAATACTGCAGAAGACTTTATTCTGTGGAATATCACCGACCCCTTGCAGCCCAGAATCGTTGAAGCCATCGACGGGAAACTACAAATACCCAGTGACCCGACGCAAGCCGTTACCTTGATCGGATTTAAGGAAGAATCAGTGCTAACTCCCCCCTCCATACGCAAAATACCCAATCAAAACATACGTTCTCAACCACCGCCCGAACTGATTATTATTACGGCAGATGAATGGAAAGACGAGGCACTACGACTGGCCTCCTTTCGGCAAAACCATGATCATCTGCAAGTTTTAACGGTCACTATCGAAGAGGTTTATAACGAGTTTTCTTCTGGCAAACCCGATGTCACCGCGATCCGCGACCTGTGTCGCTACTTTTATCAAAAAGGTAAATTACGTTATCTTCTGCTCTTTGGCGATGCTACTTTTGACTTTCGCAATAAAAACCAGTCCGACTCTTTTCAGGCTTTTCGTGCTCGGATACCCTCTTATCAAAGCCGCGAATCTTTGCACCCAGTTTATACGTACGCTTCAGATGATTATTTCGGTTTTTTGGAAGAGGAGGCAGGCGAATGGATCGAAGATGCTACTGGAGATCATATTATGCAAATCGGTGTTGGGAGACTACCTGTAAAAAACAGACAGGAAGCGCAACTTATCGTCAATAAACTAATCGATTATTCTACAGCTTCGTCTCACAGCCCTTGGCGCAAGAAGGTGGTTTTTTTAGCCGACAATGGAGATAACAATATTCATCAGCAACATGCCGATCAACTGGCTAGGGACGTAGAAGATCGCCTATTGGCTTCTCGACTATTCGTCGATGAATACCCCTTACTGTCGACGCCCAATGGTAATCGAACGCCTCAGGTTAACCGAGAATTGAGACGACGCATAGAGGAGGGATCACTCATTATTAATTTCACGGGTCATGGCGATGAACTGGGCTGGACCGACGAACAGGTTCTCACATTGGGTGATATTTTGCACTTTGCGGGTTACGCAAATATGCCTCTATTGGTTACTGCAACATGTGAATTTGGAAGGTATGACAACCCCGCCGTCGTTTCAGGGGCTGAATTAATGTTACTTAGTCCGAGGGGGGCGGCCATCGCTGCCATGACGACCACTCGCCCGGTATTTTCGAGTACGAATTTCACCATTAATAGTGCGTTTTACAAAGCCTTCAAACAAGGTCACTTACGACTAGGTGATTTGATGAAAGAAACGAAAAACAACAGTCTTGCTGGTGCATTAAATAGGAATTTCGTACTGCTTGGTGATCCGTCCATGAAATTACTTTTCCCCGAACAAAAAGTAGCATGGATTTCGGCGCCGGAACAGTTAATTCCCTTCGAAAAAGTTACATTGCAAGGGGCTATTTTGAACCAGGAGACCGGTACTATTGACGTCAATTTTGATGGGCAGGCTACGATAGCGGTTTTTGACGCTCCGACACCATTTGAAACCCTGGGGAATGTAAGCCAACCTGCTGTTTATGAGGAATACAGAACCAAACTATTTGAAGGGATCGTCACCGTCACTGCTGGTGTATTCAACGTTGAATTTATGGTCCCGGATTATGCCGGTGAAAAACCCCGCCAAGCAAAAATCATTGCGTACGCATATTCAACCGATAAATTAAAAGACGCATCGGGGGATCTATGGGTTGAACGAAAATCCATGGCCGAAGCTCCAACCGTAGAACATAACCCACCCACCGTTAAAGCCTACCTTAACAATCCGAGTTTTTTAGACGGGCAAACGGTCGACCCAAACCCCGTTCTCTATGTCGAAATTGAAGATGATACAGGTTTATTATTTTCGGATCCTACGGGAAGTTGTGAGGCTAAGGCAATTTTAAACGACACCCTTGAATTGCCCATTGTAGATTATTTAATTAGCCAACCCGACACCTATTCCAAAGCTTCCGTGGCCATGCCACTTTATTTAGTACAAGAAGGTAATTATCGGATTGATTTAAAATTCTGCGATATTTACGGCAATAGTCGGGAACTTAAACTCCATTTTCGCCTGGAAAACGCCGGGATATTCCAAATCCACTCATCGGTCGTATTTCCAAATCCATTTGTAAACCGAGTCAGTTACCGAGTCGAACATAACCGTGTGGGTGAAGATATTGAGATGGAATTTAAGCTTTATACCCTGACAGGAAATCTTGTTTACAGCAATAAGGAGACGCGTTACAATGTAGGGGCGATTATTGAAAAGAATCTTGAGCAAGTTCCTACCCCATTTCTAACAAATCATAGTCCCCAAATATACCTTTATGAGATAACCTTGCGTTCTTTACAAAGTATGAAATTGGGTCGAATAACCGGAAAACTGATCCAACATCAGTGAAACCTTTAAAACAATTGTAAAAATTTAATAATAAAGTTATTTTCGCAGCGGAACATTTTGCTGATTTCCAAAGGCAGACTAGCGCCAAAAACACTTTTTATGAAACATATTTTAATAGTACTATCCATTACCTTCCTGCATACGGGCTTATATGCACAACCCATAAACGATTCTGACAAGCCTTCCGGAAGGATTCCAGCAGGGTCCACATTAGCCTTTCTCAATATTGCGCCCGATGCTCGAAGTGCCGCGCTTGGTGATGCAGGTGTAGCAGCCTCCCCCGATGCCAATTCCGCTTTCTGGAATGCCTCCAAACTTGCTTTTATAGAGGAGGACCATGGTGCATCGCTTTCTTTTACTCCTTGGTTAGGCGATTTGACGGATGATATGTTTATCGCCTATTTATCGGCATTTAAGAAATTGGAAAAAGGGCAGGCGATTGGGCTTTCACTTCAATACATGAACAATGGAGAAATTGACTTGCGGGATGGGGACGGTGGGTCACTGGGTACATTCTACGCTCGTGAACTTGCCTTTGGGGGTACCTATAGCCGACAATTAAGTGAAAAATTTGCAGTAGGACTAACGCTGAAATGGATCTACTCCAACCTGGCGGGTAATAATATAGGAGCTTCCATTAAACCGGCTAATACAGCCGCAGGTGATATAAGTTTTTACTATAACGACGGATTTAAAGACGAAACAACCGGTAGAGAATTCACCTATGGGTTAGGTCTAAACTTCGCCAATTTTGGGGGTAAAATTAGTTACGGCCAAAACAGCTATTTTATTCCTACCAATTTACGCCTAGGAGGTCGTCTAACCTTCTCTGGAGACGGTATCCACAAGTTCAATATCCTGGTGGACGCGAGTAAACACATGGTCCCAACCCCTCCCTATATGGAAAACTATATCGCAGGTGACGGGAGTGTTCAAACCCGCATCGTGTCCGGGAGAGACATACAAAATCTGAGTTTAATGAAGGGTGTTTTTGGTTCCTTCAGCGACGCTCCGGATGGGTTTAGTGAAGAACTTTCAGAAATAGCCGTCGGAACGGGTTTAGAATATTGGTATCATAACGTATTCGCAGCAAGGGTAGGTTACTATGGCCAAAGTGAAAAGAAACTCGGACACAGTAACGTCACCTTTGGATTAGGCGCCCGGTTTCAGAAAAAATTCAACGTCGACTTTGCCTACATGATTCCACTTCGTCAAGGTTCTCCCCTCGCACAAACTTGGAGACTTACCTTAGGAATTGCTTTAAACAAAGCAGGAGATATCATTGAAAATTAATTTCTTAAAAAGACGAATGACTTACTGTTAGGGTGTCGTTCGTCTTTTTTTTATTGACGATCCGTTCATGACGCGTACGAAAGAGGCTCCATCCTATCAGCCTATCACCATCCCCTCCATCCCGACAGCTGAGAAAGTGGTTTTGAGGAACGGTACACCTTGCTACACCTTGAACATTGGTGAACAGGAGGTAATCCGAATGGAATGTTTGTTTCCAGCAAACTCCTGGATTGACCCCCACCCTCTGATGACTTTCTTTGCTGTAAAAATGCTATTAGAAGGCACAGGCACACGATCGTCAGCGCAAATTAACAACACCCTCGATCGCTACGGGGCATTTACAGAAGTTGTTCATACAGCTGACTATTATGGAATTACCGTATATACGATGCCTAAATTTCTACCTGAAATTTTACCGGTCATCGCCGATATACTGGAAAATGCCTCGTTTCCCGAAGCAGATTGGCTAAAATTATTAAATATTTCGCGACAACAACTACGGGTCAATCAGGAACAAAACTCCTGGCTGGCCAATGCTAAATTCAAAGCTGCATTGTACGGGGGTGAATCCCGTTACGGCTACTCGCAAAATGAAAAAGACCTGGATCAGATTCAAAGAGAAACAGTTCAGAACTTCTATAAAGATCATATCCAAAAAGCTTCTTTATTTATTTTTTTATCAGGAAAGGTATCGGAGCAAACCATTGATCTGGTCGAATCACACCTGGGCACAAGGATGACTCAATCGTCCACCTCCATCCCTGCTGTGAGTCCTCCCGATACTACCCATCAGAAACGTGAATTTTATCAAATTGAAAGACCTGATAGTTCGCAGTTGACCTTGCGTATGGGGGCACGTGTGATCGGCAGAAAACATCCACACTACTTCAAGTTACTGGTGACCAATGAAATTTTAGGGGGCTATTTCGGCTCACGCCTGATGACGAATATCAGGGAAGAGAAGGGGCTTACCTACGGCATTTCATCCCACTTGTCGAACCTTAAAGAATCGACTCATTTTGTAATTGGTACAGATGTCAAAAAAGATGCACACCCAGAATTGATGGAGGAAATTCATAAGGAGATCAAGTCCTTACAAACTGAAAAAGTCGATCCTGACGAATTGGAACGGGTGAAAAATATCATGGCCGGTGAGTTTGCCCGGTCACTTAGCACGGCATTTGAAATTAGCGACCTCCACCAATCCATCGTTCTGAACGATTTACCAGGTGATTTCTATGATAATTACTTGGACCGCATTCGGGCAGTGACTGCCGACGACATTATGTATATTGCGAATGAAATGCTCCAGGTGGATCAGATGATTGAAGTGGTAGTAGGATAATTTAAGGAATCACGATACGAATTGTTATAAAGAATTTATTACTAGAAATGAGTACAGATAAAAAGGAAACGGTTCTGAAGACATTGTTCAACGATGGTATTTTACCCCTCTTTTACCACGGTGATCTAACCATCGCTAAATCCGTTTTAAAAGCGAGTTATGATGGCGGAAGCCGGGTATTTGAATTTACCAACCGGGGAGAAGGTGCTCTTGAGGTTTTCAAACCGCTGGTCGAATATGCGCATGCAGAGCTTCCAGGGCTTTATTTGGGAATCGGAACGGTCTATGATGCCGATACGGCAAGGCAATTTGTAGCAAGTGGAGCCGATTTTATTGTACAGCCGATTTTCAATCCGGAAGTAGGTCGGGTTTGCCGAGAAGCAGGCATTCCCTGGTTTCCTGGGGTTTCGACCTTAACCGAAATATACAATGCTCGGGTTTCCGGGGCTGAAGTCGTAAAATTATTCCCGGGTGATGTACTGGGTTCTAAATTTATTAAGGCGATCAAAGGTCCTATGGCTGATGCGAAAATCGTCGTTACCGGGGGCGTTAAACCTACACGGGATAATTTACAGGAATGGTTCAGTGCCGGTGCCTACGCTGTAGGACTAGGCTCGAACCTGTTTCCCAAAGATGTGATTGAGAAAGGAGACTTTAGTGAAATTACTCGACTTGTAAGTGATTGTTTAGCCATCGCCAAAGAAGTAAGATCGTAAAATAAAGATACCTAACGGCTAGATATACGTAAACCTACAACGTAGTCTTCAATTTTCAGTTGTTGCCCCTCCTTAGGATGAGGTTTTACACTTTTAATCATCAAGGAATAGGCTTTATCACCCAACTTGAAGGACACGGGTTGGTCTTTCCGGGCATTATCGTAAAACACGGCTTTCACGCGGGCTGAATGGACTGAGTCGGCAATTAGAAGGGTCAACTCCACGAAGCCCGGCTGGATGCAAATTACGTCTATAGGGCATCTCGAGTCTCTTAGCTGCTGCAAGGAAACGGTCAAATTTCCATTTTCCCGGCCTGCCAGGTTGAGTGGCGATGTGTAATATAAATTATCCAGCTCCGGTTCAAGGGTAGACTCTTGTTTACTACACCCTACCAAAAGACCTATTGTCAATAGAAGAAGAATGTGTGTTTTCATGGATTGATGTGTTTTTAGTCTCTTCCTAAAGACCCAATTCTTAAAAAAAGGGTTGGAAAGACCACACACCAATTGCTTCTTATGAATTCGACAATTTTATTTTTTGATTCTCAACTTATTGAGGGCGCTTTGATACTGTTGGGCATTGATCGTATGTTCAGCCAGCGTTTTTGCAAATGCATGATACCCAGATAAGTCGGCCTTGGCACACATATATAAATAGTCATGATTTTCATAATTGAGAACGGCGTCCAAGGAACGAATATCGGGCAAACGAATGGGGCCTGGTGGTAAGCCGCTATAGCGATAGGTATTGTAAGGAGAGTCGACTAATAACTGGTGGTTTAACACGCGCCGAATACCAAAATCTCCCAAGGCAAATTTTACCGTAGGGTCGGCTTGTAACAACATGCCTCTTCTCAAACGGTTAAGGTATACTCCGGCAATACGGGGTCTTTCTTCGGGAATTCTACCCTGTTCTTCTTCCACAATAGAAGCCAAAATAGTTACTTCTTCCGGTGTAAGATTGATGGCTTCTGCTTTTTTCAGTCGCTCCTCGTTCCAGAAACGTTTGTACTCGCTATGCATACGGTCGAGGAAGGTCTCGACCGAAACATCCCAGTATATATCATAGGTATTCGGTATAAAAATACTGATGATCCGAGTCGTATCCAGTCCATATTTCTGAGTCATGGCCGGGTTTGACAGGGCGGCTCTCAGTTCACCTTCTCCGAATTGAAATTTGGGACCAATCCGTTTGATCAAGTCTTCTTTCAATCGAATATTGTTAAAAATCAGCCGAACAGGATCTTGTCGGCCTTCACGCAATTTATTGACCACCCAAGGGTTTGTCGCATCGGGGGGGATCAGATATCGTCCTGGCTTAACATTCTCTTGGTACTTCTTAATTTTCGTAACAAAAGCAAAGGAAACGTGATCTTGTACAACATCATATTTTGTGAGGGTGTCGACAACAGCTTTATAAGTTGCTCCTTTTGGTATATAGAGAATAAAACTGTCCTCTTTACCCACCTGTAAATTGGGTGTTCTGAAGATTTGCCAAAAATAAAAGGTGAATGTTACCGTGGTGACCGCCAGCGTCAAAAAGAGGCCAATCTTAAAATTTCTCGACATAATTCCCGTGTGATTTTCAGGTTTCAAGGTGCAAAGTTCGGAAAATTTGACCATTGTCCGGTCAAACGGCCTAACATTGTCAGGTTTCTTTCATTCAAATCCAATTAAATACAAACAAAAGAGCTGATTTCGTTGTTATACCTCAATAGTTAAAGTAGCCGTCAAAGATCGTTTTCCAATCAATGGAGGAATTGAAAACCGTAATTATTAAAAGAAATAGATGAACATAGGTAGCAAGGTAAGACTGCTTCATGGCCGAGAAGAAGGTGTAATAACAAAAATTTCAGGGAATTTTGTAGAGATAGACTTGGGTGACGGCTTTGGAATCCCCGTATTAGCAAGTGAGGTAGTATTGATTTCGCCAGCGGAATCTCGGCTGGCAGCAACAGCCGAGAAACGTCCAACCGAAGTAAGTCCGTCGGCACGGAAAACTTTTTCGACCAAAGGGATCTACCTCGTTTTCGTACCCATCAATGATCGGGAAATTACACTGCATCTGGTTAATTTAACAGACTGGAAGATTTTATTCACGATCTTTGGCCGCAGCGAAGGGAAGGTTTCGGGTCTAGCATCCGGTACTTTGGAAGGAGCCAGTGCACAATTGATTACAAAATTACTGTGGAAGGATTTCGAAAAGTGGCCTGTATTTGATACCCAATTACTTTATTTCTCCGAAAGCCAAACGCCGGAATCCTTTTACCAAAACTATAGCCTGAGGTGTCGGGCACAGAGTTATCATAAACGCCTTCAGAAAGCCCCATTTCTGGATGTAAAGGGGCATGTTTACCAAATAGATATAGAGGAAAATCAAAACCCGGCATTTACGACCGAACAACTACGCGAAAAGATGCTCGGTGCCGGCGATGAGAAGTCCCTGAAGACGTTGGAGACGAAGCGAGTGTCGCCTGAAATAGATTTGCATGCAGATGCCCTCCCGGAGATTACATCCGATACGACGAAGGAGGAAATTTTTAAAATCCAAATTTCGGTTTTCAATGCCTATTTAGAACAGGCTATTGCCGGCGGACTTGAAAAGATTACGGTGATCCATGGGGTCGGTCAGGGAACCTTACGCCAAGAAATCCACCGAATACTTAGCAAACACCCCCACGTAGCCTATTTTAAAGATGCGCAGAAGGAGAAGTTCGGCTATGGCGCAACCATTGCACACCTGCATTAAAAAGAGGTCTATTAAAAGGAAATGAAACAACCTCCTTTACGACTGGCAACGACCGTTCGCAGGCGTTGCATGTTATTTGGCTTCATTTTTTTTATAGGGAATTACGGCTGGTGTCAAAAATTACCGAAGATTTCGCCTCCCCCTGCCAAATACATTTATCCCGATATGGAGCTAGAATTAGATCAACATAAATCTTCATTTACCTTAAGTGCAGCAATCCCGGTTGCTGAATTGCAAAGGCTTATTAACAAAAGCCTTACCGGGTTATTGTACGAAGATAAAAGCTACGAAGACGACAATAACGACAACCTAAAAGCCAAGGTTTGGAAAACGGGTGAAATAGAGGTGGAGGCATTGGGCAATCATTTTCTATTTGATGTCCCTTTGAAAATCTGGGCAAGTGCGGGCTACAAGTTCAAACCCTTCGGTTACACTTTACAAGGGTACCGGGATACCGAATTTCAAATGCGGGTGCGGTTAATCAGCGAAGTAACTTTTTCCCCCGATTGGCGATTGATCACCTACACGCGCGTCGACAGTTACGACTGGATCACCGACCCTACCATCAGTGTGGCTGGCTTTTCTATACCTATCAAAGGGATGATCAGTCGACTACTAAATCGGAATGCGGAAAAGATCACCCAGGCCATCGACAAGGAAGTGAAGGAGAATTTTCAAATCCGTGATGAAGTTGAAAAAACATGGGTAATGGCACAAGAACCCCATTTGATTTCAGAACCCTATCACACCTGGTTGGTAAATACCCCTGAAAGCATAGAAGCCAGGTTGCCGGATGCACGAAATGGGGTGATGAATTTACATATTGGAATCAAGGGATATACTCAGACCATTATTTCCAAGGTACCACCTGCCAGAACCAAGATTGTAAAACTTCCTCCCCTAAAAATTGTGGATAATTTACCTCAGTTTTTTCAGGTGGGTTTGATCACCTCCATTGGCTATCGTGAGGCCTCTGAAATGGCGGAAAAATATTTAAAAGGCAAAACCTTCCATACTTCGGGTGGCCGGTACAAGATCCAAGTCCAGAAGATCAATCTTTATGGTCAGGAAGAGAATTTAATTATTCATGCTGGTTTATCAGGAAGCATACGGGGGGATATCTACTTGCGAGGCACCCCAAAATATGATCCCCGCTCCCGGTCTTTGTATCTCGAAAATTTGGAATATGACTTGAACACCCGAAATGTACTGGTCAAAGCGGCCAACTGGCTGTTACATGGTACATTTTTAAAAATGATGCGAGAAGCCTTGGTATTTCCGATCACCGAAGAACTCGACAATCTGACAAACACCCTGCGCGAAACCATGGCAAATTACGCTGTAGCCGATGGTATGATCTTAAAAGGATCATTGGAAGAAGTGAACCCCGAAAAAATTTATTTAACACCGGAATCAATTAATACGGTTGTAAATGCTACTGGGAAATTAGATCTACAAGTTGAAAAATTGAGTTTTTAAATCACTGGCAAGGTATTTGCTAGGAGAAAAAAGGAAGAACAAGTTGTCCTGTCGCTCTGCTTTTAGCAGGGAGGAAAGTCCGGGCAGCACAGAGCGCCATACTTCCTAACGGGAAGGCAG
>ENA-UOVV01000265-UOVV01000265.1-compost-metagenome-genome-assembly--contig:-NODE-265-length-73509-cov-23.461105_pt1 | contig 73509 bp, 69 predicted proteins | sample MGYA00238155_ERZ761577 | MGnify/ENA primary metagenome ERZ761577 (study PRJEB28898, sample SAMN06268775) | compost metagenome | isolation source: Emeryville, CA | place: USA:Emeryville, CA | collected... | reverse complement strand
CGCCGAGTTCTGCCTGCCTGCTCCTTTACAGATAAGGAGCGACCATCCGCATGGAAGGTCCCGAAATCCACTTCGCCGAAGCGACCATCGACAATGGCTCATTCGGCACCCGTACCGTCCGCTTTGAAACCGGACGCCTCGCCAAGCAGGCCGCTGGCTCCGCCGTCGCCTACCTCGACGGCGAGACGATGTTGCTGTCCGCAACGACGGCCTCGAAGGCCCCGCGCGACGGCTTTGACTTCTTCCCGCTGACCGTGGACGTTGAGGAGCGCTCGTACGCTGCCGGCAAGATCCCCGGTTCGTTCTTCCGCCGCGAAGGTCGTCCCACCACGGACGCGATCCTCACGTGCCGCCTCATCGACCGCCCGCTGCGCCCGTCCTTCGTGTCCGGCTTGCGCAACGAGATCCAGGTCGTCGTCGACGTGCTCGCGATCCACCCGGACGACATGTACGACGTGCTCGCGATCAACGCGGCATCGATGTCGACTCAGCTTGCTGGCCTGCCGTTCTCCGGCCCTATCGGCGGTGTCCGTGTGGCCCTCGTCGATGGCCAGTGGGTGTGCTTCCCCCGCTACTCCGACATGGAGCGTGCCGTGTTCAACATGGTCGTTGCCGGTCGCGTGGTGGGCGACGACGTCGCCATCATGATGGTCGAGGCTGAGGCGACTGACGATTCCTTCAACCTCATCTCCGAAGGTGCTCAGGCTCCCACCGAAGAGGTCGTGGCACAGGGTCTCGAGGCTGCGAAGCCCTTCATCCGCGTGCTGTGCGCCGCCCAGGTGCAGGTTGCCGAGAAGGCGGCCAAGGAGACGGCCGAGTTCCCGCGCTTCCTCGACTACCAGGACGACGTCTACGAGGCTGTCGCGCCCGCCATCGAGGCCGACCTCGCCGAGGCCCTCACGATTGCTGACAAGCAGACCCGTGAGAACCGTCTCGACGAGATCAAGGACGCAGCTCACGGTCAGTTCGACGCTCAGTTCGAAGGCCGTGAGAAGGAAGTCTCCGCTGTGGTGCGTTCCGTCACCAAGCGCACGATCCGCCAGCGCATCCTCAAGGACGGCGTTCGCATCGATGGCCGTGGCCTGCGCGACATTCGTCCGCTCGCGGCTGAGGTCGAGGTTGTGCCTCGCGTGCACGGTTCGGCGATCTTCGAGCGCGGTGAGACCCAGATCCTCGGTATCACCACGCTCAACATGCTCAAGATGGAGCAGCAGATCGACTCGTTCTCGCCCGAGACGCACAAGCGTTACATGCACCACTACAACTTCCCGCCGTTCTCGACGGGTGAGACCGGTCGTGTCGGCAGCCCCAAGCGTCGTGAGATCGGCCACGGTGCGCTCGCTGAGCGCGCGCTCGTGCCGGTGCTCCCGGGCCGCGAGGAGTTCCCCTACGCGATCCGTCAGGTCTCAGAGGCGCTGGGCTCGAACGGCTCGACGTCGATGGGCTCGGTGTGCGCCTCGACGCTGTCACTGCTCCAGGCTGGTGTGCCGCTCAAGGCGCCCGTCGCCGGCATCGCCATGGGACTTGTCTCCGACACTGTTGATGGCGAGACGCGCTATGCAGCGCTGACCGACATCCTCGGTGCTGAGGACGCCTTCGGCGACATGGACTTCAAGGTTGCCGGCACGCGTGAGTTCATCACCGCAATCCAGCTCGACACCAAGCTCGACGGCATTCCCGCCTCGGTGCTTGCGAGCGCGCTTGCGCAGGCGAAGGAAGCTCGCCTTCACATCCTCGATGTCATGGCCTCGGCGATCTCGGAGCCGGATGAGATGAGCGCCACCGCGCCTCGCATCATCACGGTGAAGATCCCCGTCGACAAGATCGGTGAGGTCATTGGCCCCAAGGGCAAGATGATCAACCAGATCCAGGACGACACCGGCGCCGACATCTCGATCGAGGACGACGGCACCGTGTTCATCGGGGCGACCGACGGCCCCTCGGCCGAGGCCGCCCGCCAGGCGATCAACGCGATCGCCAACCCGCACATGCCTGAGGTGGGCGAGCGCTTCGTCGGCACCGTCGTCAAGACGGTGGCGTTCGGCGCGTTCGTGTCCCTCACCCCGGGCAAGGACGGTCTGCTCCACATCTCGCAGATCCGCAAGCTCGTGGGCGGACAGCGCGTTGAGAATGTCGAGGACGTCCTCTCTGTGGGTCAGAAGGTTCAGGTCGAGATCACGGAGATCGACCCCCGCGGCAAGCTCTCGCTCGGCGTTGTCGAGCAGGACGCTGTCGCCGCCGAATAAGGCAGAGCTCTACACGCAGAAGGCGGGCCGGGAAACCGGCCCGCCTTCTGCGTGTCCGCCCCGCCCACTCACCCCGCCCACACCTCCACCCCCGCCCACACCTCCGCCCCGCGTTTGCGGTGACGTGTTGGAGGGTTTCGCGGTTTCGGCGGCAGTTTGCGGTGAGTAATTGATGGGGCGACGCCGCGCGGCGGCGGCACTCTTTCATCAATAACTCACCGCAAACGCGATCCGCCGGCACCGAAACCCCCAACAACTCACCGCAAACGGATGGGGGAGGGCGGGATAGGCTCGCGGCATGCCTCATGACCTCCCCCTCGTTGCGTCGAGCCATCCCGGTGCGCATCTCACCGTTGAGCAGGATCACGGCGCGATCCTTCGCCGGTCGATCCTTCCCGGCGGTGTGCGCGTCCTCACGCAGCACATCCCTGGCCTGCGCTCCGCAACGATCGGCGCCTGGCTTGGAGTGGGTTCGCGCGATGAGGCCGCTGAGCACGCCGGCTCAACGCACTTCCTTGAGCACCTGCTGTTCAAGGGCACCCCGACGCGCAACGCTCTCGACATCGCTGAGGCTTTCGATCGTGTGGGCGGCGAGTCGAACGCCGCGACCGCCAAGGAGTACACGTGCTACTACGCGCGCGTCATCGACACTGACCTCCACATGGCGACTGCCGTGATTCTCGACATGGTGACATCCGCGTCACTCAAGGCCGAGGACTTCGACCTCGAGCGAGGAGTCATCCTCGAGGAGCTCGCGATGAGCGATGACGATCCGGGCGAGGTCGCTCACGAGCGTTTCGCAGAGGCGATCCACGGCGGCCACCCCCTCGGCGCGCCCATTGGCGGCACACCCGAGATCATCAAGGCGATCACGCACGAGTCGATGCTCGCCCACTACCGCCGCCATTACACGCCCGAGAACCTCGTCGTCACTGCTGCAGGCGGCGTGGACCACGATGAACTGTGCGCCTGGGTGTTGGAGGCGCTGTCTGCCGGGGGCTGGAGCCTCGATGAGTCGAGGACGCCCGCGCAGCGTCGCGATGCCTCGGCGCTTGTCACCGCGACCGTGACGCCTCGCGTCATCATCAGCCGCGACATCGAGCAGGCCCACGTGCTCGTTGGCACCGAAGGCATCCGGGCAGCGGATTCGCGCCGCAATGAGATGGGCGTGCTGTCAACTGTCCTCGGCGCAGGCATGTCCTCGCGACTGTTCCAAGAGGTGCGCGAGAAGCGCGGCCTCGCATACACGGTCTATTCCTTCACCCAAGGCCACGCGGAGACGGGCCTCTTTGGAATGTATGCGGCGTGCAGCCCGGGCCGAGCCGATGACGTCGTCACCCTGCTTCACTCGGAGCTCGAGCGCCTCGCAGACGGCGTGACCGGGAGCGAGCTCGAGCGGGCCAAGGGGCAGATTTCAGGCTCGACCGTGCTGCGCCTCGAGGATTCGTACTCGCGGATGTCTCGCCTTGGCAAAGCAGAGCTCGCCTTCGGCGAATTGTGGAGCATTGGCGAGGCCCTCGACCAAGTGCGCGCGGTGACGGCCGACGCCGTCGCTGACTTGGCAGCCGAAATCGTCGCCCGCCCTCGGGCAGAGGTGCGTGTGGGGCCCGCCGGGGATGGTGCGCGCGCATAGGCTAGGCCCATGATCAACGTGGCAGTGATTGGCGCAGCGGGGCGCATGGGGCAGACCGTGGTGCGTGCCGTGAACGGAGCGACGGACATGGCGGTCGTCGCCGAGTTGGATGCGGGTGACGATGTCGCGGCAACGGCGCGCGCAGGTGCGCAGGTCGCTGTCGACTTCACCGAACCCTCGGTCACTGAGGCCAACGTGCATGCATTGATCGATGCGGGTGTTCACGCGGTTGTCGGCACGTCCGGTTGGGGCCCCGACGCTCTTGCCCGTGTGGACGAGCACCTGAAGGAGCGCCCTGAGGTGGGAGTGCTCATCGCGCCGAACTTTGCGATCGGCGCGGTGCTCGCGATGCGCTTCTCCGCGATCGCTTCGCGCTACTTCGAGTCAGTGGAGGTCGTCGAGCTGCACCATCCTGACAAGGTCGATGCGCCGTCCGGCACTGCGGCCCACACGGTGCGCGAGATCGCCGCCGCACGCGCAGCGGCGGGTGTCGCGCCATCCCCGGACGCGACAACGAGCGACCCTGACGGCGCTCGCGGCGCGCTCATCGACGGCATCCACGTCCACTCGGTGCGCTTGCGGGGTCTCGTCGCTCACCAGGAGACGCTCCTCGGCAATGCTGGCGAGCAGTTCACGATTCGCCACGACAGCTTTGACCGCGTCAGCTTCATGCCCGGCGTTCTGCTCGGCATCCGCGAGGTTGGCCGTCACCCAGGCCTCACGGTGGGCCTCGATCACTTCATGGACCTGTGATGGGAGTGCTTCGCAACCGAGCGTTCCTTGGCGCGGTCGCAATCTGCGCGATCCTCGCCTTGTACTTCACGATGGTCGTGGGACGGGCCATCGTCTTTGTCGAGACCGGCGACCCGATCGCGATCGCGCTTGGCGTGGCGCTCTTCGTCCTCCCTGCCGTTGGCGTGTGGTGGATGGTGAACGAATGGCGGCTCGGCACCACGGTCCAGCGCATGGCGAACCAGCTGGAGGCGAACGGTCGCCTGCCTGTGCAAGATGGCGAGAGGGATGAGTTCGGCCGCTTCACCGAGGACGCGAAGCACGACATCTACGAGACGGCCCGACGCGGGGTTGAGATGGCGCCGGAGGATTGGGCTGCGTGGTTCCACGTCGCGTACGCGTACGACGCTGCGCACGACAGGTCGATGGCCCGCAAGTCACTGCGCTACGCGGCGTCGCTCTTTCGTGCTGAGCAGCGCGCGTCGGCTCGCCGTTAGTGCAGGCGCTTACGCCTCGAGCGAGGAGTGCCACAGCTTCTCGGGAATGGCGATTCCCGGTCCGTCGAGTTCGCGTGCCATGTTGGCTTCGCCAAAGCCTGCGGCGGTCAGGAAGTCCGCGCGGACGGTGTCATCGGCAAGTGCCCACATCCGCATCTCGGTTGCTCCGTGGGCACGCAGGTGGTCTGCCGCGGCCGCGAGCAGTCGTGACCCATGGCCACGCCGACGCTTTGCCGGACACACCTCGAGCGCAATGATGTCGCGGGGCGGGGAGACGGCGACGAAGCCACAGACCTCGCCGCGGTGCTCCGCGACAAAGACGCGATGGCCCGGCGTCGGAGGTGACGTGATCGCGTTCGCCCACCCTGCGACGACCGCCTCGCGGTCGAATGCCTCGTGGCGGCGTCGGCCAAGGCGGGTGCCGAGTGCGGCAATCCACGAATCCACCTGAACTCGTCCGATTGCCGTCTCGTCACCTGGGCGGGCGGGACGAACAAAGGAGTCGGGCTGGGCGTTGTCGCTCATGCCACGAGCCTAGGCCCACTCGCGCTGGATCGGTAGGACCTGGGACCGCTCAAGCCCACCCGAGCGCGCGCAGGCCGGCCGCAACTGCCGCCGCGGCCACGACGACGACGATGAACGGCGCCCGCCGCCACAGCAGCACGCCAGCCACAGCGAGGGCCGGCGCTCGCGCATCGACCTGCAACGACTGGCCCGAAGCGAAGGTCTGGACGGCGGCAAGGCCCAGCAGGAGTGAGACGGTGACGAGCGCGGCAATGCGGACAAGACGCGGGTTCTCGAGCGCGTGCTCTGGTACGCGATGCCCAACCGACTTGACGAGCCACATTGCGACGGCGGCGCCCACGATGGCGATCCACGTCCACATGTACGACGTCATGGGGTGCCTCCATCGGAGGCGCTCGGCGCTGCGGGCTGCCTGTCACCGGCCGACGCTGTGGCTCGGCTGCGCGGCGTGGGCCACCCTGCGATGACGGCGACGAACGCGGCGACCATGAGCGGGATCCCGGCAGGTGTGACGGGGGTGAGGGCGAGAGCGACAGCGACAGCGCCAAGGGCCGTCACGAGAGCGCGGCGGTCGGTGAGGCGTGGCCACACCAGACCAAGGAAGGCGGCGCCGGCGGCCGCGTCGAGCCCCCACGTCGTCGGGTCGCCCACGCGTTCGCCAAGCAAGGCACCCACCACGGTGATCGCGTTCCACAGGATGTAGATGCCGACGCCGGTCCACCAGAAGCCTGTTCGTCTCGCCTCGAGGTCGTTTTCGGGTTGGGCGATCGCAACGGCGGTTGATTCGTCGATGGTGAGCTGCGTGCCCCACCAGGCCCGTGGGCCGCGCCAGGGTCGCACGATCGGCGCGAGCGCGACTCCGTAGAAGCCATTTCGCAGGCCAAGGAACGTTGAGGTGGCGAAGGCGACGGCGGGGTGGCCGCCCGCGCCGACCACGCCGACGAACGCAAACTGCGAACCGCCGGAGAAGACAAGCAGACTGAGGGCGACCGTCTGCCATAGGTCGAGCCCTGCCGCGACGGAGAGGGCTCCAAAGCTGATCGCATAGGCGCCGGTTGCGAGGGAGACGGACAGCGCTTGTTGACGCGCCGCGTTGAAGCGGCGCGGTCCGAGACGAGTCATTGCGCGGGCCACTCCAATGCCGCGCCCATCTCGTCGAAGATCTGGGGGCGCCCATAGGTCACGAGAGGTTCGCGCGTGAGGCTTTCCTTGTCCGCGGTCCACACACGCGATGTGACAGCGGCATCGCCATCGGTGCAGGAGATGCCGTCGCGGACACGTTCAGCAAATCCCAAGCGCCGCGCAACAGCCGCTGATGCTGCGTTGCTCGGGGCGTGGGCGATCGCCACATAGGGCGCACGCGCAAAGGCGAGAGCGATCCATGACAGCGCTGCGCTCGACTCGGTGACGAATCCTTTGCCCTGCTCATCGACGGCGACAAGGAAGCCGATCTCGAGGTGCGGCGGTTCGGTGCGGGGGTGCAAGCCCGTGCCCCCCACGAGCCGGCCATCCCGGCGCGAGAACATGCCGAGCGTGTACTCGACTCCCGCGTCGTACTCTGCGCGCTGCCTGCGAATCCACTCGGCGCGCTGTTCCACCGTCTCGGGTTCGCGGGCCCATGGCAGATAGCGGGACAAGTGCTCGCGGCTGCGATCGATGAGGTCATTGAGCGCCGCCGCGTCGGACTCTGCGTAGGGGCGCAGCACCAAGCGCTCCGTCTCGATCCGATACGGCATCGTCCACATGACGCTCATCGTGTCAGGCGCGCTCATATGTGACGAAACGGTAGGCGAGCCCGTTCGAGCTCACGTGCGTGGGGGTCTCGCTCGAGCGCACCCACCGTGCGGGGTCGATCTCGGGAGCGAACGCGTCACCGTCGACTTCCAGGTCGATCTCGGTCACGTACAGCTCCTCGGCCAGTTCGACGGCGTCGCGGTACATCCGTTGTCCACCGATGACCCACAGGGTCGCCCCATACGGGAGGTCTCCGGTGTCCTGGAGATGCGAGGCGAGCTCGATCGCGCCTGCGAGCGAACCGACAGTGGAGGCTCCGTCGAGGACGTCATGCGATGTGACAACGATGTTGACGCGGCCGGGAAGCGGCCGCGCGTGATCGGGCAACGACTCCCACGTACGCCTGCCCATGATGACGGCGTGACCCGTGGTGAGCTGCTGGAAGTGGGCGAGGTCCTCCGGCAGGTGCCACGGCATCGTCCCCAGCCTGCCGATGACAGGACGGCCAGAGGAGTCGTGGGCCTGAGCCCAGATGGCTTTCAACATGGGACACCTCACACGGCGACAGGGGCCTTGATGCCCGGGTGGTGCTGATAGTTCTCGATCACCACATCATCGATGTCGTAGTCGAGCAATGACTCGCGCGGATTCAACGTCAACGTCGGGTAGGGGTACGGTTCCCGACTCAGCTGCAGCTTCACCTGCTCAAGGTGGTTTGAGTAGATGTGACAGTCGCCGCCAGTCCACACGAAGTCGCCCACGCCAAGGCCGGTCTGCTCAGCGATCATGTGCGTGAGCAGGGCGTAGGACGCGATGTTGAAGGGGACCCCGAGGAAGAGATCCGCGCTGCGCTGGTACAGCTGGCAGCTGAGGCGCCCGTCGGCCACGTAGAACTGGAACATCGCATGGCACGGCGCGAGGGCCATCTGTGGAATGTCAGCAGGGTTCCATGCGGACACGAGGAGGCGGCGCGAATCCGGGTTGCTGCGGATCTGCTCGATCACCTCGGCCAACTGGTCGATGTGCTCACCGCTCGGCGTTGGCCACGAGCGCCATTGATACCCGTAGATCGGCCCCAAGTCGCCGTCAGCGTCGGCCCATTCATCCCAAATGGTGATGCCGCGCTCCTGAAGCCAGCGCACGTTCGTGTCGCCGCGCAGAAACCACAGCAGCTCGCCCACCACTGACTTCGTGTGAACCCGCTTGGTGGTGATGAGCGGGAAGCCTTCGTTGAGGTCGTAGCGCAGTTGGCGCCCGAACACGGAGATGGTGCCCGTTCCGGTCCGGTCCGTCTTGGGGGTGCCGGTAGCGAGCACATCGCGGAGCAGGTCTTCATACGGCGTAGGGATTGCACTCACAAGGCCACCCTACGCGGCAACGTCGGGCACCGGGGGAAGGGCCGACGCGCGCCGCCAGAGCACGGCCAGGGCGTAGGCGAGTACGGTGGTCGGAATGCCTGGGACAACGGATATAAGGCGGTACGCCCATGGACATCCTTGATTTGACCGCGCTCGGCCGGGAACACCTCGACGCTGCGAGGCAGGCCTCGAACGGGCGCAGCTCGACCAAACTGCTCGGTGACCACACGGCGACCTTGCGATCGAACCTCATTGCGCTCACGGCGGGGACCTCCTTGCAAGATCACGAGAGTCCGGGAGAGGCGACGCTCACCGTTCGTGAGGGCACCATCACCTTCCACGCTGGCGAGGAGCAGGTGACTCTCCCTGCCGGGAGCATGCTCATCATTCCGCCCGAGCGTCACGGTCTCACTGCGTTGACAGACGCGGTGCTCGTGTTAACGGTCGCCAAGACCTCATGATGTGGCTCGATACCTCGAGGGTCGCATGCTGAGGCTGACGCGGTAAGTTATGCGCATGACGACCAGGCCTTTCGGCACCGTATTGACCGCCATGGTGACGCCTATGCATGAAGGCGGCGCCATCGACCTTGAGAGTGCCCAGCGTCTGGCGAAGTACTTGATCGAGCACGGCAGCGATGGCCTTGTCCTCTCTGGCACCACTGGCGAGGCACCCACGACCCACGCCCCGGAGAAGGTCGACCTCATCCGCGCGGTGCGCGCGGCTGTAGGCCCGGACGTCACCATCATCACGGGTGCTGGTTCGAACGACACCGCTCACGCGGTGCGCATGGCCGAGCAAGGCGAAGAGGCGGGTGCTGACGGCATCCTCGCCCTCACTCCGTACTATTCGAAGCCCACGCAGGCGGGAGTGGTCGCGCATTTTCGCGCGATCCTCGGCGCAACGAACCTGCCCGTCATGCTGTACGACATCCCCGGGCGCACCGGGCTTCCGATCAGTGACTGGACCCTCGACCAGATGGCAAGCCATGACCGTGTGGTCGCCGTCAAGGACGCCACCGGCGACGTCGCTCAAGCAGCCGAGCGCATCAAGCGCACGGGTCTTGCGTGGTATTCGGGTGACGAAGCGCTCAACCTCGACTTCTTGCGTGTCGGCGCCGTTGGCGTGGTGTCCGTTGCCGCGCATGTCGCCGGTCGCGACATGGCGAGGTTCTTTGCTGAATATGAGGCAGGAAACGTCGAGGAAGCGCAGCGCATCCACGACAGGCTCATGCCCGTGTACGACACGATCTTCAATGGCCCCGCCGCCATCAACGCGAAGTCGGCACTCGCTTGGGCGGGTGTCATCTCAAGCCGTGCGATGCGGCTTCCGCTCTTGCCGGCATCGGACGCCGATTACGCAGCGACGATCGCGGCACTGGAAGCCGCGGGAATGACTCGATGAACTTCCACCCTGAACTGCCCAGCCCTCCGCCTCTTGCTGAGGGCGCGCTCCGCCTCATTCCGCTCGGCGGCCTCGGCGAGGTCGGCCGCAACATGCACGTCATCGAGTACGCCGGGAGGCTGCTCATCGTCGACTGCGGCGTGCTCTTCCCTGAAGAGAACCAGCCGGGTGTCGATCTCGTGCTCCCTGACCTCACCTTCCTTGAGGACCGCCTCGAGGACATCGAAGCGGTGGTCCTCACCCATGGTCACGAGGACCACATCGGCGCAGTGCCGTACCTGTTGCGCATGCGCGCTGACATTCCTCTGGTCGGCTCGCAGCTGACCCTCGCCTTCATCGAGTCCAAGCTCGCCGAGCACCGCATCACGCCGTACACGCTTGCGGTGAAGGAGGGCCAGCGGGAGAAGATCGGCGACTTCGATCTCGAGTTCGTCGCTGTCAACCACTCGATTCCGGACGCGCTCGCGGTCTTCATCCGTACGCCCGCAGGAACTGTGCTCAACACCGGCGACTTCAAGATGGACCAGCTGCCGCTCGACGGTCGCATCACGGACTTGCGTGCCTTCGCTCGCTTCGGCGAGGAAGGCGTCGACGTCTTCCAGGTCGACTCGACAAATGCCGAGGTGCCCGGCTTCACCACCTCAGAGGTGGAGATCGGGCCGACGCTCGACAGGCTTTTCGCCATGGCCACCGGCCGCATCATCGTCGCCTCTTTCGCGTCGCACGTGCACCGCGTCCAGCAGGTGATCGACGCCGCGCACGCCCACGGCCGCCGGGTCGCCTTTGTGGGCCGGTCGATGGTGAAGAACATGGCGATCGCCGCTGAGCTCGGCTACCTCAACGTGCCGGACGGGCTGCTCATCGAGGCGAAGAAGGCCGATCAGCTGCCGCGCGACGAGGTGGTCTTCATGTCCACTGGTTCGCAGGGCGAGCCGATGGCGGCGCTCAGCCGCATGGCGAGCCGCGACCACAAGGTCGAGGTGGGCAGGGGCGACCTCGTCATCCTCGCCTCCTCCCTCATCCCGGGCAACGAGAACGCGGTGTTCCGTGTCATCAACGGCCTCATGCGTCTTGGCGCGGACGTCGTCCATCAGGGCAGCGCACGGGTCCACGTGTCAGGTCACGCGTCGGCGGGGGAGCTGCTCTACTGTTTCAACATCCTCCGCCCCAAGAATGTGATGCCGATTCACGGCGAGGTGCGCCACCTCCTCGCGGCCGGGCGCCTCGCTGAGAAGACCGGCGTCAGTGCCGACAACATCGTCCTCACGGAGAACGGCGTCGTCGTCGACCTCATCGACGGAGAGGCCCGCATCGTCGGCGCGATCGACTATCACAACATCTACGTCGATGGATCGTCGGTCGGTGAGATCACCGAGACCGAGCTGAAGGACCGCCGCATCCTCGCGGATGAGGGCTTCGTCTCGGTGCTCGCGGTGGTCGACACGTCCAACGGTCACGTGGTGTCGGGTCCCGAAGTCCACGCACGAGGTCTCGCAGAAGACGACAGCGTCTTCGACGCGATCCTTGACGACATCAAGACGGCGCTTGAAGATGCGGCCCGTTCAGGGTCTGCCGACAACCACCAGCTGCAGCAGGTGATGCGACGCGTCGTCGGGCGCTTTGTGGGAACCAAGCTCCGGCGTCGGCCGATGATCATCCCGATCGTCATCGAGGCGTAGGGCGCTCTTCGCTGCCGCACAACGACTGACGCTGTGTTCGGGGTGGCTTCCGCTGCCGGCGGGTGGCGCGTCGTAGCCTGAGAGACATCATGGCCTCATCTCGTTCCTCGAGCTCGCGCTCCTCGTCACACCGTCAGCCGCGCAGGCAGAACACGCCGCCGCGGTCTCGGCCTGTGGCGAAGACCAAGCCGATGCCGGTGCGCGCTCTGCAGGGGATGGGGTCGGGTTCGGCGCGACTCGTCGGCGGGGGAGTCCGACGCTTGGGCCAGGGTGCGCGCGACGTGCCCCCCGAGGTGCGCCGGGACGGATTGGCTCTCACGCTCGTCGTCGTCGCCGTGCTTGTCGCGGCGTCGGAGTGGTTCGGCCTCGACAACTGGTTTGGCCAGGTGCTCCACCGCGTGGCGGCGGGCACCTTTGGCCTCATTGCTCTGGTGTTGCCGTTGCTCCTGCTGGCGATGGCGATTCGGCTCTTCCGGGCGCCGCAGGAAGGCGACACGAACTACCGGATCACCTTTGGCTTCGTCCTGCTCATCATCACGGTGGCCGCGATCATCCACATCGGCGCTGATCGCCCGTCTCCGTCGCAGGGACTCGACCGTGTGCAGGAGGCTGGAGGCATTCTGGGCTTCCTGCCGGGCACGCCGCTTGCGAATCTGCTGACGCCTGGACTCGCCATCTTTGTGCTGCTCGTCGCGTCGCTTGGTGCTGTGCTCATCATCGTGGGGCGGCCGCTGCGGGACATCATCGCCTTCATCGCCCACGCGGTGCGCAGCATGCGCGGTGGTGGCGACTATGACGACGAGGACGAGCTCGACCTCCCTGAGCACGGCACTCTTGAGCCGACGACGCGCCGCATGAGTCTGCGTGAGCGCGCGAGCCGGGCGCGCGGTCGCCTTGGCGGCGGCTACGTGGGTGACGAGGCCTTCGCGTCCGCAGCGTCGCGGGAACGCACAACCTTCGACGACATCGTTGATCCCGATGGCCGGGAGGACACCCCCACCCAGGAGGATCCGACGATTCCTGGTGGCGACGAGGCCGCCTACGGCGGGTCAGTGTCGCCCTACGAGCCGTACGACGAATACGGGATCGAGGACGACGCTCCAGAAGAGTCAGGTGACGGCAGGCCTCGTACCGAGAAGCTCGCCCCACCCACGGCCGTTGTGCCAGTGGGGGAGCAGGGCGAACTCGAGAACGCGACGCCGTATGTGTTGCCAAGCCCTGATCTGCTGAAGAAGGGCGCGCCGCACAAGACCCGCTCTGCCGCCAACGACCGCGTGGTCGAGGCGCTGACGAGCGTCCTTGAACAGTTTGGTGTGGACGCCGTTGTCACGGGCTTCACGCGCGGCCCGACGGTGACGCGCTACGAGGTGGAGCTCGGTCAGGGCGTCAAGGTTGAGAAGATCACCCAGCTGTCGAAGAACATCGCGTATGCGGTGGCGAGCCCCGATATCCGCATCCTGTCGCCAATCCCCGGCAAGATGGCGATCGGCATCGAGATTCCGAACTCCGACCGCGAGACGGTGTCGTTGGGCGATGTGCTCCGCTCGCCGGTGGCGCTGAAGAACGATCACCCGATGGCGATCGGCATCGGCAAGGACGTCGAGGGTGGCTATGTGATGGCGAATCTCGCCAAGATGCCGCACCTCCTTGTTGCTGGTGCCACGGGCGCTGGCAAGTCCTCGTTCGTCAACTCGATGATCACGTCGATCCTCATGCGGGCCACGCCCTCCGAGGTGCGCATGGTGCTTGTCGACCCCAAGCGCGTTGAGCTGTCGATCTACGAGGGCATCCCGCATCTCATCACCCCCATCATCACGGACCCGAAGAAGGCCGCGCAGGCACTTGAATGGGTCGTCAAGGAGATGGACACCCGCTACGACGACCTCGCGATGTACGGCTACAAGCACGTAGACGACTTCAACAAGGCCGTCCGTGCGGGCAAGGTGAAGCCCTTGCCCGGTTCGGAACGTCGCATCACCACATACCCGTATCTGCTCGTCATCGTCGATGAGCTTGCGGATCTCATGATGGTGGCCCCGCGCGACGTCGACGATTCGGTCCAGCGCATCACGCAGCTGGCGCGTGCGGCTGGCATCCACCTGGTGCTTGCGACGCAGCGTCCGTCCGTTGACATCGTCACGGGCACGATCAAGGCGAATGTGCCGTCACGGCTCGCGTTCGCGACGTCCTCGCTCGCTGACTCGCGCGTGGTGCTCGACATGCCGGGAGCCGAGAAGCTCATCGGTCAGGGTGACGCGCTGTTCCTGCCGATGGGTGAGTCGAAGCCCATGCGTGTTCAGGGTGCGTGGGTGACGGAGTCGGAGATTCACGCTGCTGTCGAGCACGTGAAGCGCCAGGCGCAGCCGAGCTTCCGGGAGGACGTGCTCACGGCAGCGAAGGAAGCAAAGGTCGCGGAGGACATCGGCGACGATCTCGATGACCTCCTCCAGGCGGCCGAGCTCGTCATCACCACCCAGTTGGGTTCCACGTCGATGCTGCAACGCAAACTGCGGGTGGGCTTCGCGAAGGCCGGGCGGCTGATGGATTTGCTCGAAAGCCGCGAAATCGTGGGGCCTTCGCAGGGTTCGAAGGCGCGTGAGGTCTTGGTCACACCGGACGAATTGGCCTCGACCCTGGCTATTCTGCGGGGCGGTTCCTCGGCTACCGTGAGGGACACATACCCGAGCGATTCCGAGGTCGATTCATGGGAGGATTCTTAGGCCTGCTTGAAAGGCCTGAGGTGGCGGCGGGTGCCGCCGTGCTCCTCCTCGTCGGATGCGCGATCATATTCGTCTCGTTTGTGCGGGCCGCCAAGGTACGCCGCACCCGAGATGAAGCGCTTGCTCGGGAGCGCCGGCTCCGCCACCAGGTAGACGCGATCCTCGCCTCCGCCCGCGACGGCATCGTTGTTGTTGCCGACTCCGGCGAGGTCGTCCTCCTCACTGATGTGGGCGCCGCGATGGTCGGTCTCGACAAGGACGCGGTGGTCGGCAGGCCCCTCGCTCGTATGCCGTTGCGCGCAGTCGATGAGCACATGCGTCCGCTCATGCCTCAAGAGGTCTTCACTCCAGGCCGGGATGATGTGCGCCCACGCGTCATCGGCGTGCCGGGACGGCGGGGCCGCGACGACGTCCGCTGGGTTCACCTTCGTTCGATCGTGGTGGACGACGCGATCGACGGTTCGCGCGCCACGATCACCACGCTGATGGACCCGACGGGTCTTGAGGAAGCGGCTGAGGCGCTGCAACGCTCGGATACGCAGTTCCGCCGCGCGATGGAGAATGCGCCGAGCGGCATGGCGCTCGTCGACCTCGAGTGGCGACTCATGGAGGTCAACCGCGCCTTTGCCGAACTCATGGGCTCCACCGTCTCCGCATTGCGCGGCACTCCGTTCAGTGCGCTGTCCCACCCCCATGACCTGCAGGCAGAGCGTGATCAGCTCCAGCGCCTCTATGACGGCCTGCAGAACCACTTCTCCCTTGAGAAGCGCTATGTGCGTGCTGACGGCAACGTCGTGTGGGCGGTGCTCGACGTCGCGCTCGTGCGATACGCGGGCGGCGCACCCGACCATTACGTGGTCCAGGTGCGCGACTCGACCGACGACCGCCTGCGTTCTGAGCTGATGGCGCACCGAGCGATGCATGACCCCCTCACAGGTCTGGCGAACCGCACCCTCATGCAAGACGTGCTGCAGCAGGTCCTCGATCAGCCTGACCCCACCTCACGAGTGGGCGTCATCGCAGTCGACCTCGACGGCTTCAAGGGCCTCAACGACCGTTTCGGCCATGCGACGGGCGACAACGCCCTTGTTCACGTGGCTGGCGTGTTGCGGTCCGCGACGGCGGGGCGCGGCACTGTCGCTCGGATCGGTGGCGACGAGTTCGTCATTGTGGTCCAGGACCCCGATGCGTCCAAGGCGCTTTTCGAGATCGCCGCCTCGATCCACGCCGGGCTCAAGCGTCCCTTGCAGGTGAAGCGCCATCAGCTGAATCTCCACGCCTCGGTCGGGATCGCCATGGCGGACGACGAGACGATCCAGGGCGGCGCTCCGAGCCTTCTCAGCGCGGCCGACGCTGCGATGTACCGGGCGAAGGCGCTCGGCAAGTCTCGCACCGAGGTGTACGACCCGACGATGCGGAGCGTGACCGAGAACCAGTCGGCGCTTGCAGGCGAGCTGGCCCAAGCGATCGACAACGGCGATCTCGTGTTGCATTACCAGCCTGTCTATGAACTCGCCACGCGATCGGTGGTCGGCTACGAGGCGCTCGTGCGCTGGCAGCACCACACGCGCGGGCTCCTCCTGCCAAACGCGTTCCTTGGCCTGCTCGACGATCGCAAGCTTGCGACCCAGTTAGGCGCAATGCTCGTCGAGCAAGCGGCAGACTTCCTGGCCCGGCATCCGTCGCAAGCGTGCTGGGTCTCCCTCAACGTATCGGCCGATCAGCTCGGCGACAGCGAGTTCGCGAACGCAGTGCTTGCCGCGATCAGCTCTCACCACTTGAGCCCCCAGCGGCTTGTCATCGAGTTGACTGAGGCGTCTCTCGTTGCCCCCAACACGCGCATACGCCATGAGCTGACGGAGCTGCGCAATGCGGGAGTGCCGATCCTTCTCGACGACTTCGGCACGGGCGTCTCTCCGCTGTCCTACCTGCGAGACCTCCCGGTCTCCGGAGTCAAGCTCGACATGTCCTTTGTCGCAGGCATTCCGGAAGACCCCGCCGGCGCACGTGTCTCCCGCGCCCTGGGGGCGCTGGCACGAGAACTCGGCTTGGCCACGATCGCAGAGGGCATCGAGACCGAGTCCCAAGCGGACTTCCTCGCGCGCTGCGGTTGGCGTTACGGCCAAGGGTGGCTGTTCGGCGTCGCGCAGCCGGCGAGCGCGGTGATGGCCCAACAGGTCCCGTACCTCGACAGCCGCATCGACCCGCGGCCGCAGGACCGCGACAACCCCTTCGATCTGCCGCCGCTGCCGACCGTCGAATAGCCCGGCCCGCTTCGTGGTCGGGCCCCGCGTCACATATTGCGCGGAACGATCTCCATGCTGCGTGCGAGAGCTGGCGCCGGCGTCGTCCGCATGGGCGCCTCACTGCCGACTGCCGCTGTCACCCGCTCGATGCGGGCGGCCACCTCGGCCGCACTGAGGCGGCCCACGCCGTCGGGAACATCCGTCAACACGTACACGCGGTGCTTGCCGAGCCTGTCAACGGTGATGGGCGTCCATTCAGGTTCGACCGTCACCCGTTTATCGCTGTCGACGGTGAAGGTGGCGGTGAGCAGGACGCCCGAGTTCGTCTGCGCCACGCAGCATTGCGTGTCCTGGTTCGAGAGGTAGTTGCCAAGGCCGAATGCGACCCACATGCCCTCGCCATTGGGGCCTCCAGCGAGGAGCTCGATGGGCTGCGGCACGTGCGCGTGGTGTCCCACATACAAGTCGACTTCACCCGAGGCTGCAATGCGTTCCGCGAGGAGGCGCTGGGCGGCGCCCGGTTCGGTGCGGTACTCGACGCAGCAGTGAATCGATGCGACGACGACATCCGCTCCGGCATCGCGAGCGCGCTGGGCTGCGGCGATGACGGGTTCCGCCTCCGAGGCATCGGCGTTGAAGGTGTCCACCGCCCACGGCTGGCCGGGTGGCTTGGGAAGGCCGTTGAGGCTGTCATACGTGTACGAGATGTGTGCGACGTTGACCGGCTCACCGTCGCCGTAGATGACGTACATCTGAGTGCTTGCCGCCTCGGTCTCGGTGCGGGAGGTGCCCGTGGCGCCCATTCCCGCCGCCGCGAACTCGACGAGCGTGGTCTCGATGCCTTCCTTGCGGCGGTCGACGCTGTGGTTGGAGGCCGTCGAGCAGCCATCCCAGCCGTCCTCGGCGAGGTCGGGGACGAGCTCGCGCGGCGAACCGAACATCGGATAGCCGGACGGCGCGGTGCCGGGCGGGGCGACAGGCACCTCCATGTGGCACAGCGCGAGGTCCGCGCCCGCAATGTACGGCCTCACCTGATCCGTGAGCGGGGTGAAGTCGATGCCCGCGCCAGTCGTCGCGGAACTGACGACGGGACCGTGAGGGAGAACGTCGCCGGCAGCGACAAGAGTGAAACGCGTCGGGGGAGCCGGCGGCGGCGTCGGCGCGCTTGCCCGCTCCACCAATGACTCGGCGGGCTCGACCGTCACGGTTGGCGGCGTCGTCGTCTCTCGCGGGGTCAAAGCCGGTGCTGCGATGACACCCCCGATCAGACCAACCGCAATTGCCGCCGGCACCCAGAGGGCGAGTTGTGCCCTACGGGGCGCGCGTGAAGCCATGCCCGCCATTATTGCTGGTCGTCCACGGTGAGACAGCCTCCCAAGTACGCTGTAGGCGTGGTCCGTGACGTCCCCAACCTGCTGACGGTGCTGCGGCTCTTCGCGGTTCCTGTCATGGTGTTGTGCCTCATCTGGGATGCGGGTGAGGAAGCGAGCCTGCGCTGGATCGCCTTCGCCGTCTTCATCGCAGCGGCATTCACCGATTGGCTCGACGGATACCTTGCGCGGCGGTGGGATGTCGTCTCGTCATTTGGCAAGCTCGCGGATCCGCTGGCGGACAAGGCGCTTGTGCTCGGCGGCCTGGCAGTCCTCGCATACCGCGAGGAGATCCCGTGGTGGCCGCTCATCGTCATTGCGATCCGTGAAGCCGCCGTGACGCTCGGGCGCCTTGCGGTCGCGAAGGACGTGGTGATCCCCGCTTCGCTCGGGGGAAAGGCGAAGACTGCGCTGCAGGTGATCGCGCTGTTCCTCCTCCTCATGCCGGCGGGTGCGGACTGGGTCGATGGTGCGGGCTGGTGGGTGCTCGTCGCCTCGGTTGTCGTGGCAGTCGGCACCGGCATCGACTACGCGTGGCGCATCGTGCGGATCTTGCGCACTCAACCGTCCCGGCCCGACGCTGCGGACGCTCCCGTCACATCCGCGGAGGCGGGCTGACATGGGCTCCGAAGCGACCGAGGTGATTGCGCTCGCGTCTGAACGAGGTCTGACGGTAGCGACAGCGGAGTCGCTCACCGGCGGCAAGGTGTGCGAGGCGCTTGTGGAAGTGCCGGGGGCATCACGGGTGGTGCGTGGTGGCGTCGTCGCGTACGTCGTCGAGGTGAAGCACGAAGTCCTTGGCGTCGCGCACGAGCTGCTCGACACCCTGGGCCCTGTCAGCGAGCCGGTTGCGCTCGCGATGGCGCGTGGCGCCCGGCGCCTCATGAGTGCTGACGTCGCCGTTGCGACAACGGGTGTTGCGGGTCCTCAGCCGCATGGCGGACAAGCCCCGGGCACCGTCGTCATCGCAGCGGTGGGACCTGAGAATGAAAGCGTCACAACATGTCACCTCGAGGGCAATCGCGACGATGTAAGGCGTGAGAGCACTCGACTGGCGCTCATCGAGCTGCGCAAGGCACTGTCGCCGTGAACCTTTCGAGCTCCGCGGCGGGTGATCGGGAACATGCCTGCGGTAGTCTGCGTTGAAACGAACATGCACGATGGACGCACTCTGAAGGGAGCACGAATGCCAATTCTTCGCAACGAACTCGGCGATGTGCTCCGCGACACTCGTTTGGGCCAGGGCAAGACGCTCCGCGACATCTCGTCGCAGGCGCGGGTCTCGCTTGGCTACCTCAGCGAGGTCGAGCGGGGCCAGAAGGAAGCCTCCAGCGAGTTGCTGTCGTCGATCTGCGAGGCACTCGATGTGCCGATGTCGGTCATCCTCCGCGAAGTCTCGGACCGCTTTGAGCTCGCAGAGAGCCTTGTTGATCCTCGCTCGCTTGCGCGCATGCCCGTCATGCCGACGATTCCCGACACCGTTCCGGAACTGCTCCACTCAATCGAGCAGTAGGCCTGGTGCGGCTGTCCGAGTTCCGCGGCCTTGTCTGCGAGGTCTTCGGTGACACCTATGCCAGCACGTTGTGCCGCGAGATGGCGCTGACCGGTCTCGATTCGCTCACCGCCGATGAGGCGCTCGCCAAGGGCGTCGCTCCTCGAGACGTGTGGCATGCCCTGTGCGATCAGATGGACGTGCCCGAGTCGCAGCGGCGCGGCCGTGACCCTCGGCAGATCGTTCCGCCCCGACGCTGAGCCGCGATGGGGCGGACGTCGCCACGTCACAGGTGCCCCGCCGGCGATGGGGCGCCACGCGGCGTGTCGCTCGTATTCGAACGCATGTTCGATTAATCTCGTCCACAGGACGGATGTTCGGCCACTATCCCCATGGGGCGAGTGTCGTCGGGCCGATGTCAGAGGCGCGACGTAGCGTCGTATGTATGACACGGCACCTTCACGGTGTCCCAGAGCCGGCAGTTGTCGGCGCGAGCGATGAAGGATGAGCAGATGGCACAGGCAGCGGACCGCGCAAAGGCCCTCGAGGCGGCGCTCGGACAGATTGACCGGCAGTTCGGCAAGGGCTCTGCAATGCGGCTCGGCGACCAGGAGCGCGTCGCTGTCGAGGCGATCCCCACGGGATCGATCGCGCTCGACATCGCTCTCGGCATCGGCGGACTTCCTCGGGGACGCATCGTCGAGATCTACGGTCCCGAGTCTTCGGGCAAGACCACGGTCGCTCTCCACGCCGTCGCAAGTGTTCAGCGTGCAGGCGGCACGGCGGCATTCATCGACGCGGAGCACGCCCTTGACCCGGAATACGCCAAGAAGCTTGGCGTGGACACCGACAGCCTGATCGTGTCTCAGCCCGACACGGGTGAGCAGGCGCTCGAGATCGCGGACATCCTTGTCCGTTCGGGCGGAATCGACATCCTTGTCATCGACTCGGTTGCCGCACTCGTGCCAAAGGCGGAGATCGAAGGCGAGATGGGGGACAGCCACGTCGGCTTGCAGGCCCGTCTCATGTCGCAAGCACTGCGCAAGATCACAGGAGCGTTGAACAACACCGGCACCACCGCGATCTTCATCAACCAGCTGCGCGAGAAGATCGGCGTCTTCTTCGGCTCGCCGGAGACCACCACGGGTGGAAAGGCGCTGAAGTTCTACGCCTCGGTCCGCCTCGACGTGCGTCGCATCGAGACGCTCAAGGAGGGCACCGAGCCCGTCGGCAACCGCACCCGCGTCAAGGTCGTCAAGAACAAGATGGCTCCGCCCTTCAAGCAGGCCGAGTTCGACATTCTCTACGGCCAGGGCATCTCCAAGGAAGGCGGCATCATCGACCTCGGTGTCGAGCACGGCTTCGTCAAGAAGTCGGGGGCTTGGTACACCTACGAGAGCGACCAGCTCGGCCAGGGCAAGGAGAACGCCCGCAACTTCTTGAAGGACAACCCCGATCTCGCCACCGAGATCGAGCAGAAGATCAAGGCGAAGCTCGGCGTGGGATTGGCTCCTGCCGTCGATGACTCGATTGAGGCACTTGAAGCGGCGATGGCCCAGGAGGAGTCCTCGCTCTAGCGGGAGTCGTCTTCCTCATCATGACCACGCGCGCTCGGCAGGCTCCACCCACGACAACGGACCCTGCCGAGCGCGCGCGTGCGTTGGCGCTTGCGATCCTCGACCGCGCACCCCGATCAAGTGAAGACTTGCGCCAGCGTCTCATCGCCAAGGACGTGGCGCCGGAGATCGCTGACGCACTGATCGAGCGCTACAAGGATGTCGGCCTCCTTGATGACACTGCTCTCGCCGCGTTGATTGCTCGCACCCGCCACGCTGAAAGAGGCCTGGCGCCTCGTGCGATCGCCATGGAGCTTCGACGCAAGGGGTTCTCAGCGGGCGACATCGAAGCGGCACTCGAGCCGCTCACGGCCGACACGCAGGTCGAGACTGCTCGACAGCTTGCCGAGGCTCGCTGGCGACGCACTGCGGGGCTTGAGAACGAGGCGCGTGTTCGCAGAGTGGTCGGCCATTTAGGTCGAAAGGGATACTCTCCGTCCTTGGCATTCGCCCTCGTGCAAGACTTGATGCGTGCCGATAGAGAGGCCGGGCATATTTGAGGAGGCAGCGTGCAGACCATCGTGACAGTTGCGACTCTGCTCTTGCTCCTTGCGGCGCTCCTCGTTGTCAACAAAGCACGCAAAGAAGCAGCAGAAGAGCGGGAATCCGCGCGCACAGAGGCCGCCGCGATTCGCGACGAGGCGCGTGCCTTTCAGGCAGATGTTCAGCGTCGTGAAGAACGCCTCGCGCTCCAGGAGCGCCAACTTGCTGACGACCAGCGGAACGCTCAGGCGTATGCGCGCGGCCTCGACGATCGCGTCGCCGCGATCGCACGGGATGAGAAGCAGCTGCTCGCACGCCAAGAGGACCTTGAAGCAGAGTATGTCGAGAAGCTTGCCTCTTTGGCAGAGATGTCTGTCGACGAGGCTCGAGAAGCACTCCTTGCCCGCGTGCGGGCCGAAGCCGAGGCGTCAATCGCCCAGGACGCGCACCGGCTCGCCAAGAAGGTGCAGCGCGAAGCCGAGGCGATGGCGCGAGAAACCCTCGTTGAAGCAATGCAACGCCAGGCAGGGGCCTCGACGACTCAATCTGCCACCACGCGCATCGCTCTTCCGTCTGAAGAGATGAAGGGCCGCATCATTGGCCGTGAGGGACGCAATATCCGCGCCTTTGAAGCGCTCACCGGTGTCAACGTCATCGTTGACGAAGGCGACAACGCGGTCTACCTGTCGAGCTTTGACGTGGAGCGTCGCGAGATCGCCGAGGTCACGCTCCATGCACTCATTGCCGACGGGCGCATCCAGCCCCACCGCGTCGAATCGGCCTATGAGAAGGCGCGTGCCGACGCACCCGCGCGCGCGATGACGGCAGCCCGCGAAGCTGTCGAGCAGGCCGGAGTCGACGCTGTCCCCGCGCCCCTCTTGGAACTTCTGGGTGCGTTGCGGTTGCGCACCTCGTACAACCAGAACGTCCTTGCGCATCTGGTGGAGTGCGCCCAGATCGCTGGGAACATCGCGACGCAGATCGGTGCCGATGTCGCAGTGGCGCGGCGTGGAGCATTCCTCCACGACATCGGCAAAGCGCTGACAGGAACCCGCGAAGGCACCCACGCTGCACTCGGTGCGCAGGTTGCGCGGGACGTGGGGGAGAGCGAGCTCGTCGTCAACGCGATCGCCGCCCACCACGACGAGGTGCCGCAAGAGTCGCTCGAAGCTGTCATCGTTCAGATCGCTGACGCGATCTCGGCATCGCGTCCAGGCGCGCGCCGGGATGACAGCGACACCTACGTGGAGCGCATGGAAGCGCTCGAACGCCTCGTCGCCGAGCATGAGGGAGTCGATCACGTCTATGCGATGGCGCAAGGACGTGAACTTCGCGTGGTCGTGCAGCCGGACAAGGTCGACGATGACGGCACCGCCGCATTGGCACGTACACTTGCCGAGCACATTGAGAAGGACTTCGGCTTTGCCGGCGAGATCAGAGTGACGGTGATTCGCGAGACCCGCGCGAACTCCGTCGCAGGACAGGCATGACTCACTCCCCACGCACTTACCTCGTCAAGACACTCGGCTGTCAGATGAACGTTCACGACTCCGAGCACATGGCCGGTCTCCTTGAGGGCGCCGGATACACGGCTGCCGCGCCGGGCGACGAGGTCGCCGACGTCGTTGTCATCAACACGTGCGCCGTGCGCGAGAACGCGGCGACGCGCCTCTACGGCAACCTGGGCCAGCTCGCCTCGGTCAAGCGGTCTCGACCGGGGATGCAGATCGCGGTGGGCGGATGCCTCGCGCAGAAGGACCGCGGAGACATTGTCGACAAAGCCCCCTGGGTCGACGTCGTGTTCGGCACCCACAACATCGATGTGCTTCCCGCCTTGCTTGATCGGGCGCGCCACAACGCGCAGGCCCAGGTCGAGATCGAAGAGTCGCTCAAGGTCTTTCCCTCGACGCTGCCGAGCAGGCGCGACTCAGTTGCCTCCGGATGGGTGTCGATCTCTGTCGGCTGCAACAACACGTGCACGTTCTGCATCGTGCCGAGTCTGCGCGGCAAGGAACGAGACAGGCGCCCCGGTGAGATCCTCGCCGAAGTCGAGGCCCTCGTCTCGCAGGGGGCCGTCGAGGTGACCTTGCTCGGTCAGAACGTCAACTCGTACGGTGTCGAGTTCGGCGACCGCGGCGCCTTCGCCAAGCTCTTGCGGGCGTGTGGTGACATCGCAGGTCTCGAGCGGGTGCGCTTCACATCCCCGCATCCGGCGGCCTTCACGGACGACGTCATCGCCGCGATGGCGGAGACGCCCAATGTGATGCCGAGCCTCCACATGCCCTTGCAGTCGGGATCCGACCGCATCCTGCGTGCGATGCGCCGCTCGTACCGCTCCGACAAGTACCTCGGCATCCTCGACAGGGTGCGCGCCGCAATGCCCGACGCTGCGATCACCACCGACATCATCGTCGGCTTCCCCGGTGAGACCGAGGAGGACTTCGAGCAGACCTTGGCGGTCGTCGAGGCGGCTCGCTTCACGAGTGCCTTCACGTTCCAGTACAGCCCCCGCCCGGGGACGCCTGCATACGAGCTGGAGCCGCTGCCGAAGGACGTTGTCCAAGCGCGCTTCGAGCGCTTGCTCGCGCTCCAGGACGAGATCACCTTGCGTGACTCGCAAGCCCTCGTGGGAAGCACCGTCGAACTGCTTGTTCTCGACGGTGGTGGACGCAAGGATGCTGGTGCGGCGCGGATGAGTGGCCGTGAGGCAGGCAATCGCCTTGTCCACTTCACCGTGCCGACCGGTGGCATCGTCCCTCGCCCAGGCGACATGGTGACGGTCGAGGTGACTCATGGGGCACCGCACCACCTCATCGCCGACTCTGGAATCGCTGGCGGCACCTACTCCGTCCGTGCGACGCGCGCGGGAGATGCATGGGAGCGTGCGGCCGGAGGAGACCACAGCCACGGCGATTCATGCGGCACCGGCGCAGCCGCGCCCGCGGGGCCCGTTTCGCTCGGTCTGCCCTCAGTTCGCGTCGCGGGCCGGTGAGCACCAATATCGCTCTTCCCATCATCGCGGTGGTGGGCGCGACGGCGACCGGCAAGTCGGCCGTCAGCCTGAGCGTTGCCCGCATGCTCGGCGGCGGCTCGGCAGCCGAGATCGTCAACGCCGATTCAATGCAGTTCTACCGGGGAATGGACATCGGCACCGCGAAGGTCCCCGTCGAGGAACGTCGCGATATCCCGCATCACCAGCTCGACACCCTCGACGTCCATGAGGACGCATCGGTCGCGCGATTCCAGGGAGGCGCACGAGCCGATATCGACGCGATTCGAGAGCGCGGCGCTCAGCCGATCGTTGTGGGCGGTTCGGGTCTGTACTTGCGTGCGCTCCTTGACCGCTTCGACTTTCCCGGCACTGACCCCGCTGTCCGCATGCGTCTCGAGGAGCGAGCGGAGCGGGAAGGGCCGGGGCTGCTGTACGCAGAACTCGCCGCGCGCGACCCCGAAGCGGCCCGCAAGATCCACCCCCGCAACGCCAAGCGCATCGTGAGGGCTCTCGAGATCCTGGAGGTTGCAGGCACCTACACGAGCTCATTGCCTCGCCACGAGTACCACCAGCCCGCGGTCCAGGTAGCGCTTGAGGTGCCGGTTGAGGAACTCGACGCTCGGATTGCCGTTCGCACGGGCGCGATGTTCGAGGCGGGTCTCATCGCTGAGGTGCACAGGCTCGAAGGTGCGGGACTGCGTGAGGGGGTGACAGCCCAACGTGCGGTCGGGTACGCCGAGATTCTCTCTTTCTTTGATGGGGCCGTATCCGAGGACGAGGCCCGTGAGCTGATCGCCCGCAACACGCGTCGTCTGGCACGCCGACAGGATCGGTGGTTCCGCCCCGACCCGCGCGTCGTGTGGGTGCGCGGCCCCCGCGACGCGACTGACGTCGACCGTGCAGCGCGCGACGTATTGGCCGCGGCCGAGCAAGCGGCCGTAGGCTGACGCTCATGAACCGCCTTCGCTTCACCAAGGGCCACGGCACGGAGAATGACTTCGTGCTGCTCTTTGACGAGCACGGCGAACTCGAACTGAGCCCCGAGCGTGTGCGCTACTTGTGCGACAGGAGAGCGGGCATTGGCGCCGACGGCGTGATCCGGGCAGTCCGGGCACGTCACCTCGAGGCAGGTGCTGGCTTCTCTCCTGAGACGTGGTTCATGGACTACTGGAACTCGGATGGCTCCCTTTCTGAGATGTGTGGCAATGGCGTGAGGGTCTTCGCCGCATTTCTCGAGCATGAGGCGGGCGAGCGCCTCGATGGCGGACTGACGATCGGTACCCGCGGCGGCGAACGCACTGTCACTGCGCTTGGAGACGGCCGCTATGCGGTCGGGATGGGCCGCTACCGCCTGGGAGACGCTGACGCTGGCTTCGACGCCCAGGTGGCGGTGCGCGGCCTCTCAACGGCACGTCCGGCCCTCAGTGTTGACGTGGGAAACCCGCACCACGTCGTCGCACTCGCAACCGAGGATGAACTCGCCGGGCTCGACCTCACCGTTGCGCCGCACGTGCAACCGGTCGCGCCGAACGGCTCCAACGTCGAGTTTGCCGTCACCCTTGGTGGCGAGATCGTCGACGGTGTGCCGCGTGGCAGGGTGCGGATGCGCGTCCACGAACGCGGCTCAGGGGAGACGCGCTCGTGTGGCACGGGTGCATGTGCAGTCGCGCTCGCGGTGCGATCGTGGGCCGGTGCTGGCGCCCCCGATGTGTGGGATGTCGTTGTGCCTGGCGGAGAAGTGACCGTGCGCATCGGATCAGAGCAGACGGTGCTTGAGGGGCCAGCCGTGCTCGTCGCCGACGGTGACGTCACGCTCCCCGAGTCGCTCATCGACTCCTGAGCAGAGCTGTCGTCACCGCGTGCGCGTGAGGCGCAGGATCCGGAAGCCCTTTGACGAGCGGACCTTTTCGATCGTGCCCCACGGGACCCCGGCGTCGTCCGTTTGCCGCGCGATCCATGCCGCAAGGGAATCCGCGCCCAGATTCTTCTGAACGACGAGCCAGACCTCGCCGCCAGGCTTGACGCGTGGCACCCAGCGCGAGAGAAGGTCGTGGAGCTCGGTCTTGCCGATGCGAATCGGGGGGTTCGACCAGAGGGCGTCGAACACGAGATCGGGCGCCACCGCGTCGGGCAAGAGAGCCGAGATCGGCGCGATGTCGACGCGCGCCGCCACCCGGGTGGCGTTGCGAGAGACGAGGTCGAGTGCTCGTTCATTGACATCCACCGCATACACATATGCGGACGGCATACGGATCGCGGCGGTCAGCGCGATTGGACCCCAGCCACACCCAAGGTCAAGGACCTTTCCAGCGGGAGGTGTCCCCACCGTGTCGAGAAGCACCGATGTCCCCAGGTCCACGTGACCGGGAGAAAACACACCGGGCGCGGTCTCGACCTGCAGCGGGTAGCCGTCAAGCACCACGCTGATCTCACGGCGCTGATCAGCTGAGGCTGGCTCCGCCGCAAAGTAATGGTCCACGGCGCCCCAGCGTAGTGCCCCACGTGGGGCAGGGCGCCCGATGAGACAATGGAGGTCTATGTCTGAAAGAGAAACCGATCACCCGGTGCTGGACGAGTCCGCTCACGGTCGAGGCGATGACGCTGCAACACACGCCGAGCGCGCCATTGAACGCGTGCTGTCCCGCGAGGGGACCGCGTTGTCGCGCGACGACGCGCCCGGATCGGATGCGGACGGTGACCAGCTCGAGCGTGAAGAACGTGCTGCATTGCGCCGAGTGGCTGGGCTGTCGACTGAACTCGAGGACATCACCGAAGTCGAGTACCGGCAGTTGCGCCTTGAGAAGGTCGTTCTCGTTGGCCAGTGGTCGAGAGGCTCGGCTGAGATGGCCGAGGTGTCATTGCGTGAACTTGCCGCCCTTGCCGAGACAGCAGGTGCTGAGGTTCTCGACGGTCTTCTCCAGCGTCGTCCACATCCAGACCCGGCGACGTACATCGGCAAGGGCAAGGCCGAAGAGCTGCGAGATATCGTCGCGGCCGTCGGCGCTGACACCGTCGTCGCAAACGACGAGCTGCAGCCGAGCCAGCGCCGTGCGCTTGAGGACGTGGTGAAGGTCAAGGTGATCGACCGCACCGCGCTGATCCTCGACATCTTCGCTCAGCATGCGAAGTCGAAGGAGGGCAAGGCGCAAGTCGAACTTGCTCAGCTCGAGTATCTGCTCCCGCGCCTGCGCGGTTGGGGTGAGTCGATGTCTCGGCAAGCTGGTGGTCGCGTGGCCGGCGGTGAGGGCATCGGTTCGCGTGGTCCGGGTGAGACGAAGATCGAGCTCGACCGCCGCCGTATCCGCACGCGCATGGCGCAGCTGCGTCGTCAGATTCGTGGAATGGAGCCTGCTCGCCAGGTGCGCCGCGAAACCCGCCTTGCGATGCCGAACGTGGCAATCGTGGGCTATACGAACGCTGGCAAGTCGTCGTTGCTCAACCGTCTCACCGGCGCGGGGGTGCTCGTTCAGAACGCGCTCTTCGCGACGCTCGACCCGACGGTGCGTCGGTCCCGCACTCCCGATGGCCGCGAGTTCACCCTGTCCGACACTGTGGGCTTTGTGCGTGACCTGCCGCATCAGCTTGTCGCTGCATTTGCGTCAACCCTCGAGGAGGTGGCTTTCGCCGACCTCATGCTCCACGTGGTCGATGCCTCCCATCCGGACCCGGAAGGCCAGATTCGCGCCGTGCGCGAGGTTCTCGCCGACGTTCCGGGCGCTGAGACGGTGACGGAGCTCCTCGTTCTCAACAAGGCAGATGTCGCCGACCCCGAGACGCTCTTGCGGTTGCGGGGAAGGCGGGAGGAGACCGTGGAGGTCTCCGCGCTCACGGGCGACGGCATCGATGAGCTGATGGAGACGATTGCTCGGCTCCTGCCGCGGCCACCGGTGCGGGTTGATCTCACCGTGCCGTATTCGCGCGGCGACTTGGTCGCAGAGGCGCACCGCGAAGGCGAAGTGGTGAGCGAGGCGCACGACGCTGCCGGTTATCACCTGGTGGCGGACGTATCCGAGTCGTTGGCGGCGCGCATCCGGGAAGCGGCGGGCGTGGCATCGTGAGCGCGGGCGATGTGCCGCCCGTAGCCGAGCTCCTCGCGCATGTGGTGGCCGCGATGAGCGGTGAGCATCGTGCTGGGCAGGAAGACATGGCACTTGGCGTGGCCCGTGCTCTGGATGACGGCGAGCACCTGCTCGTCCAGGCTGGCACCGGTACGGGCAAGTCCGTCGCCTATCTTGTGCCCGCAATCGCACGCGCAGTCGCTCATGACGAGCGCATCGTCGTCAGCACCGCCACTCTCGCCCTTCAACGTCAGGTCTTCAGCAAGGACCTCCCGGCCGTCATCGACGCGCTTGAACCCACGCTCGGGGCGCGGGCACGCACCGCGCTTTTCAAGGGCCGGAGCAACTACCTCTGCGTCAACAAGATGCGCGGAGGCTACCCGGAGGATGATGTCGACACTTTGGCGATCGGTCCCACATCGGATCTTGGCCGCGACGTTGCCCGCCTGCATGAATGGGCCGACGTCACTGACACCGGCGACCGCGACGACCTCGTTCCGGGCGTGAGCGGTCGCGCATGGGCGCAGGTGGCGGTGAGCGGTCGCGAATGCCTCGAAAGCAACTGTCCGCTGCTGACGGAGTGCTTCTCTCAGCGGGCGCGTGACGAGGCGGCGACAGCACACATCGTCGTGACGAATCACGCGGTGCTCGGCGTGCAGGCGACAAGCCACGACATGCTCGGCGAGCATGATGCCCTCATCATCGATGAGGCCCATGAGCTCGTATCGCGAATCACCTCATCGGCCACGAGCGAGCTGACGGTGCGCCAGGTCGAAAGGGCAGCACAACGCGCCCGCAGGCTGGGTGTTGCCTCGCCACATCTCGACGCGGCAGCGCGGGCACTCGACGCCGCTCTCGACGCCGAAAGCATCGGCAGGCTCCGCCACGGCCCGGGGGAGCAGCTGGCTGCCGCGATCGAGCTTGTTCGTTCCGCCGCCAAGGACGCCCACAGCGCAGTGAGCAAACTGGGCAAGGCCGACGCTGGGGCTGACAGCGGCGGTGGCGTCAAGATGGCGACGGCAGCGCTCGGTGACGTCATCGATGTGTGCGATGAGCTGCAGGCGGAGTCGGGCGGGTATGTCGTGTGGCTCGCCCCGCCCGACGGTGACTATGAGGCGCAGACTCCAGCACGAATTCTCGCGGCGCCGCTCAACGTCGCCTCCCTCATCGGCGAACGCCTGCTCGTCGACAAGCCCGCCGTCTTCACGTCAGCGACTCTCGCCCTCGGCGGCGGCTTCGACACCGTGGCGCGGCATCTCGGCGTCGAGAATCCAACGACGCTCGACGCAGGCAGTCCGTTCGACTATTCACGCCAGGGGATCCTTTACGTGGCTGCTCATCTGCCGCGACCCGGCACCGGCGGAATCTCTGACGAGGCTCTCGATGAGCTCGCGGCGCTCATCGACGCCGCGGGGGGACGCACCCTGGGGTTGTTCTCCTCGCATCGGGCGGCCCTCGCGGCTGCCGAGGCGATGCGCGAGCGGCTTGACGTGCCGATTCTGTATCAACGGGATGACCAAGTCTCGACACTCATCCGTCAGTTCAGTGAGGACCCGCGCGCGTGCCTCTTTGGTTCGACGACGCTGTGGCAAGGGGTCGATGTGCCAGGGGCGACGGCGAGTCTTGTCGTCATCGACCGCATTCCGTTTCCGCGGCCAGACGAACCGGTCTCGCAGGCGCGATCGGAGGCGATCGCTCAGGCAGGTGGCAACGGCTTCCTTGCGGTGAGCGGCACCCATGCCGCACTGTTGCTGGCGCAGGGCGCTGGGCGCCTGATCCGGGCGGCAGATGACCGCGGCGTCGTCGCCGTTCTCGATCCACGTCTTGCGACCGCTGGCTATCGAGGCTTCCTCACACGTTCAATGCCGCCGATGTGGATGACGACGTCTCAAGAAGCCGTGCTTGGAGCGCTGCGCAGGCTCGCGGAGGATGCCGATGAGAGCAGTGAATCTCGTACCCTAGAGCCGGAGGTGGCCAAGCAATGACCACAAGTGCTGAAAGTGAAGACTTCGAACGCGGCCAGCGTGCTGAGCGTGAGCGCTTCGCTGAATATCTAGCGCACTACGAGACGAGCAGTCGGGCGATGGCAGAACAGGCGACGAGTGATGACTCGCGTGTCTACCAGACCACCATCGCGAATGCGATGCAGGCAATGCGTCAAGCGATCACTGGCGGCTTCCACTGGAAGAACGAATGGCGGGAGTCCTCGTAAGGACCCCCGCCATCCGGGCGTGTATGAGTGACTAGAGCTGGTCCTCGGCGAGCTTCCAGCCGCCGTCCTTCACCAGCCTGAACTCGAAGGTGTCTTCGAACTCTTCCGTCAGCGGCAAGCCCCACTCCTCGAGTTCCTCAGCCGTGAAGCCGGTCTCTTCGAGGTAGTCGATCGTCGTCTTCACGGTGACCTCAACCGTTGCGGTGTCACCGTTCACGGTCTCCTCGCCCACGGTGAACTTGACCGAGTCGTTCGAGAAGAGGTTGTCGTCGAGCGAGTCCTTGCAGTTGGCGAGCGCTTCCTTCTCGTCATCGAACTGCACGAGTGCCACCATTGCGTCGCAATCGCCCTTGCGGGCCGCGTTCAGGAACTGCTCAACGGCACCCTTGGGGGATGAGGCGCCACCGCCTCCACCACCAAGCATCATGACAAGGACGACCGCGATGGCACCGATGACGACAACGCCCGCGCCCAGACCCACCCACAGGCCGGTCTTTGAGCCCGAGCGTGCGGCGACAGGGGCGCCATATGACTGCGGGGTTGCCGGGGCCGCCGGGGCAACCGGTGCAGCGGGGGCTGCAGGAGTCACGGGTGCCACAGGAGCGGGCGGAGCAGCGGCCGCGGGGGCGGCAGGTGCCGGGGGCGCGGAAGGCGCTGCAGGTGCGGCGGCGACTGGGGCAGCCGGAGCCGGAGGCTCGGGTGCCGTCACGGGCGCTGCCGGGGCTGCGGGTGCAGCCGACTCCGGAAGCGGTGCGGTGTGAGCGGTCCACTGGGTGCCATCCCAGTACCGCTGTTGACCTTGACCGTCGTTGTACCAACCGGCTGGAACTGACATGACAACCCCCTCAACATTGTGGTGATGGCCGCAACACTAGCAGTCACTCACGTGCCGCAAGAGACCTCACCTATGGGTAGATTTCCCCATCCCTGCCGGTTTCGTTGGGCTAAATCTTGCGGAGCACAGAGACGACCTTGCCCATGATCTGCGCGTGCGTCCCGTCGATCGGGGTATATGCGGGGTTGTGGGGGATGAGCCATACGTGGCCGTCCCGCCGACGGAACGTCTTCACCGTTGCTTCGTCATCGAGAAGGGCAGCGACAATGTCGCCGTTCTCGGCCGTCTGCTGACGCCTCACGACAACCCAGTCGCCATCGCAGATTGCCGCATCAATCATGGAATCGCCTGAGACGTTGAGCATGAAGAGTTCGCCGTCACCAGTGAGCTGACGGGGGAGAGCAAACACATCTTCGACCTGTTGGTCGGCGAGGATGGGCCCACCTGCAGCGATCCGGCCGACAAGCGGAACGTCGACAATGCGCTCATCTGAACGAGAGCTTGACAACTCCGCAGCAGCGTCGACTTCTGGTTGCTCATCAGGCATCACGACATCGAGCGCACGAGGACGATTTGGGTCCTGGCGCAGGTAGCCCTTGGCTTGGAGTGCACTGAGCTGGTGCTTGACGGAAGAACTCGACGTCAATCCGACCGCATCGCCGATCTCACGCATCGACGGTGGATAGCCGCGGGTAGCGACGGAGTCACGAATCGCCTCAAGAATGCGTCGCTGTCGATCCGTGATGTCGCCCGTCGGCGACGGGAACTCGTGGATCGTTGCATCGCGTTCATCGTTGGCCATGGTTGCCTCCCGAGCAATCCCGCGTCGACGGCCGTGTCAGACCCTCGTGATGGTGTTGGTTCCGACGCTAGGGCACACAAGGACATTAATCAAACATATGTTCGAGCGTGTCTTGCGCATGTCGGAGCGGAATGCTAGAAATAGAACACGTGTTCGACGAACATATGTTCGAACGATGGAGGGAAGGTGTCACCATGGCGATTCGAGTGGTGAACACACCCGCGGTGCGGGTGCGGCGGTGGATTCTCGCGACTGGGCTCGCGGTGCTCGCGCTTGTCCTCGGTCCCCAGGCGTTCGCCAATGACGCTGCGGAGCCGGGAGCGTCCGACACCTACGTCGTCTCGCAGGGTGAGACCCTGTGGAGCATCGCGCAGTCCGTGACGCCTGCTGGCGAAGATGTACGCGAGACGGTGGCGACGATCCAGTCAATGAACATGCTGGCCTCGTCCACGATCATGCCGGGGCAGCAGTTGCTCGTTCCCCTCGCGGGATGAGCCTAGGTTCGCGCCGGTAGGCGCCGCGTGCGAACATGGGGCATGCACTGTCCGTTCTGCAGACACGCTGACTCGCGCGTCATTGACTCGCGCACGGCCGATGATGGCTCGAGCATTCGCCGCCGCCGCCAGTGCCCCCACTGCAATCGACGGTTCTCGACCGTCGAAACCTTCTCGCTGTCCGTGGTGAAGCGTTCAGGAGTCGTGGAGCCGTTCTCGCGCGACAAGATCATCTCAGGTGTGCGGAAGGCATGCCAGGGTCGGCCCGTGTCAGATGACGACCTTGCTCTGCTCGCGCAGAAGGTGGAAGAGTCGATTCGCGAAAAGGGCATAGCGGAGATCGATGCCACCGATATCGGCGTCGAGATCCTCGAACCGCTGCGCGAGCTCGACGAGATCGCTTACCTCCGCTTCGCCAGCGTCTACCAGGCCTTCGAGTCCCTCGATGACTTCGACAGGGTGATTCAGGCTCTTCGTGAAGGAAGCACGGGTCAGCCCTCCGAGTCCGCAGCTGAGGCGTAGGCCCCGTCCACACGAGGACGCATGCTGTCCGCTCTCGCGGGATCTGCGCGTCGCGTTCAGGTGCGTTTGGGACGCTTGGGGCCAGGCTTCTTTTTCTTCTTCGGTGCGCCTGCGCGCCCTGCAGCCTTCGACGTCCCGCGTGCCGGCTTCGGCGCTCCCGGACGGGAACCACGTTCGCGCCCTTGCCCTTGACTCTGGGATCCGGAGTCACGCGTCGAGCCGTCCGCGTCCTTACGGTGACGAGGCTTGCGCGGGCGCTCTGCGTCATCGCGCGGTGCCTCGTGCCAACGCTGGGCCTTGCGCGATTGCGCGTCCTGCTCCGGCGCGGCGTCGGTGCGACGCTTCGACTCGGTCTTCGCGAATGACGCTTCACGCTCCACAAGCTCTCGCTCGCGCTGCGCCAGCAGGCGTTCACGTTCCTCAAGCGCACGCTCACGAGCGACGAGTGCGGCATCCGAGGCCGGCATCCGCCGCGCGACGCGGGGGCTGTCACTGCGGACCATCTCGCCTCGGCGGCCGCGTCGGTCAGGGCGCACGGCCGTGATCGGCTCCGCCACGGGCTCTCCGGGAGGATCCTGAGCGCCGGTGAGAGCATCGATCTTCGCGAGCACCGATGCGTCGATCGTGCGGAAGTGCGCACGCTCGGCGTTGATCTTCGCATTCTCGAGAATGCGATCCATCTGCTTGCGCTGATGGGGCAGCGTGAGCGTGACGGCAAGTCCGTCCGCACCGGCACGGCCGGTACGGCCCGAGCGGTGGGTGTAGTCACGGAAGTCTGAGGGCGGGTCGATCTGCAGGACGAGGTCGACGGCATCCACGTGAATGCCGCGTGCAGCGACATCTGTTGCGACAAGCACTGGCAGGCGCCCCGCACGGAACTCGGTCATCGCCTGATTGCGTTCGTATTGCGAGCGGTCGCCGTGAAGCGCCATCGCCAAGACGCCCTCGGCCCGCATCTCTTCTGCAACTCGATCGGCGCCCAGCTTGGTTCGCACGAAGCAGATCGTGCGTCCTTCTCGCGCCGCGATCCGGGTCGCGAGACGGTACTTCTCATGCGGAGGGATGGACAGGACGACGTGACGCTGCGTCGGCACATCGGTGCCCGTGGTGACGTCGTGAAGCACGGGGTTCTTCATGAAGCGAGAGACGAGCTCATCGACAACGCCATCGAGCGTTGCGGAGAAGAGAAGACGCTGGCCTTCGGCAGGCGTCATCGCGAGAATCTCCGCGATCTCCTCACCGAAGCCCATCTCTGCCATGTGGTCGGCCTCATCCAGCACCGAGACAACGACATCGCTGAGATCGGCATGGCCGCGGCGCATGAGGTCGGCGAGGCGGCCCGGCGTGGCGACCACGAGGTGAACGCCGCGCTCAAGTGCGTAGATCTGCTTCGACATCGACAGCCCGCCGGCGACGAGCCGCTGCTGAAGGCCAAGCGCATGCGTGTAGGGCTCGAGGGCGTCACCCACCTGCATCGCAAGTTCTCGCGTCGGCACCAAGACGATGCCGAAGGGCTTGCGGGGGTGGGCCCGGCCGAGGCCCGACAGGCGGGCGAGCATCGGCAGACCGAAGCCGAGTGTCTTGCCCGAACCCGTGCGGGCCTTGCCGAGAACGTCTCTGCCCGCCATGGCGTCGGCGATTGTCGCTGATTGAATGGGGAAGGCGGTGATCAGGTCATAACGGTGAAGCGTCGCGACCAGCGGCTCCGGGAGTCCGAGGTCTGCGAATGCGCGCGGAGTAGTTATGAGAGCACCCGCAAACGCACCGTCTCGGGCATTTCGCTCAACGCCCGGACCGCATCATCGGTGGGCCCTGCCGCAATGTCGGTCACCACGTATCCAAGCTCACCACGAGTGCCGAGCAACTGTCCTTCGATGTTGACGTTGTGTTCGGCGAACACGCGGTTCACGTTCGCGAGGACACCGGGCACGTTTTCGTGCAGGTGAGCGATCCGGTGAGATCCGTGAACCTGGTCGAGAGACAGGTTGGGGAGGTTGACCGAGAGCGAGGTCGAGCCGCTGTGGACGTAGTCACGCAAGCGGGTGGCGACAAAGATGCCGATGTCGCGCTGTGCCTCTTCCGTGGAACCGCCGATGTGGGGCGTGAGGATAACGTTCGGCAGTCCCTGCAGCGGCGAATCGAAAGCGTCGCCCTTCACCTTGGGCTCAACGGGAAACACGTCGATAGCGGCGCCGCCGATGTGGCCGGACTCGAGCCCCGCCTTCAGCGCGTCGACGTCAACGATGAAGCCGCGCGAGAGGTTGAGGAACAGCGCGCCCGGCTTCATTGCCTCAAACTGCTCGCGGCCAAAGAAACCGGAATTGCCCTTGCGGCCGTCGACGTGGAGCGTGACGATGTCGGCCTGCGACAAGAGCGACTCAAGGGTCGGCATCTTGGTCGCATTGCCCAGGGCGAGCTTCTCTGCGCTGTCATAGAAGATGACGTTCATGCCGAGAGCCTCAGCGATGACGGACAGCTGTGAGCCGATGTTGCCGTAACCGACGATGCCGAGCGTGCGGCCGCGGATCTCGTGCGCGCCCGCCGCGGACTTCGACCATACGCCCGCGTGCATCTGGCGGTTGTGGTCGGGAAGGCGGCGGGTGAGGGAGATCATCTCCGACACAGCCATCTCAACGACCGAGCGGGTGTTCGAGAACGGGGCGTTGAACGCCGCCACACCGCGCCGGGCAGCGGCGCCGAGCTCGATCTGGTTGGTGCCGATCGAGAAGGCGCCGATCGCGATCAAGTCGCCAGCGGCCTCCAAGACGCGCTCGGTGACGTGAGTCTTGGAACGGATGCCGAGGAGCTGAACCCCTTGCAGGGCTTCAATGAGCTCGTCTTCATCGAGTGCGCCGTCGCGATTCTCGACCGCGATGCCTGCGGCGGTGAGGATGTCGGTGGCTTTGGGGTGAAGAGTTTCTAGGAGAAGTGCACGCACGCGTCCTATATTTCCGCACTTTTGCGCCATCACCAATTCGCGGGGGTGAGCCGAGGGCTCTCGTCCTGGCGACGGGTGCCTCCGTGTCGTGGCGCCGCCGACGCTGTGCGGGAGGGGTTGGCGGACGGTGCGGCGAGCTGATCAAACCGCGGCACTCGCGACGCTCAGCGCGTTTCGCACGGGCATATCGGTGTGAGGCCGACGAACGTAAGCGCTTGCTTTCTCAGGCACGCATCCGAGTTCCGCACGAGCTGCGCCTTAAGCCAGCGCGGGCAACAAAATGTGACCGCCCCATGTGAACCCTCACCTTCCAGGACGTACGGCCCGGTTCGCCCCATTTTGTGCGCTCGTCACCGCGTGTTTAGTTACCGAAACGTAATCATCAGGTCGTTGCGCTCGGCGACTAAGTGAGCGCTAACATAGCCGCACGGGCCCTCCCTTGGGCTCGCACGGGCAGGTCCCGTGACCGGCATCGACGCCGACCCAGAACAAGGAGGTTTTGGAATGAAGAAGACCATGCTCACGGGTCTCGCCGTGGCGGCAGTGGGGATGCTCGCACTTACCGCGTGTTCCTCCGACAGTGGCAAGAGCGACGACAGCGCTCCTGCAACCACTGGCGGCGGTAGCTCGAGTGGCGACGTCATCACCGTCGGCTTCGCACAGACGGGCTCCGAGTCCGGCTGGCGTTCAGCGAACACCGAGTCGATGAAGGCCGCTTTCTCGGCTGAAAACGGCTTCGAGCTCATCTTCAACGCTGCGGACAACGACCCCGCCGCACAGATCCAGGCAGTACGTAGCTTCATCAACCAGGGCGTGGACGCAATCGTGATTGCACCCATCGTCGAAGACGGTTGGGATGACGTGCTGCAGGAAGCCAAGGAGGCCGGCATCCCGGTCATCCTCGAAGACCGCACGGTCTCGGCTTCTGAGGACCTGTACGAGTCGTGGGTTGGCCTCGACTTCAAGCTTGAGGGCCAGAAGGCGGGCGAGTGGGCTGCCGAGCAGTTCACCGAGCCCACCAAGATGGTCGTCCTTGAGGGCACCACGGGCTCCGCTCCCGCGAACGACCGTGCCGCTGGCTTCGACGCGGCCATTGAGGGCACCCCGATCGAGAAGATCGACTCGCAGACCGGTGACTTCACGCGTGACGGTGGAAAGACCGTCATGGAGGGCTTCCTCCAGAAGTACGGCGTGGATGGCATCGACCTCGTGTTCGCTCACAACGACGACATGGGTCTCGGCGCCATCGAGGCGATCGAGGCTGCAGGCGCCGTTCCCGGCGAGGACATCAAGATCATCACGATCGACGCAGTCCGCGACGGCATGCAGGCCCTCGTTGACGGCAAGATCAACTACATCGTTGAGTGCAACCCGCTCCTCGGTGAGAAGGCTGCCGAACTCGTGAAGGCTGTGCTTGCTGGCGAAACCGTCGAGAAGCGCACCATCGTTGAGGACCAGGCCTTCGACCAGGCTGCGGCGGAAGCGGCTCTGCCGACCCGCACGTACTGAGTCCAGGTAACGCGACGTCTTCGTCGCGGCGTCGGGGGGCGGCTTCGGCCGCTCCCCGACGCGCACCACCAGACGTACCCACCGAGCAGAAAGCCCATACCGTCATGTCCGCGGAAACCGCTACTCAGCACCCGGTCGAGATGCGCGGGATCACCATCCGATTCCCTGGCGTCCTTGCGCTCGATCAGGTCGATTTCACTCTTCGCGCCGGAGAGGTCCACTCCCTGATGGGCGAGAACGGCGCTGGCAAGTCCACACTGATCAAGGCGCTCACGGGCGTCTACAGCATCGACAGCGGCACCATCGCCATTGATGGTGTGCCGCGCCAGTTCGACGGCGCAGCCGAGGCACAAGACGCCGGCATCGCCACCGTGTATCAAGAAGTCAATTTGTGCACCAACCTCACGGTGGGGGAGAACGTGATGTTGGGCCAGGAGGTCCGCAAAGGCGGACGGATCGACTGGAAGGCGACGCACGCTGAAGCGGCGCGCCACCTCGCGAGCCTCGGTCTTCAGATCGACCCTCGGTCGCCGCTCGAGCGGCACTCGATTGCCATCCAGCAACTCGTCGCGATCAGCCGCGCCATGGTGGGTGAGGCGCGTGTGCTCATTCTTGACGAGCCCACATCGAGCCTTGACCGCGACGAAGTGATTCGCCTGTTCGACGTCATTCGAGACCTGCGTGCCCGTGGGGTCGCGATTCTCTTCGTGTCGCACTTCCTCGAGCAGGTCTACGAGATCTCTGACCGCATCACTGTGCTGCGCAATGGACAACTCGTCGGTGAGTACGCGATTGACGAGCTGCCCCGTGAGGCGCTTGTGACAGCGATGATCGGTCGTGAGCTCGACGACCTCACAGCGATCGCATCGACCGCGCACCGTGCAATCGACCGTTCGTCGACCCCGGTGTTGCGCGTGAGCGACGTTGGCAAGCGAAATGTGCTCGAGCCAGCAAGTCTTGAGGTCTACCCCGGTGAGGTTGTCGGCATCGCCGGCCTTCTCGGCTCGGGACGTACCGAGTTCGTTCGTCTCATGTACGGAGCGGATCGTGCCGAGTCGGGCGCCTTCGAGGTCAACGGTGCGGCCGCGCGTATTCACTCTCCGCGCCACGCGATCGACAACAAGATCTCGTTCTCGTCAGAGGATCGCCGCGCGGAGGGCATCATTGCCGACCTCACGGTCGCCGAGAACATCATGCTCGGGATTCAGGCGCGTCAGGGCTGGCGCCGAGTTCGCGCCTCCGAGCGCGACGCGGTGGTCGCGGAGTTCATCGAAGCCCTCGGTGTCCGTCCGGCGAACCCAAGCCTTATCGCGGGCAATCTGTCCGGCGGTAACCAGCAGAAGGTGCTGCTTGCACGGTGGCTCGCAATGGCCCCCAAGTTGATATTCCTCGATGAGCCCACGCGCGGTATCGACGTGGGCGCCAAGGCCGACATCCAGAAGAAGGTCGCTGAGTTGTCGGAGAAGGGTCTGTCGGTAGTGTTCATCTCGTCGGAGCTTGAAGAAGTGCTCCGTATCGCGCAGCGGATCGCCGTCATGCGCGATCGACACAAGATCGGTGAGGTCCAGTCCGCTGAAACGGACTACGACACCCTCATTGACTACATCGCCAAGGGCGGCGAAGGGAGCGCGGCATGAAGGCCTTCCTCCACAGTCGGCTGGTGTGGCCCGTCGGCTTCCTCATCCTCCTCATCATCATCAACTCGGTTGCACGTCCCGAGTTCGTCAAGGTGACGATGCGCGACGGCGAGCTGTACGGAGCCCTCATCACGATCCTGCGTCAGTCGGCGCCGTTGATGCTGGTCGCTCTCGGCATGACGATCGTCATCGCGACGAGAGGCATTGACCTGTCGGTGGGCGCGATCATGGCGGTCTCCGGTGCGGTCGCGCTCACGATCATCGCCGAATCCGACTCGCCCGGTGCCGTCAGCACCGTGCTCATCGCGGTGATCGTCGCGATCCTCGTGTCGATGGTGCTCGGTGCCTGGAACGGTCTGTTGGTGTCCGTCTTCGGGATTCAACCGATCATCGCGACGCTTGTCCTCATGCTGGCGGGCCGTGGCGCTGCGCTCCTCATCACCAAGGGTGAGATCACCACGGTGAACTCGGACCCTCTCGCGTTCATCGCCAGTGGCTACCTCAGCGTCTTGCCATTCGCCTTCTTCATCTCGGTGGCGGCAATCGTGGCGATTGCGCTTGTTGAGCGCAGGACGGCGCTTGGCATGTTGACCGAGTCCGTCGGCATCAACCCCGAGGCGAGCCGTCTCGCTGGTGTCCGTTCGCGCGGCATCATCTGGGGCGCCTACATCGCCTCGGGCGCGTTCGCCGGTATCGCGGGCATCATCTACGCCTCCAACATCAAAGCGGCCGACGCGAACGCGGCGGGCGAGTTCATCGAGCTCTACGCGATTCTTGCGGTGGTGCTTGGTGGAACCTCGCTCATGGGTGGCAAGTTCTCGATCGCCGGCACGGTGATCGGCGTCTTCATCATCAAGACACTCGAATCGACCATCTTGTTCTTGGGTATCCCGTCCGCGCAGAAGCCGACGTTCTTCGGCGCCGTCGTCATGGTCGTCGTCATCATTCAATCTCCACGCATGCGCGCATGGATGCGAAAGGGCAAAGACGGCGTGCTCAACACACTCATCAGGCGCTCAGCCGCATCCAAGCAGGCCGAGGAGGTGGCCTCATGACTTCGCAGCTCTCTTTCGAACAGCCGTCACGCTACGCGGCGCTCCGGCGGGTATCGCAGAAGGCGCTCGTGCGCCACTCGGCGATGTTGCCGACGCTGGCGGCAGTCGTCATCCTCTTCCTCCTCTTCATCGGGGCGGAGATTCTCCTCAAGGGTGACTTCGTGACACCGCGCACGATGTCGGCACTCCTGCTCGACAACGCGTACCTCCTCGTGCTCGCGGTGGGCATGACCTTTGTCATCTTGACGGCAGGCATCGACCTGTCGGTCGGATCGGTCATGGCCTTCACCGGCATCCTCGGAGCGAAGATGCTCGCGGATGGGCTGCCCGCCTTCATTGCGATCCCTGCGATGCTCCTCGGCGGCGCTGCGATCGGCCTGCTCATCGGCATCCTCGTCCAGTACTTCCAGGTGCAGCCGTTCATCGCGTCGCTCGCGGGCTTGTTCCTTGGGCGAGGCTTGACCTTTGTCGTGAGCCAGAAGTCGATCAGGGTTGAGGACTCCGCCACGCTGTGGCTGCAGTCCACGCGCTTCCGTTTCGGGGACTGGTACATCACCCCGACCGGCATCATCGCGCTTCTAACCGTCGCCGTGGCGGCCTTCGTGCTCCACTTCACCCGCTTTGGCCGCACTATTTACGCAATCGGTGGCAACGAGCAGTCGGCCAAGCTCATGGGTCTGCGGGTAGGAAGCGCCACGGTGACGGCTTACGTGATCAGCGGTCTCTGCGGTGGTCTCGCAGGGCTGCTTCTCACCGCGTACTCGAGTTCCGGCTATCCGCGCAACGGCATCGGCACTGAGCTCGACGCGATCGCCGCCGTCGTCATCGGCGGCACGCTCCTCACGGGTGGTCGCGGCTACGTGGTCGGGTCCATGGTCGGTGTCTTCGTGTACGGCACGATCAAGACGATCATCTCGTTCATGGGTGCCGAGCAGGCGTGGATGAAGATCATCATCGGCGCACTGTTGCTGCTCTTCATCCTTGTGCAGCGGGTGATCGTCGCTCGTTCAGGAGCCAAGTCATAGCATCAGCAGCGATCGGGACCGTGTTGGCCAGGCATGATGGTGCCATGGACAACGCGGTCCCGCTTGCTGAGCTGGTTGACATCACCGTCGACTACGGCCCCGAACGCGTCCTTGAGGATGTGTCATTTCGCCTCATACCGGGCGAGGTTCACTCGCTCATGGGCGAGAACGGCGCTGGAAAGTCGACCCTCATCAAGGTGCTGACGGGGGCCCTGAAGCCGTCGGCCGGCATGATCTTCCTCGACGGCGCACGGGTGACCTTCGGCTCCCCAGCAGATGCCCTCCAGCAGGGCATCAGTCCGGTCTACCAAGAGATCGACCTCCTTCCCAACCTCACGGTGGCGGAGAACATCTTCATCGGCCGCGAGCCGCGTAAGCACGGCCGCATCGACTGGGAGCGGATGCGCATTCGCGCCGCTGAGCAGCTTGCTGATCTTGGTCTCGCCATCGACCCGGCAACCTTGCTCGGCTCGCATCCGGTTGCCGCGCAGCAACTCGTCGCCATTGCGAGGGCGATCAGCGCGGACGTCCGGGTGCTCGTTCTTGACGAACCGACATCGAGCCTTGACACCGATGAAGTGGCAGAGCTCTTTCGTGTCATCAAGGAGCTGAAGCAGCGCGGGGTCGCGATCGTCTTCATCTCGCACTTCCTCGACCAGGTATACGAGATCTCGGACCGCATCACGGTGTTGAGGGACGGTCGCTTTGTCGGCGAGTACCTGACGAATGAGCTTCTGCGCGTTGACCTCGTGGCCAAGATGCTCGGCCGGGAGCTCGTCGAGGTCGCCTTCTCGCGTTCCGAGATCGACGTCGAGGACGACGCCGTGCCCGTCCTCGAGGGCGAGGAGCTCGTCACCCATGACGGGCTGCGCGGCGTGAGCGCGTCGCTCATGGCCGGTGAGGTGCTCGGCGTCGCGGGCTTGCTTGGCTCCGGTCGTACCGCCCTTGCGCGCGCGATTGCCGGCCTCGACCGGCTCGAGGGCGGTCAGGTGCGGCTCAATGGCAAGAAGGTGAGCCTCCCCACGCCGCGGCGAGCCCTCACCGAGGGAATCGTCTACTCATCGGAGAACCGGCGGGTAGAAGGCATCATCGGCGAACTGAGCGTGGCGGAGAACATCACTCTTGCTCTGCAAGCGCAAAGGGGGGCGTTGCGTCGCCTCACCCCCGCCCGTGCTCGTGAACTCGCGATCAGCTGGATCGAGGCGCTCGATATTCGTCCGGCCGATCCGGACCGCCGGGCAGGGGACTTGTCAGGAGGCAATCAGCAGAAGGTGATGCTCGCGCGCTTGCTGGCGCTCGCCCCGCGCGTGGTGGTTCTCGATGAGCCGACCCGCGGCATCGACATCGGTGCGAAGGTCGAGGTGCAGCGCCTCGTCGGCGAGCTTGCCGACGATGGTCTCGCTGTCATGTTCATCTCGGCAGAGCTCGAAGAAGTGTTGCGATCATCACATCGCGTGGCGATTCTGCGCGACATGAAAGTCGTGGATACTCTTCCATCGCAGGCGCTCACCATCGATACCCTCCTGGCTCTCGTCGCGCGCCCCGACGATTTGGAAGACTGAGGAAAGCCCGTGGCAACCGCCGAGCCGACCCGCAACGCAACCATCTTTGATGTCGCGCGTTTGGCTGGCGTGTCTCACCAGACCGTCTCCCGAGTGCTCAATGGTGCGACGAATGTCCGCCCGGAGACGAAGAGCCGAGTCGAGAAGGCGATCGCGCAACTGCGTTACAGCCCGTCCCCTGCGGCGAGAGCGCTTGTCACCCGACGGACCCGGTCGATTGGCCTCATCACGCCATCGCTGACCGACTTCGGCCCCACCTCGATCGCGATGCACTTCACGATCGCCGCTCGAGAAGCCCGCTACTCGGTGAACTCCGTCAGTGCATCGCCCACCGATCCTGCGGCGGTTCGCCACGCGGTTGAGGCGCTCCTGCGCCAGCGGGTCGACGCGCTTGTCATCATCGCCGTCGACGTCGCCGTCGTTGAGCTCTTGCAGGCGATCGATGTCGGCGTGCCGATCGTGATCGCCACGTCATCTCCCACGCGCAGCTCACGCATCGCATCGATCGACCAGGCCCGGGGTGCGCGCGCTGCGGTCCGCCACCTTGCAGAACTCGGGCACACCCGCATCCTCCACATCACGGGACCGGAATCGGCGCCCGACTCGATTGAGCGCGTGCGAGGGTGGCGCGAAGAACTTGCCGCCCAGCGCCTTGAGACGGTCGAGCCTCTGCCGGGTGACTGGTCCGCCGCTACCGGCTTCAAGATCGGGATGGATATCGAGATCGAGGGACCCACGGCCGTGTTCGTGTCGAATGACCTCACGGCAATGGGGCTCATGTCGGCGCTTCGTCAACGGGGGCTCAGTGTCCCCGGCCATGTCTCGATCGTCGGCTTCGACGACATCCCCGAGGCGGCGTTCTTCCACCCCGCCCTCACCACGGTGCGCCAAGACTTTGCGGCTCTTGGTCAGCTCGTCATGCAGAAGATCCTCGTCGAGGTGGAAGAGCCCGACGCTCATATTGCGGATGCGCCGCTCGCGACCCGGCTCATCGAGCGTGCCTCGACCCGCGCGGTGGACTCGGGCACCTAAGCGATCCCGGGAACGTCCGCCAGGCCAGCCGGGAGCTGGCCCTCGTGGACGAGCACCAAGCGCTTTGTGGGACGCGTCATTGCGACGTAGAGGTCTTGAGGCACCGCGGCGATGCTCGTGGGATCAGCGATCACGACAGCGTCATACTCGAGACCCTTTGCCTCGCGTGCACTCACGACATCAACACCCTCTGGTGCGCGAGACTCGATCCGCGCTGCAAGTGCGGGCGTCGCGATGATCGCGACGAGGCCCCCGTCCCGTGCGTCGAGAGCCGTGCGCTCCGCAGCCGCAGCGGTGATGACGGCATCGACGAGCCCACCGGACGTCGTCGGCAGCTGAACCACTGCGTCGTCCACATCCCGGGCCGCGCTCATCTCGCTCACCGGCAAGCGTGCCGCGCGGGCGAATGACTGGGCCGCCTCGGCAACCGCCGCCGGAATGCGGTAGCTGACGGTGAGCTCACGCAGATGCCAACCGGCCTGGAACAGCGGGTCCATCGACTCCGGCCACCACTGGGTGCCGGCGGGAGAGGACGTCTGCGCCACGTCGCCGACGATCGTGAACGATCGCGAGGGACACCTGCGCAGCAGCATCCGCCACGCCATCGGGCTCAGCTCTTGTGCCTCATCGACAACGACGTGCCCATACGTCCAGGAGCGGTCCTCCGCTGCGCGCTCTGCAAGAGTGCGGCGGGCCGCAGGGGCCCGCATACGGTCAGCGAGGGTCTGCGCGTCGACGCGAATCATCGTGTGGCCGCCAAAGGTCTCGAGCACCTCTTTGGCGTACTCGAGCTCCGCCTTCGACGTGTCGGACTGCACGGGCGCGTGTGGCAGTTCACCGAGAAGCTCCGCCGCCTCATCGAGGAGCGGGACATCGGCGTCAGTGAATGGGGCGTCAGCAGGGCGCGCAAGCAGACGACGCTCAGCGCGGGACAGTCTCGACGCGCAGTGGTGGAGAAGGTGTGGCTTGCTGAACAGATCACGGATGAGCATGTCCGCACTGAGTGGGAGCCAGCACAGGTTGATCGCGATGCGGAGCTCGCGGTGATCGCGCAGATCGCGCGCGATTTCCTTGCGATCATCGTCGTCGATGTGCTCGCCGAGGTCCGCGATGATCTGACGAGTGAGACGGTTGATCATCTCTTTGGCAAAGGCCGCCCGTGCTTCGTTGTGAGGTTTGCCGTCGCGTCGGGCCCGCGCTTGCGCGTCTTTGACGTCGGCGCGCGTCAGCACCACTGTGCGCCCATCGATGCGGAACTCTTGGTCGCGCCGCGGTACCCGCTGACGTTCGCGAACGGCCGCACGAATCACGTGAGCCATCTCGGCCCGGCCCTTGATCATCGCAATGTCGTCACGTTCGCGGGCCGAAATCCGCACGCCGCGCACGAGTCCAGCGAGAGTGGTCGACACCGCACCCGTTTCGCCAAGCGACGGGAGCACATGATCGATGTACCGCAAGAACGTCGGCGAGGGTCCCACAAGCAGGACACCGCGCCGCTCCAGCAGTTCGCGGTGGTGGTAGAGCAAATACGCAGCGCGGTGGAGCGCGACGGCCGTCTTGCCGGTGCCCGGCCCGCCCTGAACGACGAGCGCGCCTTGCAAGGGTGCGCGGATGACCGCATCTTGCTCCGCTTGGATCGTGGCGACGATGTCGCCCATCCGACCCGTCCGGCGGGAATCGAGTGCTGCCAGCAGGGCGCCTTCACCTGCGAGATTTGCCTCTTGGCCTGATTCGCGCAACGCCTCGACGTCAAGAACGTCATCCTCCACCGCGACGACACGTCGTCCCTGGGTGGTGAGGTGGCGCCGGCTCATCACACCGGCCGGGTGCGCGGCGGTCGCGGCGTAGAACGGGGTGGCGGCGGGTGCGCGCCAGTCGGTGAGAAGCGGAGCCAAGTTCGTGTCGGACAGTCCGATGCGGCCGACGTAGAGGCGCTCACCGTTGGCCATGTCGAGCCGCCCAAAGCACAAACGGTCCTCGACGGCGTCGAGTTGCGAAATGCGGTCCTCATACAGCGTCGCGAAGGCGTCGCGCTCCGAACGGTTCTGGGGAGACCCGGACGGGCCTTGTCTGCGCACCTCGGCCAGGCGTTCCACGGCCTCGTCGCGGAGCTCATCGAGCCGCGCGTAGAGGCCATCGACGACGCGTTGCTCAGCGTCGATTCCGGTATCCGCGCGAACCGTGGCTTCGTTGTGCATGAATGCCCTTTCACTCCACCCGCTCCGGACACGGGCAGTAGACAATCATCCCACGTCCACAGAGCCTCGCGGGAGACCCAACTCGTTCGCGGCGCGCGATATCGGCCTGTGCGCGTGGTGAGTCATGCAAGAGTTGGCGTATGGCCCTCATCACGTGGAACACCGACGGTGTCGCTCAGTGGGCCGAGCGCTCTGGCCGCGACGCCGTCCTGGTGCAGTCAATGCGCGGATTCATTGACGCTGGCAAGGTCGGCAGGCTCGTATGTGAGCACCTGCTCAGTCTGAGCGATCCCGTGCGCCTCGTGACCTTTGACGTTGACGATCTTCTTGACTACCGGTCACGGCGCCCTGAGATGACGTTCTCGATCAACGAATGGACGTCCTACGACGAGCCCTACCTCGCGATCGACATGGTGAAGGACGCGGAGGGCACGCCGTACCTCCTGTTGCACGGACTCGAGCCCGATATCCGGTGGGAGAAGTTCATCTCTGCGGTCATCGACGTGGAGAAGCGCCTTGGCATCGGCCTCACCGTCGCAGCCCACGGGATCCCGATGGCGGTGCCGCACACGAAGCCCCACACGTCGACGATCCACGGCACGAGCCAAGACCTCCTGCCCGATTCGCCGAGCTTCTTCGGCACGGTGACGGTGCCTGCCTCTGCGCAGGGGCTTCTTGAATACCGCCTGGGGCAGGCTGGCCACGCCGCCGTCACCGCCGCGGTCCATGTGCCGTACTACCTCGCTCAATCGGCGTTGCCCTCGGCGGCGCAGCATGCGCTCACTCAGATCGAGGCCATCACGGGACTCGCACTGGGCGCCGATGCGCTCGCTGAGGAAGCCGACACGGCGCGTGCCGAGATCGACCGGCAGATGGCGGAATCGGAAGAAGTGCAGGCGATCGTGCAGGCTCTCGAGGTTCAATACGAGCAGATGGAAGAGGCCCGCAGCGAGGGTCTGCCGCTCGACGGCCCCTTGCCCACGGCAGATGAGCTCGGTGCGGAGTTTGAGAAATTCCTGGCACAGCAGCGGCGAGACCTGCCCCCAAACGACTAATTTGTGTCATGCTGTACCTGGTTGCATTGACGTAGTGTGCACGACCTGGCTTGAAAGAGACACGGGGGCGACATTGCGGCGACGAGTAGGACAAGGTGTCCCGCTTCCCGTCCCCGGGCATTAAAAGCAAGGAATTACAGGCATGGCACAAGGTTCCGTGAAATGGTTTAACGCGGAAAAGGGCTACGGCTTCATCGCACAGGACGGCGGCGGCGCCGACGTCTTCGTGCACTACTCCGCCATCATCACCGATGGCTTCAAGACCCTCAACGAGCAGCAGCGCGTCGAGTTCGAGGTCACGCAGGGTCCCAAGGGCCCGCAGGCCGAGCAGGTGCGCGCGCTCTAAGGAGCACGAATCACCGTGGCGGGGCCCACGCACATCATGTGCGTGGGCCCCGTTTCCTTTTCCCCCGCCGGGCTGCGGAAGGGAACGTATTGACCACTGAAACGCGTTAGTTGGGTTGAGGCGATCGGGGTGGTGCTGGCCCGTATCACACAAGCCATCTAGAATGAGCCCTAAGGCAAGGGTCGAAGGAGGTCACCATGCCGCTGTCGGAATACGAGCAGCGAGTGCTCGAGCAGCTTGAGCGCGACCTCAACGCGGACCCCAAACTCGGCCGTACCTTGGCCCGGGGACCGCGCCAGCGCGGTCGCATTGTGTTGGGTGCGTTTGGCGTGCTCGTGGGTCTCACCATCGTGTTGGTGGGTGTCGCCGCAGATGTGGTGCCGCTCGGCATCGGCGGATTCGCGCTCATGATCGCCGCGGCGATGTGGGCCCTCTTTGCGCCCACCAAGAAGCTGACGGCTGTGAAGTCTGAGGCTCACGGATTTGGCAAGTCTGCGCCCAAGCGCGCCGCCAAGGAGCCGTTCATCCGCCGCGTCGAGGACCGCCTCGAGCGCCGGCGCGAGCAGGGCGACCTGTAGCAGCCTCGGCAGCAGCCCTCGCGATCGCATCGCGAGCGGCGTGCCCGTGCCGTTCAAGATCGAGGGCGTCGATGACGGCACCCTGCGGTGCATAACGATGATCTGACACCGCAACGGCAAGAGTCTCGAGCGACGCGCGCCCCTCTGCCTCGATCTCGACTCCTTCGCCACGCGCGACGCCGTCGAGGAACGTGCCCACCTCATGCGGGGTCAGTGCGAGAGGCCATGCGTATGACGCAGGCACGTGAGCGCGCAGCCACCCCCACATCACCTCCGGGTCCGCGGCACGGTTCTCCTCGGCGCGGCGTCGGCGGGCGACGATCGATGCCCCCCACAGCGCGGCGGCGGCGACGACAGTGAACGCCGCGATCAGGGTCCACGGCACCTCGACGCCCTGGTCGCCGTCACCGGCCTGTGCGCGAGAGGTAGGCACCGCGATCGGCGCGTTCGGCTCGCCAATGAAGTCTGGTCGCGCGGTCGGATTCGTGAAGTCGTCAACCGCTGCGTCGCCGCCTTGCTGGGTGTACGAGGGGCGCGCACCGGTCTGGATTGACGGTGTCGGCTCAAAGCGGACCCAGCCCACGCCCGAGAAGTAGAGCTCAGGCCAGGCGTGCGCGTCGCCACCGCGCACGATGAATGCGCCCGATTCGTCTTGCGAGCCGGGCAGGTATCCCACAGCAAGCCGCGCCGGGACGTCGAGGGTGCGCGCAAACACCACCATCGCCGTCGCGAACTGGACGCAGTATCCGCGCTTGTCGTCGAGGAACGCCGAGACAGCGTCGGCCGTGTCCGGTTGCACGGTGGTGTCGTAGACGAAGCCGCCGCCATTGCGGAAGTACTCCTGCAGAGCAACTGCCTGCTCGTAACGACTGCTCGCACCGTCCGTGATCTGGATGGCGAGCTGCTGGAAACGCTCCGCATCGACACCGTCTGGAATCGAGAGTGTCGTGGGATCGAGCCGCGCGTCCTGGCTGGCGTCGCCTGCTCGCAGGAGCTCGGGCGTGATGTATGCGAGATCTGCCGTCACCGTGTACTCGAGACCGGCGGTGTTGGTGTCGTCCGCGAGGATCTGGTCGGTTGACGCGGCATACGTCCAGTGCCCGTCGAGAGGGCCGACCCTGCGGGGCACGGGCGGGAGGGGCAGGCTCGACTCTGCGGAGAGCACCGACATGTTGAGGGTCGCGAGATCTCGCTCAGCCCAGTTCGGCACATCGACGGGCCAGAGCGGACCTGTGCCGAGTTCACGGCTTGGAGGCGTCTCGGGGGTGTCCCACGACGTTCCGTCGAAGTCAGACAACGTGTAGAGGCGCAGCACATCGGGGCGCGCGCCCGAACTGAGGTACACCGCGACTGTGGAGGACGAGTTGGTGCCCAGAGAGTTGCGGAGGTCGAGTTCGAGATTGAGGCGCGGGGGAGTGTCGAACTGGTCGACGGTGTCGAAGCGCGGAATCATCCCCCAGCCGTTGCCCCCAATCGCCGATGGCGCGACGAGCACGGCAAGGCTGACGGCGGCAACGGCGGCAATCGTGCCTGCGAGCGGAGCGGGCCTTTCGCTCGCTCCCGTCGGCCTGCGTGTGAGGGCGAGCAGCAACACCCACGCGATGAGGGCGGCGAGGAGCAGCCGCAGGGTGAGCCGATGCTGCAGGGCAATCGCTGGGACCCACGGCATGAAGAGGACGACGCCAGACACAGCGGCCGCGCGCCAGGACACCGCGATGTGCTCGGCTGCAAGGAAGATGGCGAAGAGGCCGACCGTGAGCACGCCGAGCAGGGGCCGCTCGACATCCGCAGGCGGGGCGCTCGTATAGATGAGGTCGACACCCTCATCGAGGGTGTGCAAGAGCGAGCGGAGTGCGGCAGGGGTGGGGAGCATGAAACGCTCGCCGTTGTCGTCGCGGGCGAAGGCAGGCACGGCGATGACGATCGCGGTGATGATCCCGACCGCGGTGGGCAGCATTCGCGAGCGTGACAGCATGCGCGTGATCGCGACGGCGAGAGTGACGATTCCGAGCAGTCCGACGGCGGTCCACACCCACGCGCCGTAGGCGACCATGTCGGCAAGGCCGTTCATGCCGAGCGCCACGCATACGGCGGCAACCACCGTCGCGTACCACGGCGCGACTGGTGTCTGGTGGCGCGATGTCATCCGACATCTCCCAAAGCGATGAGCGAGCCCCACACGGTCGCGATGTCTGCGCCGCTGCTCGCGTAGGTGGCGCGCCACCCCATGCGACGCAGTGCCGTGACGCCTTCCTGAGCGGCGCCCGAATCGTCGTCAGGCGTCCGCACGATCGCCCATGCGCGGCCAGACTCTCCGAGCGGCGCGAGCGCCTCGATCGTCGCGGGGTCTGGGGGCTCGAGGACGGCGACCGTCACTTCGCCGCTCACCTTGTCATCGGCAAGGTGGCGGATCGCTCGCATCAGCTGGGCGTGGGCGCTCCCTTGCGTTGCGGCGCTGTGGAGGTCCACGGTGAGGTCGAGCAGTGTGGCACGAGCGAGCTCAGCGTGCTGGTTGCCGAGATGGTGGAGGCGTTCCGGGTCGATCGTGCCGCCAAGCAAGCGGACAGGGTGACCCGAGTCGAGCACCGACAGCGCGACCGACGCGGCTGCGCTGATCGACCACTCAAGCCCCTTGGGCTCGCGGGGCAGGTCGAGGAGGACGGTCGCAGGCCGGCGTCCAGCTCTCTCATCTGAACGGACAAGCATCGTGCCCTTGCGCGCACTCGACGGCCAATGCACGCGGCGGAGGTCATCGCCCTCGCGGTAATCGCGCAGCGCGGCGTCATCGGCCGAGGGTGTGCGAGCACCAAGCACGATGCGGTCGGCATGTCCCATGAGCGCGCCAGCGGTTCCAGACAGATCGACGACGGCGGGCCACACGGGGATATGTTCGCTTTCGCCCACGGCCGTGTCGGCCCAGATCATTCCGAGCGGATCCGATGAGTGGACGAGTGCGGGGCCAAGAGGCCAGCGCCCACGGCGCACCGGCTGGAGCGCGTAGCTGAGGGTGAGCTTGTCGTCGCTGCGCGTCACGGTCGCCTTGGTGGGGCCGCCGCCCGTCAGCTCGGCCGCGGCCTGCTCGCGGATATCAAGGGCATCGGCAAGTGCGCGGCGGACGAACGCGCCCGACCGTCCGCGTGACGCTGCAGAGATCGTCACCGTCACGGTGCCTCCGACGCCGACCGTCAGCGGGCGGGGAGCTACCTCGCGTCGTGCAAAGGGAAATGACGAGAGGAAGGAGTTGACGGCAAAGAGCATCCACAGCACGCCGATGACAACGGCCGACACCATCGCAATCCCGATGTAGACGAGCGGACTCGTCGCCAGGCCCACGCCCAGACCGCCCACCACGATGCCGGCCGCGAGCATGCCGATGCCACGCGACGACAGCGTCGTGCTCGAGTCGGAGCGACGTGCCACGTTACGCCGGGCCCACCCGGACGGAGCTGGTCACTGCCGCTTCACGCGGGGCGGGCATGTCGCGTGCTTCCGTGGGGACTGGAGTGCGCGCGACGATCTCGCTCACAATCTTGGCGGGGGTGTGGCCCGAGAGCCGCGCTTCGGTGGACGCGATGAGTCGGTGCGCGAGCACAGGGTTCGCTAGCGCCTTCACATCGTCGGGCAGCACATGGTTGCGCCCCGCCATCGCGGCACGCGCCTTGACGGCGGCAAGGAGCTGGAGAGCCGCGCGAGGCGAGGCGCCGAGGCGCAACGACGAGTCGCGGCGTGTGGCTCCGACGAGGTCGACGATGTACTGCTTGATCGCTGGCGCAGCGTAGACACGGCGAGACGTGTCGATGAGGCGCGCCATGACGTCCGTCGTGGTGACGGGGCGCAGCGCGGGCAGCGGGTCGGCGCCATCGTGTGACTCGAGCATGAGCATCTCATCGCGTGCTGACGGATAGCCGACGGACACCTGTGCCATGAAGCGGTCACGCTGCGCCTCGGGCAGGGGATACGTGCCTTCCATGTCGATGGGATTCTGCGTGGCGACAACGAGGAACGGCTTGGGAAGGCCGTGCGTCTGGCCATCGACCGTGACCGCGCGCTCCTGCATCGACTCAAGCAGCGCTGCCTGCGTCTTGGGGCTTGCGCGGTTGATCTCGTCCGCGATGACGACGTTGGCGAAGATCGGGCCCGGACGGAACTCGAAGCGGTAGTCGTCTGAACGGAAGATGCTGACGCCTGTCACATCCGATGGCAGCAGGTCGGGAGTGAACTGGATGCGTCCCACGGAGCAGTCGATGCTGGCAGCGAGTGCGCGAGCGATGGTCGTCTTGCCCACACCGGGCACGTCTTCCATGAGCAGGTGGCCACCGGCGAGCACCACAGCGAGCGTCGACGTGATCGCGTTGTCGAGGCCCGCGAGCACTGTCGACATCGACTGTCGAATCCGCATCGTCACCTCGGCGACTTCGGCAAGTTCCTGGTCGCTCGGCAGGGGCTGAGTCATGTGAGCTCCTTCGCTAACAGGTTTGAGCCTAATGGAGAGGCACCGTCAACATTCCCTCCACCACTTAATTGCCCATGTACCAGGGATGAGTGCTCAGGTGTGACGGATTTCTCAGAGAATCCCCCAATTTGTGGAGAGAAGTGGAGTAAAGTGGGGCGAACTGGCGAGTCGTGGCGCGAGGAGGTGAGGCCCTGATGTCTGAACTGACGCACGGTCTCGGCCCCACAGGGGTCTTCCTTGGCACGTTCACGCCCAAGCTCGATGACAAAGGCCGCCTCATCCTGCCCGCCAAGTTCCGTGGGCGACTTGCCTCTGGTTTCGTCGCCACGCGAGGGCTGGACCGCTGCGTCTTCTTGTTTCCCGTCGACGAGTTCATGCAGGTGCACGACCGCCTGCGCCGAGCTCCGATGGAGAACAAGCAGGCGCGCGACTACCTGCGCAACTTCCTGGGGCACGCCCAGGACGACGTGCCGGACAAGCAAGGACGCATCTTGCTCAGCGCGCCACTGCGCTCGTACGCATCGCTCACCCGCGATGTCGCAGTGGTGGGCATGGGCGCTCGCATTGAGGTCTGGGATGCCCAGGCCTGGGAGACATACCTCGCCGAGGGCGAGGACGCATATGCCGCAACAGCGGCGGATCTGTTCGGGGACATGTAGCGCACGTGCCTCGAGGCCTCCTCCCGAGTCGCTCTGACGGACTTCCCCCCGCCAGAGGATCGGAGGGAGACCCCGGGGCGCGTCACTCGACAAGGAGGGGCCGATGGGCGAAGCGGCACAGCGGCACACGCCGGTCATGCTTGACCGTTGTGTCGACTTGTTGTCGCCTGCCCTCGAACGCGATGGCGCAGTCGCCATCGACGGCACACTCGGCATGGGCGGTCACACCGAAGCCCTCCTGAGGCGCCACCCTCACCTCACCGTCGTGGGCATCGATCGCGACGGCGACGCGATCGCACTCGCAAGCGAGCGCCTTGCGTGGGCGGGGGACCGCTTCATTGCGTACCGCGCCACCTATGACGACATCGAGGGCGCGCTCGCCGTTGCAGGCGCCGACGCTGCAGACGCGATCCTCTTGGACCTTGGCGTGAGCTCGCTTCAGATCGATGAGGGCGAACGCGGTTTCTCCTACGTCAACCACGGCCCTCTTGACATGCGCATGAACCGCGACGAGCCCGTCACTGCGGCCGACATCCTCGCGACTGCCGATGAGTCCGAGATCGCGCGCATCCTCCACGTGTACGGCGAAGAGCGCTACGCGCGCCGCATCGCCGAAACGATCGTCGCCCGCCGCGCGACCGACCCCGTCACTCGCTCCGAACAGCTTGTCGACCTTGTTCGCGCCTGTATCCCCGCGGCGACTCGTCAGCCGGGCTCGAACCCCGCCAAGCGCACGTTCCAGGCGCTGCGCATTGCCGTCAACCGTGAGCTCGATGTCCTTGAGGACGCGATCGACGCTGCGATCGACGCCCTTGCCGTGGGCGGGCGGCTCGTCGTCATGAGCTACCACTCTCTCGAGGACCGGATCGTGAAGCGGGCCTTCGCCGCCGCGTCCACCTCAAGCGCGCCTCCTGGGCTCCCCGTTGTGCCCGACGAGCACCAGCCGTACTTGCGTCTGCTCACGCGCGGCGCCGAGAAGGCGTCTGCAGAGGAGATCGAGCGCAACTCTCGCGCCAAGCCGGTGCGCCTGCGTGCCGCTGAACGCACTCGCATGACGTCACGGAGGGCGGCATGAGCGCGGCGCCGCTGCGGACGACGGCGCGGCCGCTCAGCCCCGCACCCGCACGCCAGAGCCAGCCCGAGCGTCGGCCCCGTCTCGCAGCGGTGCCCGCACCGCAGCGAGGCCGGTCAATCGCGCCGTTTGCGCTCCTATGTGTTGCCATCGTCATCTCGGCGCTCGCGGCAGTGCTGGTCCTCAACACCGCGATGGCGCAGTCGTCGTACAGTTCCCGCGATATCAAGATCGAGATCGCGCAGCTGCATCAAGCGCGTGCGGAGACGCTCGCGCGCCTCGAAGCAAACGCCGCGCCCGCCGCACTGTCCCAGCGAGCCCAAGAACTGGGAATGGTGCCGGCCTCGTCAATCGGCTTCGTCTCGCTCGACAACGGTCAGGTCATCCACGCAGGAGGTCGCCGGTGACGCGACGCCCTGGAATGGCACCGCCGCCACGCTCCGGACAGCGCCCGACGCCCGAGCGTCGTCCTTCCGGGCAACGCGGCGCCCCTGGTCAACGCAGCGCCTCCTCGGGCAGTCGCCCCACGCCCACGCCCGCCGCGATACGCCACAGCCCGTTCGCGCCGCGCGTTGGCGACCCGCATCGGCGCCAGAGCGTCGTCCTCGCCTTCTCTCTCATCCTCGTCGCGATCTTTGCGGTGCGCCTTGTCGACGTGCAGATCGTCAACTCCGCCCCCGTCGCGCAGGCCGCCCTCGACAAGAGGCTCGTCGAGCGCACGGTGGTGCCCCCGCGCGCCGACATCGTCGACCGCAATGGCGATGTGCTCGCAACCTCCGTCGAGCGGTATCACCTGTGGGTGGACCAGGTCGACCTCGCTGGCTGGAAGCGCACGTCGAACGGCAAGGTGACGGCTCAAGGCCCGATCGATGCGGCGGCGATCCTCGCCCCGATCCTCGGCGTGAGCGAGTCGGACCTCGCCGCGCAGCTGATCGGCGACAAGTCCTTCCACTACATCGCGAAGAACGTGACGCCCGAGACGCGTGATCTGGTGCTGGCCGAGGACATCGCTGGCATTGAGGCGGAGCCGACGACACAGCGGCTTTACCCCGCCGGCGACGTCGCCGGAAATGTCATCGGCTATATGGCAGAGGACGGTGTCAACCCCGGCAAGACCGGCATGGGCGGGATCGAGCGCACCTTCAATGACATCCTCATCGGCACCCCTGGCACCGAGACGTTCGAACGCAGCCGCTACGGCACCGTGATCCCGGCGGGTCAGCGTTCGCAGACGCCGGCGATTCCCGGGTCGAGCGTCCGCCTCACGATCGACCGTGACATTCAGTTCTACGCCGAGCAGGCGCTCGACCAGGCTCTCGCCGCCACTGGCTCCTCAGCGGGCTCCGTGGTGGTCCTCGACACCGAGACCAACCAAGTGCTTGCCCTTGTGGACTCGGGGGCCCTCAATCCGGCTGACCCGGGGGCAACGCCCGCGAACCTGCGGGGCTCGCGTTCAGTGGAGGGCGTCTTTGACCCGGGCTCCACGGCAAAGACCATCACGATGGCGGCCGCGCTCGAAGAAGGTGTCGCCACCCCCGAATCGCAGTTTGTTGCGCCGTACCTCTACACCACTGAGAACGGCCAGGTGTTTCGCGACTCTCACGAGCACGCTGACCAGAAGCTCACTCTCGCGGGAGTGCTCGTCACCTCGTCCAACACTGGCACCGTGCAGATCGGCCAGTTGCTCGACGACAAGACTCGCTACGACTACATGCGCGCTTTTGGCCTTGGCCAACCCACCAATCTTGGCCTGCCGAACGAATCGGCCGGCATCCTCCACCCATGGGAGAACTGGGACGGCCGCACGAAGTACGCGACGATGTTCGGCCAAGGTGTGTCGGTGACGGCCATCCAGACGGCGCAGGTCTACTCGATCATCGCCAATGGCGGCATGCGCACAGCGCCCACGATCGTGGCAGGCACCGAGTCTCCCGACGGTACCTTCATCCCAACGGAACAGGGGGCGCCCGTTCGAGTCGTGTCGGCGCAGACCTCCGAGCAGATTCTCGCGATGCTCGAAGAAGTGGTGACGAACGGCACGGGACGCGCCGCGCAGATCCCCGGCTACCGCGTCGGCGGCAAGACAGGAACTGCTCAGGCGCCGGATGATAATGGTGAGTTGACGCGAACTGTCGCCTCGTTTGTGGGAATCGCACCGACTGACAACCCGCGGATCGTGGTCTCCGTGATCCTTTATGACCCCAAGTCATCGATCTGGGGCGGCGATGTTGCGGCCCCGGTGTTCCGGGACGTGGCAACCTTTGCGTTGCAGACATTGCGTGTGCCGCCGTCCAGTGGCGAGCAGGCGCGCTTCCCGACCACCTGGGAGTGACATGGATATGGCGTTGCGGCCCTCACGCGTCGCGCCGATCGCCCTGACAGCTGTGCTTGCGGATGCAGGGATCGAGGCGTCGGCGCTCGACGGTCCCGATGTCACGCTGACCGGGGCGAGCGTTGACTCGCGTGCGGTGCGCCCTGGCGATCTGTTCGGTGCGTATGCGGGGCTCGTGCGCCACGGCGCACATTTTGCCCAGGCCGCCGTCGAGGCCGGTGCTGTCGCCATCCTCACCGACCGTGAGGGACACGGAATCGTTCGCGAGGCCGGCATCGAGGTCCCCGTCGTGATCATTGCGACAGGGGAGCGCGACGCAATGGGGCGCGCGGCGGCGGCCGTCTATGGACATCCCTCTCGACATCTCACCTTTGTCGGCGTGACGGGGACCAACGGCAAGACGACAACGAGCTACTTCATCGAGCACGCCCTCGCCGAGGTCCACGAGCACCGCGGCATCATGGGCACCGTTGAGCTCCGGGTGAAGGACGATGCGATCGAGTCGCCTCGCACCACCGTCGAGGCTCCCGTGCTGCACGGTCTGCTTGCGCGCATGCGTGAGGAGGGCGTGACCGCGGCAGTGACGGAAGTGAGCTCACATGCGGCGGCCCTTGACCGCATTGCCGGCGCTCAGTTCGAGGTGGCAGTCTTCACCAACCTGCAGTGGGACCACCTGGACTTCCACCACACGATGGAGGAATACCTGCAGGCCAAAGCCCGGCTTTTTGAGCCGGGACGGTCCAAACGCGGCGTCGTGTGCATCGACGACGAGTGGACCCAGGCGTTCGCCCGCGAAGCGAAGATCCCGGTCGAGACGGTCTCGACGCGGCCGGATTCGCCCCGCGGGGATTGGAATGTGGCCGACGCTGATGTCGGCTTGGACGGCGTGGGCTCGAGTTTCACGCTCATCGCCCCCGATGGCAGCAGGCATGCCGCGTTCAGCCCGTTGCCGGGCCTGGTCAACGTGTCGAACGCCGCCGTCGCCATCGTTGCCGCGCATGCGGCCGGTGTTCCGCTTGAGGCCGCGATCGAGGGCGTTCACACCGCCCACGCGGTGCCCGGCCGCATGGAGCGCGTCATCGAGCGTTCAGATGTCGATCCGCTTGCGATTGTCGACTATGCCCACACCCCTGATGCGCTCACTCTCGCGCTCGAGGGAGTGCGACCGATCACGCCGGGTCGTCTCATCCTCATCTTCGGCTCAGACGGCGACCGCGATCAGGGCAAGCGACCCGTCATGGGCGAGATCGCCGCACGGCTCGCGGACGTCATCGTGTTGACCGATGAGAACCCGCGCTCGGAGGACCCGGCAGCGATTCGGGCCGCGATCCGAGACGGGATCGAGAAGGTGCGCCCCGACCTCAAGGACGTGCATGAGGTCGAGCCGCGCGCCGCCGCCGTCGCCTATGGTTTACGGCTGGGCCAGGTTGGCGACACTGTCATCGTCACCGGCAAGGGCCATGAGCCAACTCAGGAGGTTGCCGGGGTGTTCTACCGCTACAACGACCGCGACGCCTATCTCGCCGCTCATCGTGAGATCGTCGCCGAGCGCGAGGCCCAGGCGTGAGGCCTCTCACCGCGCAGTGGATTGCGAATGCGGTCGGCGGGCAGCTTGCCGCTGACGTCGACACTCAGGTGACGTCGGTCGTGAAGGACACCCGCGAGGTGACGGCCGGGTCGCTGTACGCCGCTTTTGTCGGTGAGCGCGTCGACGGCCATGACTTCGCTGACGCTGCTCGTGAGGCCGGTGCATCGTTGCTGCTTGTGTCGCGCCCCGTTGACGGTCCGCACATCCTCGTCGACGACGTGACGCGTGCGTTGGGCGACATGGCGCGCGCCTATGTGGCGGCGCTGCGCCTTGAAGGTGAGCTCACGGTCATCGGCATCACGGGGTCCAACGGCAAGACGACCACAAAGGACATCCTTGCCCAGGTGCTTCCCGACGCGATTGCGCCGGTGGGGAGCTACAACAACGAGATCGGACTGCCGCTCACCGCGTTGAAGGCTGGGCCCCAGACGCGCCACCTCATTCTCGAAATGGGCGCGTCAGCCACGGGCGACATCTCGTACCTCACGTCGATCGCGCCTCTCGATATCGCCGTCGTCCTCATGGTGGGCAGCGCCCACGCGGCCGGCTATGGCTCGCTTGAGGCGTTGACGGAAGAGAAGGCGACGATTCTCGACGGTGTGATCCCAGGCGGCGTGGGCATTCTCAACGCTGATGACGCTCGTGTCGCCGCGATGGCCGGACGCGCACCGCGCACGGTGACGTTCGGCTTTGGCGAGGCGGACGTTTCCGCTTCCGGCCGACGCGTTGAGGCGGGTCGCGCGCACTTCGATGTCGATGATGTCCACGTGGCGTTGTCCCTCGTTGGCGATCACCACGCAAGCAATGGCCTTGCCGCATACGCAGTGGCGCGCGAATGCGGACTTGACGCACGTGCCGCTGCCGCAGCGGTGAGTGCCGCACGCCCGCTGAGCGCACATCGCATGGCGCTCACCGTACGCTCCGACGGCGTGAAGATTCTCGATGACGCCTACAACGCCTCGCCGGAGTCGATGAAGGCGGCGTTCCGGGCGTTGCGCGCCGTTGCCGACGACGGGGTGACGTGGGCGGTCGTGGGAGAGATGCTCGAAATGGGCGATGCCTCTCTCAACGCGCACGAAGAGATCGGCATCGACGCCGTCCGCCTTGGCATCGACCACCTTGTCGTCGTCGGTGCGGGTGCCCGCCCCGCGTATGTCTCGGCCGTCCGTGAGGGCTCGTGGGGGGACGAGGCGGCCTTCGTCGCTACCATTGACGAGGCCCGCGCATTCTTGGCGGACCGCGTCGCTCCCGGTGACACCGTCCTCATCAAGGGGTCGAATGGCACGGGGTTGTGGCGGCTCGCCGACGACCTGACGAAGGAGGCCCGATGAGGGCGGTCGTATTCGCGGGAGGCATCTCCCTGCTGGTGGCCCTCCTGGGCACGCCGTGGGTGATCCGCTATCTCACGAAGCGTCAGTTCGGCCAGTTCATTCGCCAAGACGGCCCGGCTTCGCACCACACCAAGCGTGGAACTCCCACGATGGGCGGCGTCGTCATCATCCTTGCCACCCTCTTCGGCTGGCTGCTGGCAAATCTCTTCACCGATCGGACCCCGAACGTCTCGTCGGTGCTTGTCATCGGCCTCATGCTCGGCCTGGGACTCGTCGGCTTCCTCGACGACGGCATCAAGATCACTCGCGAACGTTCCCTCGGGCTCAACGCACGATGGAAGATCATCCTGCAGGCGGCTGTCGGCATCACCTTCTCGGTGCTCGCGCTCAAGTTCCCTGACGACCAGGGCACGTACCCGGCTTCGCAGGCGGTGTCGTTCCTGCGCGACACCGCACTTGACCTCGCCATGTGGGGACCGGCGCTCGGCATCATCCTGTTCATCCTGTGGTCGAACTTTCTCATCACGTCGTGGTCGAATGCGGTCAATCTGACGGACGGCCTTGATGGACTCGCCACGGGAGCGGCGCTCATCTTCTTCGGCGCGTATGTGCTGGTGGGCATCTGGCAGACCAATCAGCTGTGCGGCGTCAACAACACCGATCCGGCGACGTGTTATGAGGTCCGCGACCCGCGCGACATGGCGATCCTCGCGGCCGCGATCGCAGGCGCCTGTCTCGGATTCCTCTGGTGGAACGCGTCGCCCGCCAAGATCTTCATGGGCGACACGGGCTCGCTCGCCCTCGGTGGCGCGATCGCCGGAATGACGATCGTGACCCGCACCGAGATCCTCGGCGGCATCATCGGCGGTCTCTTCGTCATCATCGTGCTCAGCTCGGTCATCCAGATCGGCTTCTTCAAGATCTCGGGCGGCAAACGCGTCTTCAAGATGGCGCCGCTCCATCACCATTTCGAGCTGCTCGGATGGGGTGAGGTGACGATCGTCACGCGGTTCTGGATCATCGCGATCCTCTTCACGGGCGCTGGCATGGGCCTGTTCTATGCCGAGTGGGTTGCCAGCCTGGGTCCGGGCGGCTGATGGCTCAGATCGCTTCGCCGGAGATCGCCGACGCCGGGGCTCACCTTGCCGGAAAGCGCTTCGTTGTGCTCGGCCTGGGCGTGGCAGGAACGTCAGCGGTGAAGGCGCTTGGGGAGATCGGCGCGGAGTACATCACCGTTGACGGCGGCGGTGGGGCCGATCATGACTCGCTTGACGGCGTTGACCTCAGCGGTGTCGATGCGGTGATGGCCTCGGCCGGATACGCCCCGCACTCTCCTGACATCCTTGCTTGTGGCGCCGCGGGTCTGCCCATCTGGTCTGAGATGGAGTTTGCGTGGCGTGTGCGTGCGCACGATGCCCCATGGGTGCTCATCACGGGCACGAACGGCAAGACGACGACCACCCAGATGGTGGGTGCGATCGCCGCTGCAGCGGGTCTCAACGTCTCCGTGTGCGGCAACATGGGCAACCCCGTCATCACGGCTGCACGGCAAGCTCACCAACTGCTCGCAGTCGAGATCGCTTCCCTTCAGCTTCACTTCACGTCGACCGTGTCTGCGGCTGCCGCCGTGTGCCTCAATGCCGATACCGACCACGTCGACTGGCATGGTTCGGTGGAGGCGTATCGGGCTGACAAGGCGCGTGTTTACGAACACGTGCGTGTGGCGTGCGTCTATCCGGCCGCGGATCGCCTTGTCGAGGAGATGGTGGAGCGCGCCGACGTTGTCGAGGGCTGTCGAGCGATCGGCGTCACCATTGGGGCGCCTTCGGTATCGCAGTTCGGAGTCGTCGACGGTGTGCTCGTCGACCGCGCCTTCCATGACGATCGTCATTCGACCGCACATGAACTGGCCGAGGTCTCCGACCTCGAGCACCTCGTCGCAGGTGACGTGCCGCCGTACCTCGTGACGAACGCCCTCAGCGCCGCAGCGCTTGCACGCGCAGTCGGCATCGAGCCGCGTTTTGTCCGCGACGGCTTGCGCGCATTCGGCCTTGATGCGCACCGCACCGCCTTTGTGCGCCGCCTCGACGATGTCGATTACGTCGACGACTCAAAGGCGACGAACGCCCATGCCGCCCTTGCCGCCTTCGGTGGCCGTGCGCCGCAGTCGGTGGTGTGGATCGCTGGCGGACTGGCGAAGGGCCAAGCATTCGACGAGCTCATCACCCGCATCAGTCCGCAGCTGCGCGGTGTTGTCCTCATCGGCGTCGACCCGGAACCCCTGGCGAGCTCCCTCAGCGAACACGCCGCCGAGATACCCGTCGAGCGCATCGAGCCGGGAGAGACTGTGATGCGAGACGCGGTGGCGGCTGCGCGTCGGCTCGCTCGGGCCGGCGACACGGTGTTGTTGTCACCAGCATGCGCGTCGATGGACCAGTTCCGCAGTTACGCGGACCGAGGAAGAGCCTTCGCTGTGGAGGTGGAGTCGCTCTAGGAGGGTGATGTGACGCAGACAAGTCCGCGCACCACCTTCTCTACCGCTTGGCGCTCGCCCGTGGCGAGCTATTACCTGTTGATGGCCTCCACCGGCATCCTCCTGCTCGTCGGGCTCGCCGTCGTCTTGTCGAGCACGTCGATCCTCTCGATCCGTCAGCGCGACGGAAACGCGTGGACGCTCTTCCTCATCCAGGTGGTCGCACTGGCGGTCGGCACGGTGGCGCTCGCGATCTTGTCGCGGTTCTCCGTCAAAGGCCTCAAGCGCGTCGCGCCCTTTGTGCTCTTCGGCTCGGCGGTGCTGCTCGTCTTGGTGTACCTCCGGGGCGTTTCGGTGGGCGGCAACAAGAACTGGCTGCCGATCGGCCCCATCACGGTGCAGCCGTCCGAGATCGCGAAGCTTGGGCTTGCCCTCTACCTCGGCGTCGTGCTCGCGATGTTCCGCCATGAGCTCACCACTATGCGCCGCATCTTTGTTCCAGGCGGCATCGTCGCGGGGGTGATCTTGGTTCTCGTGCTCGCTGGTCGCGACATGGGCACCGCCGTCGTGTTGAGCCTTGTCATCGCGGCGGCGTATTGGGTGGCGGGGCTGCCGTTGCGCTTCTTTGCTTTGGGCGCAGCGGGCCTTGTCGTGGGCGCACTCGCGCTTATTGCGGACGGCTCGACGCGGTCGGCGCGCATCAATGTGTGGCTCAATCCAGCAACGTGTGATGTGCAGGGCGACTGTCTCCAAACCACTCACGGCACGTGGGCCCTCGCCTCGGGAGGCTTGTGGGGACTCGGTCCGGGCATGAGCCGTGAGAAATGGGGCTACCTGCCTGCCGCGGACAACGATTTCATCTTTGCGATCCTCGGCGAAGAGTGGGGACTCATCGGGACCCTGCTCGTCCTGCTCGCCTTCACCCTCATGGCAATTGCAGTCCACCGCATCGTGAGGCGTCACCGTGACCCGTTCGCACAGATCGTGGCGGGCTCGATCGGCGCCTGGATCGTCGGCCAGGCCTTCATCAACATCGCGGTGGTCCTTGAGCTGCTGCCGGTCACAGGGGTGCCGTTGCCGTTGGTCTCGTCTGGAGGCTCGTCACTCATCATGTCGCTCGCGGGTATCGGCGTGCTGATGGCGCTCGCCCGGACGGAGCCAGGAGCGCGGGAAGCCTTCAATGCACGCCCAAGCGTGATGCGCCGCTATCTCGCAGTGATGGCGAGGAGTCACCATGGCTAAGTTCTTGCTTGCTGGCGGCGGGACCGCTGGCCATGTCAATCCGCTGCTAGCGACTGCCGAGGAGCTGATCAGTCGCGGCCACGATGTCGCTGTGCTCGGAACTGCGGAGGGTCTCGAGGCCGAGCTCATTCCGCGCGCGGGGCTGCAGATGTTCGTCGTGCCTCGGGTGCCTTTCCCGCGCAGGCCCTCGATATCGGCTGTGCGCTTTCCGTTCCGCTTGCGTGCCGCCGTGCGCGCGGCGACGCGCGCAATCGATGCGATCGACGCCGACGCCGTCGTCGGCTTCGGCGGCTACGTGTCGACTCCGGCGTACCTCGCCGCACGGAGGCGCCGAGTGCCAGTGGTGGTGCACGAGGGCAACGCGAAGCCTGGTTTGGCGAATCGGCTCGGTGCGCGACGCGCCGCCGCCGTGGCGGTCACATTCAAGGGCACCCCGCTGCCAGGTGCGATCCACACGGGCCTGCCGTTGCGCCGTGCCATCACCGACCTCGCTGCGCGCTTGAGCGACCCTGTCGCCGGCCCGGATGCACGCCGCGTCGCCCGCGCCGCATGGGGCTGGCCGGAGGACGCGCCCACGCTCCTCGTGACCGGTGGGTCAACCGGGGCGGCGAGCCTCAACTCTGCGGTCGCGGAGGCAATCGAGACGCTCGTGGCTCACGGAGTTCACGTGCTCCACATCACGGGCCGAGGCAAGGCCGATGGCGCGGAACGCGCGTGGGGCAACCTGCCCGCCCGCATGCGTGGTCAATACGTGGTGCGTGAGTACGTTCACGACATGGACACCGCGTTCGCGGTGGCCGACGCCGTCGTGTGCCGCGCGGGGGCCGGCATGGTGTGTGAGGTGACGGCGCTGGGCATTCCCGCCGTCTACGTCCCGCTGCCTCACGGCAACGGCGAGCAGGCGCTGAACGCGAGGGAGGCCGTTGAGGCGGGCGCGGCGCACATCCTCAATGATGCGGACCTCACTCCCACGTCGCTCGAGTTGACGGCTGAGCCGCTGGTGCTTGACCGCAAGGTGCAGGAGTTTGCGCGCGCTGCCGCCGCTGGTGTCGGCATCGTCGATGGTGCCGCGCGTGTGGCCTCCGTTGTGGAAGGAGTCGCCGCATGAGGTTCCATTTCATCGGCGTTGGCGGCTCGGGGATGTCGGCCGTGGCACGCCTCGTCGCTGCTCGTGGGGTTGACGTGACGGGCACCGACCGCAAGCGCAGCGCGTATTTCGCGGCGCTGGAGGCGGCCGGCGTCGATGTGCGAGTCGGGCACGATCCCGACCTCGTCGATGGTGCCGATCGGGTCGTCATCACGAGCGCCGTGCGCGACACGAATGACGAGCTGATCCGCGCCCGTGAGCTCGGCATTGATGTGTGGCACCGCTCGGAGGCGCTCGCGTGGGCGCTTGAGGGCAAGCGACTCGTCGCCGTCGCGGGTTCTCACGGCAAGACCACGACGTCCGCGATGGTCGCCCACCTCTTCCATCGCTGCGGAATCGATGCGTCCTACGCGGTTGGCGCCCGCGTCTTTGGGGTGGAGGGGGCCGTGGCCGGTGGCTACGGAGGCTCCGCGCGTGAGGCAGTCGTCGAGGCTGATGAGTCGGACGGCTCTTTCCTCCGCTACGACACTGACGTGGCGATCGTCCTCAACGTGGAGCCGGATCACCTCGACTTCTATGGGAGCTTCGACGAGGTTGAGAGAGCGTTCGTCCGCTTCGCGACCAAGGCCCGTGTGCTCGTCGTGTGCGCTGACGACCCCGGTGCCGCACGAGTGGGCAACGCGGCCGAGGAAGCGGGCGTGCGCGTGATTCGCTACGGACACGACCCCGCGACAGCGGCCGTCGTCGTGACGCCGACTCGCCTGGTACGGGACGCATTCGATGCCCCGCTTGAGGTGCCCACGCCCGGCTCGCACAACCGCCTCAATGCGGCAGCCGCGTGGGCTGCTGTCGTTGAAATGGGGGCCGACCCTGTCCGTGCGGCCGCAGCGATGGCAACCTTCGGCGGCACCGGACGCCGTTTTGAGCTTCGTGGCGAAGTCGCGGGTGTGCGCGTCATCGACGATTACGCGCATCACCCGACGGAGGTCGCCGCCGTCATCTCGGCGGCTCGAGCAGCACGCGGCGGACGCCTCGTCGTCCTGTTCCAGCCCGCGCTGTTCTCACGTACCCAGGCGCTTCACAGGGAGTTCGCTCAGGCGCTGTCGATCGATGACGCCGCGATCATTCTTGCTCCGGTCCACGGTGACCGTGAGGACCCGATCCCTGGCGTTGACTCCGAGCTCATTGCCGACGGCATTGCAACGGGCAACGGCTCCACCGTTGAGCTCGCAACGTCTCTCGAGGACGCGGCGAACCGTGCGGTTGCCGCGGCCTCGCCCGGAGACGTGGTGATGACAGTTGGCTCTGGAACCGTGACGGAAGCCGCCACATGGATTCTTGACGGTCTGCGGGAGCGCTATGCCTGAGCGTCGGCCGCCGACGCCGCCTCGGGCACCGCGCCGGGCGGACGGTTCCCGGCCCGAGCAGGCACCGCGCACCTCGCAGCCACAGCGTGCGCCGCAGGCGCCGCGCACCTCGCAGCCAAAGAAAGCGCAGCAGCCGAAGCGATCTCAGGAGCCGACGCGCGCTGGGAAGCCGCCTCGCGCACAGCAGTCAGGCAAGGACGTCGCGAAGGCCCGCTCGCATGCCCCCGCGCGCGCTCAGCGCCAGCAGGTGGTGGCCTCGCGTGTGCAGGAGAGTCCCTGGGAAAAGGTGGCGCCCGATGCGGCGACGACTGGTTCGGTGTCGTTGCGCATGCAGGAACGGCTGGCGGAGCGCAAGCGGACTGAACGTCGCCGGGCGATGTCTCGTGGCGGCACGTTTGCTGTCATCGCCGCTGCGGTCGTTGCCGTCGTGTGGGTCATTGCGGCCTCACCGCTGTTTGCGCTCGACGGCGCCAAGATCGAGCTTGCCGGTGTGAGCGGCGAGATCGATGCTGGCGAGGTGGACGCGCTCCTCGACTCTCACGTCGGCGACTCGCTCCTCACGATGAATGTGCCGCATATCGCGAATCAGCTGCGTGACATCACGGGTGTGCGGGATGCGACGGTCGAAAGGGTGTGGCCGCAAGGCCTGCGTGTGACGCTGGTGGCCCGCGATCCGGTCGCCGCGATCCCGTCCGGCGAGCAGTTTGTGCTCCTTGACGCCGATGCAGTGGAGGTCGGCACTGTGGATGCAGTGCCTGCGGGGCTGCCCGTCATGGATGTGCCGCTTGGTGATGCGCGTGTGCTCGATGCCGCGCTCGCGGTGATCCGAAGTCTTCCTGCGACAGTGCTCGAGCGGGTTGAGGGCCTCGGTGCGCACACCGAAGACTCGGTGACGTTCTCGCTCAGGGACGGGCCTCGCGTGGAGTGGGGGAGCGCGGACGATTCGGCGCTCAAGGCACAAGTGCTGACGGTGCTGCTCGACAGTGGACAAGCGCCCGCGGGAACGGTTGTCGACGTGTCGGCCCCGACCTTGCCGATCACGCGCAGCGGGGGATGAGCGGAGCCGCAATTCGTCGCGACACGCGCGCCGTTACGTCAATGCGGGACCCCGGGACCGTACCGTCAATGCAGGTCAGCTTGACATAACTCTAACCCTCAAGTTGAACGTTAAGGTTGAAGGGATCTCCCATGGCGTCACCGCAGAACTACATCACGGCGATCAAGGTCGTCGGCGTCGGCGGCGGTGGAGTCAACGCCGTCAATCGGATGATCGAGGTGGGCCTCAAGGGCGCCGAGTTCATCGCGATCAACACTGACGCGCAGGCCCTCCTCATGTCGGATGCGGACGTGAAGCTCGACATCGGTCGCGAACTGACGCGAGGTCTTGGCGCAGGCGCCGATCCCGAGGTGGGCCGCAAGGCGGCCGAGGACCACGAGGACGAGATCGCAGAGGCGCTGCGCGGAGCGGACATGGTGTTCGTCACCGCAGGCGAGGGCGGTGGCACGGGCACAGGCGGTGCGCCCGTCGTCGCACGCATCGCGCGCTCCCAGGGCGCATTGACGGTGGGTGTGGTGACTCGCCCGTTCTCCTTCGAGGGCCGTCGCCGCTCCGAGCAGGCTGAGTCGGGAATCGAACGACTTCGCGAAGAGGTCGACACTCTCATCGTCATCCCCAATGACCGGCTGCTCGACATCGACGACGCGAACCTCAGTGTGCTCGGCGCCTTCGCCGCTGCGGATCAGGTGCTGCAGGGCGGCGTCCAGGGCATCACCGACCTCATCACGACGCCCGGCCTCATCAATGTCGACTTCAACGATGTGAAGTCCGTGATGAAGGGCGCCGGAACGGCACTCATGGGTGTGAGCTCGGCTCGTGGAGATAACCGGGCGCTCGATGCGGCGGAGGGTGCCATCGCATCTCCGCTGCTTGAGGCATCGATCGAGGGTGCCCATGGCGTGCTCCTCAGCATTGCCGGTGGCTCCAATCTCGGCATCAAGGAAGTCGAGAGCGCCGCACGCCTTGTGCGCGAGGCCGCTCACCCCGAGGCCAACATCATCTTCGGAACCGTCATCGACGATGCATTGGGCGACGAGCTTCGCATCACCGTCATCGCCGCTGGCTTTGATGGCGGCCACCCGCCCGTGCGCAAGCACCCTGGTGCCCTCGGCACGGTTGACGGCGCGCAGCCGACGCCGGCGAGCCCTGCGCTCGAACCCGTCGACGCTCCGGTTGAGGTGGACGCGCTGCCCTCGTTCAGTGGTTCGGCACGTGACTCGCTCCTCGAGCAGCCGAGCGAGGTGCGTCGCGACCGCCTGCGTGAGAGCGAGCCGGCGACTGACGCAATCCAGGTGAGCCCTTCATGGGGCGACGATGACGGCCTGGACGTTCCGGACTTCCTCAAGTAGCCACATGGTTGATGCTCAACTGCCGGTCAGGGCGGTCTTCACCGATCGCGCTGGCGGCGTGAGCGTTGAGCCCTACGACACCTTCAACCTCTCCGCGGCGGTGGGTGATGACCCGCGGGCCGTCGGGACCAATCGCGACGCCCTCGCAGCGTCGATGGACGGCCCCGTCATCTTCATGCGCCCTGAGCACGGCTCGACTGTCGTGAGAGTCGACGCGTCTTTCGCCTCGTGCGACGAGCTGCCCGTGGGAGATGTGCTCGTGACGACGACGCCGGGCATCGCCGTTGCCGCCCTCGCGGGAGACTGTGTCCCGCTCCTCATGCATGACGCAGCGAGCGGAGCGGTCGTCGCCGCCCATGTGGGGCGCAAGGGCCTCGTCGCAGGAGCTGTTGACGCCAGCGTCGGCGCCCTCGACGCGTTGCGCCGGGACGCATCCGATCGCACCGGGGTGACGGCCGCGATCGGGCCCTCCATCTGTGGCCGCTGCTACGAGGTGCCGGAGGAGATGGCTGCGGACGTCGTGGCCGCGCACCCCGCCGCACGAGCCGTCACCCAGTGGGGGACGGCGGGTCTTGACGTGGGGGCCGCGGTGGCGGCCCGCCTACGTGCCCATGGCATTGCGCTCGCGCATCACGACACGCGGTGCACCTATGAGGATGCGCGCCTCTTTTCTTTTCGCCGCGATGGCGTGACCGGTCGCCACGGCGGCGTCATTCGCTGCGAAGGGCCGCCGTCGTGACCTCGCAGTGCGGCGTGTCGATACCGGAAGCACCTCGTGCGCCCGCATACCGTTGAATCCAGCAGCAATCCCAAGGGGAGAGTGGAGACCATCATGAGCGCGATGCGCAAGGCGATGCAGTATTTCGGGTTCGAGGTCGCCGACAGGGATGACTACGACTACGACTATGCCGACGAAGAGTTGGCGCCCGTCACCAACCTTCACGATGTGTCCCACGTGCGTGAATCGCGTGAGTCGCGCCCGCACACCGAGGCAGTGCGTCAGCAGCGTGCCGTCCGCCCCACGGAGCGCCAAGACCTGCGTCGTATTCAGACGATCAAGCCCCGCACCTACTCGGACGCGCGCACCATCGGTGAGGCATTCCGCCAGGGTGTCCCGGTCATCATGAACCTCACCGAGATGTCAGATGCAGACGCAAAGCGACTTGTCGACTTCTCAGCGGGTCTCACCTTCGGTCTCGCCGGCTCGATCGAGCGTGTTACTCCGGCTGTGTTCTTGCTGTCGCCTTCGCACGTCGAGATCGCCGTCGACACTGAGCAGCCCCCTGCCCGCGACTCCTTCTTCTCTGCCTGAACGCAGCGCGACAGGCTCCGCGCGAGCCTCGATTAGTCTGTACTCGTGACCTTCGCCCTCGACCTCGCTGACTTTGCGCTGCTGTTGCTCACCCTTGTGCTGCTTGGGCGTGTGGTGATGTCATGGGTGTTCGTCTACGCACGGGATTGGCGCCCGCGCGGACTCGCGGCTTTGGCGATCGAGTCCATGTATGTGGTCACTGATCCATTGATCAAGCCCATTCGCCGGGTCTTTCCGCCGATGACTCTGGGCACGTTCCGTTTCGATGTAGCGTTCATGATTGTGTTCTTCGCAGTCATCGCGCTGCGATTCTTCCTGGCTGTGTTGAGGGCGTCGCTCTGATGAAGAGCGGCGAAACGACAGGAACTCAAGTCCCCGCCGATACGTAAGGGGAATAGGTGACCATCAACCAGACCACGGCGAGCGCCACGCGCCGCCCCGAACGCGAGGAGGGATGACGCATGGCATTGCTCACCGCTGAGGACGTTCTCAACAAGGCGTTCCAGAAGACTCGGTACAGGGAAGGCTTCGACCAGGATGAGGTCGACGAGTTCCTCGACGAGGTAGCGGACACGATCGCTGCCCTCACTGCGGAGCGCGACGAGCTGCAACGACGGCTCGCCGCCGGCGGTGGTGCGCCGGTCACCGGGGCCACGCCGCAGGCGGTGCCCTCCGGTTCGCTCATCGCAGCCGCGACCGACCCCAACCCGCCGTCGGCCACGACGATGCTCGCGATGGCGCAGAAGCTTCACGATGACTACGTGCAGGCAGGGGAGGCCGAGCGCGAGAAGATCATGGACGATGCTCGTGCCAAGGCCGAGGAGATCGTGCGTCAGGCGGAGAAGGACGCGCAGCAGCGTCTCGGATCTCTCGAAGCTGAGCGTGCAGAGCTCGAACGGTCGATCGACGACCTCCGGCGCTTTGAGCGTGACTACCGCGGGCACCTGCGCAACTACCTCGAGAACCTCCTGGGAGACCTCGAGCACAGCGCGTCGAAAGGTGCGTCGGCACCGGTGAGCCAAGCCCCGTCGCCGTTCGCCGCAGCCGAGCCGATCGTCGAGACAGCACCGGCTGCTGAGCCCACGGCGGTGAACGACGCTTATCCGGTCGCAGAACAGGCACAGGTGAGCGACGTGTCCCCGACTGCAGTGAGCCCGGCTGTTGAGTCGCCAGCTGTCTCAGGTGCGACCCCTGCAGTCGACGACGCCGCCTTCACGCCCGTTGCTCAGCCCGCGGCCGCCCCCGAGCCGCAGCAGCCCGCTGGTGGAGCTGGTGGAGATGGCGGCTTCCCGCCCGCGGCCGCCCCCGAGCCGCAGCAGCCCGCTGGTGGAGCTGGTGGAGATGGCGGCTTCCCGCCCGCGGCCGCCCCGGCCGCGTTCCCCGAGCCGGTTCAGGATGCAGGCGCCACCCAGGCATTTGATGAGTTCTCTGGCCTCGACGCTGGTGCGCCGGCGGCCCCCGAGCAGCCCGCATTCCCGGAGCCGTTGCCGAGCTTTGCGCCCGTCACCGACTCCAACGCCTACGCTCAGCCTGCACAGGATGGCAGCGGCGCGATCGCGCAGCCGCCAGCCGAAGCTCCGCAGGAAGGCGAAGCGGACGAGATGCCTCGCTGGAACTTCTAGGAATGACGCGCGCGAGCGCCGCGTTGGGAGTACGACTCCTGGCGCGGCGCTTTGCTTTGCTCCGCGCAGGAGACTAATCTCCTTCCGATACCCCGAGTGAGGACCAGATGACGAGCACTGAAGTTCCCATCGTCAAGGTGGACGCAGCGAGCCTCAAGGCCGCTGACGCGAAGGCTGTTGCTGTGCGCGAGGGTGAGAGCCCCTGGACCCTCTCCGAGCTGCGCGACGTTGTCAAGACGCTGAACGAGGACGTCGAGCGCCTCGTTGAGGAGTACCGCGCAAACGAGACTGACCTCGTCGACCTTCTCAACACGTCGGATGGTTCCGGCGATGACCAGGCTGACGCCGGTTCAACCGCTCTTGAGCGTGAACAAGAGATGTCGATCGTCAACAACACGCGCGAGATGCTGCAGGAGTCCGTTGACGCGTTGCGCCGCATCCAGAACCACACGTACGGCGTGTGCATGTCGTGCAACGAGGGCATTGCGAAGGCGCGCCTTCAAGCGTTCCCACGCGCCACACACTGCGTCACGTGCAAACAGCGCGAGGAGCGTCGTTGACCGTGCGGCCGGCGATCTGGCTGGCCGCAGTTCTCGTCATCGCAGTCGATCTCTTCACCAAGCAGTGGGCGCTTGACGCGCTTGTCGCCGGTGAGAAGCACGAGCTCATCGGTGATCTCATCTCGATTCAGCTGGTCTTCAACTCAGGCGCTGCGTTCTCGCTCGGTGGCAACCACACCTGGGTGCTCACGCTCATCGCAGTGGCGGTGACCGTTGGCATCGTGTGGGCCGCGCGCCAGGCGCAGACCCGCTGGGCGGTGCTCCTTGCAGGGTTCGCGCTCGGCGGCGCCGTGGGCAACCTCATCGACCGCTTGTTCCGTGAGCCTGGCTTCGGACACGGCCACGTTGTTGACTTCATCAACTATGGCGACTACTTCGTCGGCAACGTCGCAGACATCGCGATCGTGGGCGCGGCGATCGCTTTCATGATCCTCAGCGTGACGAACCGCCACCTCCTCACGGGAACGAAAGAAAAGTGAGCGAGACGCGCTACCTGCCGGTGCCCGACGCATTGGTGGGCCAGCGTGCGGACGTCGCCTTGGCGAGGATGCTGGGGCTGAGCAGGTCAAAGGCCGCCGATGTGCTGAGCGCAGGGGGCGTCATGCTCGACGGCGTCGTCCTTGGCAAGTCGGATGCACTGCACGACGGCATGCTCATCGTCGATCTGCCCGACGAACGCGCAGCTGCGCCTGAGCCGCCGATTCCCGGCGGCCTGCGGATCGTTCACGAGGACTCGGACATCGTTGTCATCGACAAGCCCGTCGGGGTTGCCGCGCATGCCTCCGTCGGCTGGACCGGGCCCACGGTGACCGGTGGCCTCGCCGCTGCCGGCATCACGGTTGCGCCCGTGGGAGCGGCTGAACGCCAGGGCATCGTTCACCGGCTCGACGTGGGCACGTCGGGCCTCATGGTGGTCGCGAAGAGCGCACCCGCGTACTCCGCGCTCAAGCGGGCATTCAAGGAGCGCACAGTCGAGAAGGTGTATCACGCGATCGCCCAGGGGCACGTGGAGCCGACTGAGGGCACCATTGACGCGCCGATCGGCCGTCACCCCACCGCCGACTACAAGTTTGCTGTGATCGAAGGCGGCAGGCCGTCGATCACCCACTACGCGGTGCTCGAGATGATGCCGGGCGCGTCTCTTGTCGAGGTCCATCTTGAGACGGGCCGCACTCACCAGATCCGCGTCCACATGCAGGCGATCCGCCACCCGCTTGTCGGTGACGTCACCTACGGTGCCGACCCGGTGCTCGCCAAGAAGCTAGGTCTCGCGCGGCAGTGGTTGCACGCGCGCGAGCTGGCGTTCGAGCACCCGACGATGGGCCGGCTTGTGCGCTTCGCGTCGGATTACCCGCAGGATCTCGCCGATGCTCTGGAGGCCTTACGCGGCTGAGGTCGCCTTCAGCGGCTCGAGACGGCC
>ENA-UOVV01000262-UOVV01000262.1-compost-metagenome-genome-assembly--contig:-NODE-262-length-74206-cov-717.761406_pt1 | contig 74206 bp, 74 predicted proteins | sample MGYA00238155_ERZ761577 | MGnify/ENA primary metagenome ERZ761577 (study PRJEB28898, sample SAMN06268775) | compost metagenome | isolation source: Emeryville, CA | place: USA:Emeryville, CA | collected... | reverse complement strand
CTACGAGCTCGTAAAGGGTACTTGACATTTCTCAGCTGCCTGCGCGGCAGTGAACTACACGGTCGACCTAGCGACTCACACTGCTCTTTTCTCAGCTGCCTGCGCGGCAGTGAACTGGATGCCCGACCAGCGCATCTCGCTCACTGCTTTCTCAGCTGCCTGCGCGGCAGTGAACCGTGCCGGAGCACGTGCGGACCATCGAGTACTTTTCTCAGCTGCCTGCGCGGCAGTGAACATTTGCGGCCGATGTCGAGGGCTGCGTGTTCCATTTCTCAGCTGCCTGCGCGGCAGTGAACATCAGCGACGGAGCGGACAGCTACACGCTCACCTTTCTCAGCTGCCTGCGCGGCAGTGAACCCTCCTCGAGCTCATCCGCGACGGTTCGGCTTTTTCTCAGCTGCCTGCGCGGCAGTGAACGATCAGGTGTAGAGCTGACCTCTGAGCATCCGTTTCTCAGCTGCCTGCGCGGCAGTGAACTCGCGCCGAACATCGGAGCGGCCGACGGAGCTTTTCTCAGCTGCCTGCGCGGCAGTGAACAGCTTGACGGTGTTCCTGTGAGGCATGCTCGCTTTCTCAGCTGCCTGCGCGGCAGTGAACACGTCAACGCCATCCCAGCCCATGTAGTCCATTTTCTCAGCTGCCTGCGCGGCAGTGAACCGGCACGGCATGATCTCCAACCGCGAGCTCGATTTCTCAGCTGCCTGCGCGGCAGTGAACGGCTCACGGTGACGGATCTGCGCGACCCCGAATTTCTCAGCTGCCTGCGCGGCAGTGAACCGAATGTGTTCTCGAATGTTCTCGCCTGCTAATTTCTCAGCTGCCTGCGCGGCAGTGAACAGTTTGAGTTGGCGCTCCTTGAGCGCGGAATTTTTCTCAGCTGCCTGCGCGGCAGTGAACGAGGCGTGGGCTCGGGAGGTGCCTGGCATCGTTTTCTCAGCTGCCTGCGCGGCAGTGAACTTGTCCCCACATTTTCACCGTGCCGTCTTCGTTTTCTCAGCTGCCTGCGCGGCAGTGAACTCCGCGCTCTCCGGCTCGAACGGTGCGGCGAATTTCTCAGCTGCCTGCGCGGCAGTGAACAGTGCCTCCTTCGGAGGCGGTAAATTTATTTGTTTCTCAGCTGCCTGCGCGGCAGTGAACGCGATGACGAGGACGGGGCGGCCCCAGACGCTTTTCTCAGCTGCCTGCGCGGCAGTGAACAGCTCCGGGTGGAGCTCGGCGAAAGCCTCCCATTTCTCAGCTGCCTGCGCGGCAGTGAACGAGATCTCGGCGAACGGCGTCAAATTCAAGCTTTTCTCAGCTGCCTGCGCGGCAGTGAACGAGAGACACGACAGGGATCCAGACCCGCCCTCTTTCTCAGCTGCCTGCGCGGCAGTGAACTCCCATGCGGCGGCCCCTGCGGCGGCCCCTGCTTTCTCAGCTGCCTGCGCGGCAGTGAACCGCGATGAGCTCGGTGCCTATGGCCGCATGCGTTTCTCAGCTGCCTGCGCGGCAGTGAACTCGGGATCAATTGTGTAGGTCATGGCTTGGTCTTTTCTCAGCTGCCTGCGCGGCAGTGAACCCGACTGAGAGGGTTAGGCCGGTGAGGGTGAGTTTCTCAGCTGCCTGCGCGGCAGTGAACTCGGGGTGTTGGTCGCCCCCGCGCAGCCATTATTTCTCAGCTGCCTGCGCGGCAGTGAACATGCTCGCACGAAAGCCCCTCCGCCCGCGCTTTTTCTCAGCTGCCTGCGCGGCAGTGAACGGTACTCCTCGCCAGAGCGCGAGACCCGTAGCTTTCTCAGCTGCCTGCGCGGCAGTGAACGTCGTGCCCAAACGCCGATGAACTTTTGCCTTTTTCTCAGCTGCCTGCGCGGCAGTGAACACCGTCTCGGGAATGGACGAGGAGTCGCCCAATTTCTCAGCTGCCTGCGCGGCAGTGAACGCGCACCGGCATCCCAACGGAGGTGGATGGGTTTTCTCAGCTGCCTGCGCGGCAGTGAACGTGTGTCGATGTAATCGAGTGTATCGGGTCTTTTTCTCAGCTGCCTGCGCGGCAGTGAACGCGCCGGAACGCTGCGGCGCGCGAGTTGTTTATTTCTCAGCTGCCTGCGCGGCAGTGAACCTCTGCGGTCGCTACCGGCGCTCCTTCAAGCGTTTCTCAGCTGCCTGCGCGGCAGTGAACGATGACCGCCTATGAGATCGCCGACGAGCTCGTTTCTCAGCTGCCTGCGCGGCAGTGAACACGCCGCTCGAGCAAACAGCGAGGCCTCCCGTTTTCTCAGCTGCCTGCGCGGCAGTGAACAAACCGACGCCTGAGCCGTATCAAGACCTTTTTTTCTCAGCTGCCTGCGCGGCAGTGAACTCGAGAGCGAGATCCGTACAGTGTGCCCGATATTTCTCAGCTGCCTGCGCGGCAGTGAACGAATCGCTCGTCCGCCAGGTCGCACTCGACCATTTCTCAGCTGCCTGCGCGGCAGTGAACACAGTGTCGTTCAGCGCACTCTGTCAGCTTGATTTCTCAGCTGCCTGCGCGGCAGTGAACCGGGGGCGGTCTCGGCCTCGAGGGATTGGGTTTTTCTCAGCTGCCTGCGCGGCAGTGAACCAACGACTTCCCGACGCGCGATCCGATGTACTTTTCTCAGCTGCCTGCGCGGCAGTGAACCGTCCCCAAGGCGGGGCATATGCGGACTATGATTTCTCAGCTGCCTGCGCGGCAGTGAACCAGGCGTCCACCGTCACATCGGGGGCGGCGTTTTTCTCAGCTGCCTGCGCGGCAGTGAACGACGGCATGGCCGAAGCCGTCCGGCTGGATGATTTCTCAGCTGCCTGCGCGGCAGTGAACGAGGGTCAGTGCCCCGATAGTCTGGAGGAGTTTTTCTCAGCTGCCTGCGCGGCAGTGAACGGAGCTCGCCGACGAGCTCGGTGAGGGGCTCTTTTCTCAGCTGCCTGCGCGGCAGTGAACTGCGCGCGATTCCTGTCACTGACGCGACGGTGTTTCTCAGCTGCCTGCGCGGCAGTGAACGAGGTCGACCGTCCCGGCCAGCGCGTGCGACTTTTCTCAGCTGCCTGCGCGGCAGTGAACGCTGATGCGACCACCGCAACGGTGCCGTTGGATTTCTCAGCTGCCTGCGCGGCAGTGAACGACGCGCGTCCATGACGAGCCGTGGTGCGCATTTTCTCAGCTGCCTGCGCGGCAGTGAACTGCGAATCCGCGAGCTCGATTCGTTCGCTTTCTTTCTCAGCTGCCTGCGCGGCAGTGAACCCATTGCGACTCCGGCCGTCCTCACGCTCCTCTTTCTCAGCTGCCTGCGCGGCAGTGAACTAGACGGCGGCAAACTTAAGGGCCCGAGAACCCAAAGGAAAGCCCCGAAAGGTGCGTCTCTACCTTCCGGGGCTCGGCACTCCGTAAGCGCTCGAATTCGCGTATCTTTTGGACCGTCCGAAGAATTAGGATCAGAACCAGGGTAGCGTCGCGCTCTGACTCAGCCCGTATGCGTTGAAAGGCCCAACTGCCGGGCCCAACGCGGGACGGTGCTCGATAAAGAGCGGGAATCTATGTCCCGTGCTCTTACTGCCTATGTTCAAGAAGGGCAGCTTCAGGGTTTCACGTGCCGTGTCCGGAATGCGAGAGCGAGCTTCCTCGTCGGTCCAACCGTGACGCCGCATTTGACGGCGGCGAACGCGATCCGGGTTGCTTTTCGCTTGCACACGTCTCACCTGCCGGTACTCGACGTCAACGGGGACCGCCGACACACCTTTCACATGAATATGGTCCCTCATTCCCATAAGCCACTCTTGTGCCATGAGGAGAGCCAGATCAGATTCATTGCCGTGTAGTCGCAGCAACCGACCCAGTGTCGGCTTCTTCTCATCAACCTGGGGAAAGCTGACGCCAATCCCGGTCATTTGAAGGAGCGCGAGGTGGCGGTGAAACTTCGCGAAGAGGGCGTCCATCAACTGATGCGCCGGAAACTCCGGGTCCGGGAGAATCTCGATGTCGAGGTATCGGTCCATCCCTATTCCCCCTTTTCGGCCTCGCCGAACACGCCCCCTCGAATCAGGTTTGCCATAACGTAGTGCTGCTGCTCAGCCGCCGGCACCTTGTCCTTGAGGACCCACCCATCCAGCAGGGAGTAAAAGTCGACTCCTTGCTTTGGCTGGCGGTACGCCTTGCCCTGCGATGTGACCGATCCGTAAGGCTCCACGGCAATCGGCCCGAGGTCGGCTGAGTCAGGATACCAGGTGTCAATCGTACGAAGCGCGTTGCCAACCTTTTGCGAGTGAATCGCGGCCACGTCCTTGACGGAGTAGAGCGTCTTGCTCTTTTGACCCTTCTTTTCGCTACCCTTGTCGAGGATGAGCTCCTGCGAAGGAAAGACTTCTTGCCCCTGACCCACCCGGACATGGGCGATCACTTCGAGGAGCACATGTCCATGACCTGCCAGCCCCTCAGCGATAACATCAGCTAACGCAGCAACATCCGCATTCTTCTCGAAAGCCCGAAGATTCAAGCTAAGCGCGTCAAATTTCCAGGAGCGATCTGCTGCGCCACCCTTGAGTCGATTCACGACAACCTCAATGGCCTCCGCGCCGATGCGGTTTCGCCACAAGAAGCGCGCGTTGGCAATGTTCGCGGCGTAGCGTTCCGCCAAAGCGCCGAACCCATGCTCAGTCACATACTTAGAGACAGTTTGCCGTAGCTTCGCCTGATAGTCCGCGTCGTTGCAGGCGGACGGTGTGCCCGCGCCTCCTAGCACACGAAGGGTAAAGTAAACCCGCAGAGTATCAGCCTCGGAAGGCAACGTAGCCACGTCGACGCGCTGCAAGTTAGGGGATTGGATCGAGGCATCGAGTTTCGCAGGATCTTGCTCTTTGGCCTTGAGGCGATTCGAGATGGTGCCGCGGACCGACTTTTCGCGCACGGTAACAGGGGCCCAAGACGCAGAAGTTGAGCGCTGAGCCCAAGCGCCTGCGCTCATGAGCGCGTCAGAGGGATCGATCTTTCGCTCGAAAGCGAGCACGGAGGCGGTCTTGATTTCACTTTTTGCCATGGGTCTATTGTCCTTCTGCTGGAGAGCTCAATTGGGAGAAGTAGGGAGTTGTGGTGCGGTAGAGGCCTTCCTCGGGCTCGACCGAGTAAGTCCAAAGGATCTGCCGAAGATCTTGGATGCGGTGTGGACTCTTCCACTCGCCGACGGTGTAGATGCCCTCGACGAACCGGAATGGCGTGACGCGGTCGCGAGCATTTTTAACGGTACCTGCCGGATAAGCCTCCGAGATGGCGTGGAAGCCCGTGGAGATGGGCACAATCCAGCCGGGCTTGCGTCGCACTCGCCACTCACCAGCTTCACCCGAGCTCGGAGGATCGATGTTCAGGCTAGAAAGATCGAGCAGCGCGTCGAGCATCGTCGCGCTCGGCTCCTTCTTCATGAGTTCGCGATGGCGCTCCTCGAGCAACCGCTCACGGCTCACCAGGGCAAACCCTGGTAGCAGGCGCCGTCGCAAGCGCCGCATCATCTTGCTCTCTTCATCTTCCGAACCAGGCCAAAGGTGGAGTTCTGCGGTCACCGGGACTCGCGCATTCACCGGCGGAATCACACTGCCCCCGGCAATACGCATCGAAGCCGCAATCTCTCCGATGCGATGGGCTAGCTCTTCGGGATGGTGCCCCGAGTATAGTGCTGGACCTGAGACTCCGACGATCAGGCTCACATCGAGATGCACTCGTCCTTCTTCGACGAGAGCAGGAGGTTTGCCGTCGCTACCAAAGGGATTGCGCGAAAGGTGGAAGACATGGGTTCGTTTTCCTGCGGGCTGCGAAGCCTGCGCTTCGAACTTGTGACAGACAATCCCTACGCCTTCCAAGCTCAAGCCCAGCTCGGGCTGAACGGCGCGATGCAAGGCATGCACGAAGCCTAAAAATGCGCTTGGGGACGGGAAGCCCCAAAGCATCGGGCTCGAGATTGCGTTCGCGTTTTGAATGTTCAGGTGCGACAGCACCAGCACTGCCTCGGGCTCAATCACGGCTGTCCTCCAAGCTGTTCTCGAACGTGTTCAGTGTGCGAGCGAAATCCCCTTGCCATTGGCGATGCTCGTCGTCACTCATGGGTAGTTTCCCCTTTCCCCTTTTCAACTCCGAGTTGAACCAATCGGCAAAACGGCGACTAACCATGCGCGGCCAATCCCCATCGTGCTCGGCAGCAAAGGCCGCGTCTTGCTCGGTTCGCCCTGGATCGAGCCAATGTTTCTCCGCTTCGTGCAAAGTGCAGTTTGGATCTGCGCTCCACCCAGGATCTAGGGCCTGAATTGACGCCGCATACTCAACGGCTTCGTCACAAATTTCGTCAACGAGTTTGGCCCGGTATTGGCGAATAGCGAGATTGTTGTGCTCCGTCTTCTCGAGAAACTCGACCAGAGTGCGAACGAGCTCGCGCACCTGTTTGCTTCGTCCGAAGCGACTTCCAAATACGGAGTCACAATTCAGCGGTGGCTTGGTCTCCACTGCCTCCCAATTCGGTGGAAGCGAGGGAAGGAGCCAATTCTCGCCATAGCGTTCGCTATTCAGTTGGCTGATATTCTGAGGTTTGGTTCCGCCAAATTTCTGAATCGCGAGATTCGGGTACTCACGATAGCCGTGACCAAACCCTTCGCCCTTGTTGCGTGCTTCGCGTGCGCTCTTGGCCGCTTCGCCGTAGCGATCTTCTCGCATGCGCTTCTGCGCCAAGTGCACGAGCGAAGTCGGAAAGAGTGGCCCGAGCAGGTGATAGGACCCATCAGTGAGCGGAAAGTACACCTGCTTTGCAAGGGTGTGGGATGCCGCTTGGGCACCACCTTCTGCAACCGAGGCGAAGGAATCGCGCCAGACTCTTGCCTCTGATTCGTCGCTGCTCAATGCCGACAGCAATTCGGGCGCTTCCGAGAGGACCATCTCAAGCACAGATTTTCCGCGCCATTCGAGGCTGAGAAACTTGTAGACGTCGAGCGCCGCGGCATTGCCGACGACGTCGTCCGGCAAGCTCGCCGGATCAACGCTATGCGTGCCAAGTAGGCCTTCTGCCGCGGGCTTCGCCGGCCGCGCGCGAAGGTTGGTTCCCCTCGCATCCGGGTGAAGCGGTTTCAGAATGTGGGATGCCAGTTGGATTTGGCCCACTCGACGAGCTGCGTCGGCCAACCAAGCTCGTGGCTCGTAGGACCGCTCCAGTTCCTCACGCTTCTCAGATTCGTCGGGCTTGAGCTTGTCGAGCTTGGCCTGAAGACGTTCACGGATGAACGCTTCAATGACCTCTCGTAACGAGCTCGGTTCGCTAGATTCTCCTGGTTCCCTCATAACACCTCGTTCAACAACCAGACGCATAAGTTAAGCGCCTACCTACTTGCACTTCTTGAATCCTAGGGCTGGGTGATACTCCCAGCCGTGATCGTGGGGCTTCAACGCCAGGTATCCGTAGCGCTCAGCGCACGCCCGGGGGGCCATGTCGGTGCGCTCGCTCAGCTTCAGCAGCTCGTCTCGGTAGTCTGAGGGCCCCCAGGAGCGCACAGACGACGACGCGGGCAAGCTCACGCGGTGGAGTAACCTGTCATCTGGCCGAGGGCGCCAGCGGCCTTCAACGCGCTCAAAGAGCCGAATGTCCTCGGCGTCCTCATCTACCGGCAGCAGGCCGTACTCGCTTTCCTCGCCCTCTGACTTTCTGAACGGGTGGGCCTTTTGCAGCATGCCGGACAGAGGGGCACGCGTCGTCCACCATTGCGCAGCATGGAACCGGTTTGCTCCGGCCCGTTCGCCGAGTAGCTTTTTCCGAATAGCCGCGTGCTCGAGGTCGACAAGATTCTCGGAAGGCGCGAGTGCTAGCCGCTCCTGGATTCTGGGCGCGGCGTCAAGCGGACTCCACTGTTCGGGGAGGAGCACGGTTCGGAGATCGTGGCTCTTAAGAAGAACCTCTCCCTCAAATCCAGGTCTATGGAACGCGGGCTCCCCAGGCGAACTCGACACCGCCTTAATGTTCTCCGCGAGGACCATGATGTTCGGTGTGGAGCACGGGCCAGGCCGGTGACGGCGAATGCGCCCGGCTAGCTGAATGATTGAACGCATGGACGATGGTTCTACGATCGCCCAGTCGTAGTCATGATCGCGCCCTACCTCGGCGATGGGTGAGGCGAGCACGACGAAAAGGTGATGCGTCGCGTCGGTGACTGCTAGGGCCTGCTGAATGTGCTGCAAACTGAAGACTTCAAGTTCCACGTGTCTCTTGAGCGTCACATCGAGCAGGTTCTCGGTGGCGGACCGCATCAAGAGGGGGTGTTTTGCGTGGTAGACGCAGAGGTGCAGCGTGTAGCCTTCGGGCATCTGGGAGCTAAAAAGACCTCGCGCTAAGAGGATAATGGGCTCGATATTGGCCAGCCGAACAAGACCAAAGCTAACGTTCTTTTCCGTGACGGGGTCCGTTGTGTGATGCAACGAATGAAGCCGCACCAAGTGCTCAGGCAGCACGCTACCGAGCGCCGCACAAACGTCCTCCCGACTTGGATTGCCACCTTTATTTGAAGACTGTCGTAAGTTGGGCGCAATCAATTCGACCTTTCGGCGCTCAGGTTCCTTTCGCAATTGCGCCAGACGTTTTTCAACGAACTCCGCGTGACGCGAACGGAATGTGTCGGCGTTTTGATGGATCGAATGGTCGACGCGAAATTCGTCGAACCACGCGCAAGGGATAGCGATGGCCCGCCCCACCTCGCCACGGTTCTTCTGAAAGGTTTCTCGCCCTGTTCGGTACGCGTCGAACAGCGCCTCAATCAGGCCAGGTGGCAACGTGGCGGACGAAAGCACGACCCGACTCCCGAGGAGCCCAGCCCAGTGTACGAGTCGACTGAGCGCCGGAAGGTCCGCAACGTCAAAGTCGTCAGGCTCATCGAGGACCAGGTCGGAGCTGAGGAGCCGCAAGATAGGCGCAATCTGATGCCCGCCGCGTAGGCTTTCGGTCGCGGGCATGATGTGATCAATTGTGCAAACGAGTACTGGTGCTTGAAGCAACTTGTTGGCGCCCGAGTTGGTCCCCAACCACCGTTTCAGCGGGCCATCCTCCAAGTTTCCCTCGAAGTGCACATGGAAGCCTTCGGCTAGAAGTTCCTCTGCCGATTCGCTCCCATAGCTCTTCGATCCATCAGGTGATGGACTATTCTCCTTCGAAAGCGCAAAGAGCTCTTTGACCGCCGCGCCTCCGACCAAGACCGCCAGATCGTCGTCTCCCAAGCCAAGGCGTTCTCGGTAGGCTTCGCCAGTTTGGAGGGTCAGCGTCCGTAGCCCGAGCGCTACCGTAAAACGTGCGCCGCGCCGCGCGTCGGACAGGCCGTACAAGATGCGACCATTGGCGAGCGTTTTCCCACAGCCTGTGGACGCCATGTTCACACCGAAAAAACCATGATCTGCGGCTCGCTCGCGAAGCGACGACGCTAAGTCGAACGCCTTGTCTTGCCAGCGGAAACGCTCGTCCGCGGTACGCTTTTGGAACGCTTTGCAGCGGGCAATTCGCGGAAGATCTCGCTCGATGCGCGGCAATGCTCGGGTGACTCGACGAGCGTGAGAGGCGACACCAGCAAGATGCTCATCCAGGCGCTGTTTTAGCTGGTTGGTCTTGCGGTCGGTGTTTGCAAAGAGCGGATACCCAGTATCCCCATAGCGCGGCTCACTATCGCAGCTCGAATAGTGATGGTCAGCCAGCATGAGAGCCAACCGAGAAATGTGCATGACGTAGCTGTCGTCGAGAAACGATGAGGCTCGTTCGATGAAACCAGGCCGTTCAAGCATTTTTTGGGCGCAGGCCGCCGCGCGCCGGCTCCAATCTCGGCTATCGAATGGGGTTCCGTAGGGAAAGTCCCAACAAGCAGCCCGATCTTTAGGTTCGGAGTCGGATCTCGCCCCGTTCCAGTCTGGCAGCAGAGGGAACAGAAGACTCTTGAGCGTCCCGACGTTGTTCTTGTTTGGGTCCCGCGAAACTGGGAGTCGATGGTGGCTGACGATGAGCCAGCCAATGGCCTGAGCGAGCGGGCCCAGATTCCTATCGCTGAACGGGCCCATGGGTGCCGGTTTGGCGTTGTCCGCTTTGAGTCGCAGAAGCGCCTCCGCACCCAGAAGAGCGTCACCTTGCGCGAGCCTATTCAGCCAATCACGGTCGCTATCCTTGCCAACAAAGGCCTCGAAAAGGCGGAGCGAAACCCATTCGTGCCGATACGCATCGGCAATCGGCACCTTTGATGTTAGCTTTTGCTGAAAGGCTGCGCTCGCTTTGCCAAAGTCGTGGAATAGTGAGCCCAACATCGCTAGAAGCTGGATATCCTCCAGGCTTTGCCAGCTATTTTCGTCCTTCGACCGCAGCACGTCAGTGCCAGTGCTATTGGTGGGTACCGTCCCCTGGTCGTTGAAACGACTCGCGTCGCCCACAATCCAAGCCAGCTCACTGTAGTCGTGACCTCGGATCCAATGGCAGGCAACCGAAGTGTTCTTCCGAGCTGTCTTCTTGAGCAGCTTGCGGAGCGTGTCGAGACCTGCCTGAGTGATGGACGTCTGCCAAGTTCGGTCGCCGCGCCGCTCAGCAAATTGGTCGAGGATCCGCCGAGTTTCGGAGAGAGCACGCTTCTCGCACTGGGAAACGATAAGAACGTTCATGCTTTCGAACCCACCCCGATCGCGATCTCCTTGAGAGTATCGATCATGAAGTCGAGCGCTTCGCTCCGCGTCAGGTTGTCCAAACAAGCAACGCGAAATTCCTGCTCGCTGTCCCCTCTCGCGGCAGAAATGAAGGCCTGGGGCAGAACGAGCGCATCCTTAATAAGGTCTGCGACGTCAAAGACGAGGCCGCCACGCCTGGTCTTGCCATGCATAACGGCTAGGCCGTGCGGTAGACCGAGAACCCACGTTGCTGTAGCGGCAAGTCCATAGGCCAGGTAGTTTCCGTGATCCAGAAAGCTGTTTGCGGGATCTCCACCCGCGCCTTGTCGCGCTCGCGAGAAATCTCCATACTTGGTTGCTCTCGCCGCGATCTTGTACAGACTCTTAGTGAGACGGGCTTCCTCGGTGAGAAGAAAGGTATTGTCGGGCGCATCATCCGTCGCTCGAGCAGACTCGGCGAGAAGCCGTTCCAGAGCCTCGGCCGACACCCCGAACCCAGAATCGCGAAAGGCGCGAAACTTGGTCCAGCGCTCAAAGATTTGTTCAAGCCGCGCGTGTTGAAAACGGCGAGCAGCGTCAAGACGAAGGGCGTCCGTGAACCAGAAGCGAACCCAGTGCTGAAGCAGATCCGTAGGCCGATACTCGCTTTGCGGCACAGACCATAAGACATCGAAATCGACCTCACCGGCGCTGAACAGGGGAGTCCCTCCTCCGCCCGCGAATCCTACAAGCACACCAGCTTTTGCGAACTCGCGCATCGCCGCTTGCGTTACGGACGTGCCGGTACCGAACAAGACAGCGGTGGTGTTGGCGATAGGTATGTTCCAATAGAGAGATTTTTGCCCCTCCTCGGTCACGTATTCGACGCGCCCCCCGTTCACTAGGACTCGGCAGTGCTGCAAGTAATACAGATTCGCCCTCTTTGAGTGAAGAATCGTCTTGAGGTCAGAAGGAGAAAGATCCTTCATTGCCCCCGCCTTTGGACTGTTAGTGATGTGTGGCAGAAAATGACAGAGAGGACTGCTCCTCTCACGAGTTCCACTCTCGCTCTCGTCCTCCTCCCCTCGAGACAACCTGGATATGTTACGCGAACTGGCACCCAGACGAAATGCTTATTGGTAGCGGGCGGCGGTGTGGTTGTTAGGGAAAAGGCCTGTTCCATGGCCACGGCAGAATCCCACGTCCGGAGACCCCATTCCCTAGACCCTTTGAAGCCCGCTGAACGCCAGTGCAGCTCCCCGGCTATAGGGGGCTCGGGTGGCTTTGAAGTGCTCCCTGGGCGAGCTGACGGACGAGCTCGGCGACGCGGGGACTCTCTGCCCGAGCTTCTTGTCCGAGGCCCACGACGAATCGGGCAACGACGATCAAACCACCGCGAGCTGACACCCGGATCTCTCCAGACGGCAAATCCTCAGCCGTCATTCCCGATGGCAGATTACGCCGCACCCATGATTTGATCGTCGGGCTGACCAAGAATGTGTGCCGCTCCGAGCTCGCGTCGTGAAAGCCGTCAGGGCTCTCCGCCAGAAAGGCGTCTACCTCGAGCGCCGGACATTCTCGATAACTTTGGGTCTCATCGATCTCAGCTCGCTGAATATCCTCTACCCGAAACCAGCGAAGGCCTTCGTTTCTGTGGCAGAACGCCGCGAGTCGACACGGGGGTCCCAGCAGCAGTCGGCTCGGTGAAACTGTTCTCGCGGAAAGCTCTCCGCGACTTGCCGAGAAGTACCGAATCCGAACCGCGCGCCCGGAGGCAATGGCCTCCTGTATCGTGGGAATCGCCTGTTCTTCCTCCGGGCTCATAGGGAGAGCAACGACCCCCGCGTTCAGTCGCGCTGCGCCCTCCGCTGGCAGGCCACGCCCGACTCGCCCCGCTAGTAGCGCTGAAAGGAGTTTGGCCCGTTTTTCGAGCGAACTAATACGTAGTGCCGCCTCCAGTAACACCTGCCAATCCTCAGCCTTGAAGAGTACCCCTCCTGGAAACCAGCTCGGGGGGACGGACCAATAGACGTGCGGATGTTCTTCTTCCCGCTCCAACGGCATCCCGGACCGCTGCAGTTCTTCAAGCACCCTACGAATCCGACGTGGCTCGACCTCCGCTCGTCGGGCCAACTCCGCCTGTCTCCACGTTCTCTGCTCCACGAACGCTTGGATCACCAGAACCACGGTCTCATAGTTCCCGCGCGCACCCATTTCAGACGACAACCTGCCATGAACATGTACGCCGGTCCATGCCCAGCTCAGCAAGCCGGGTCCCAGGCACGCGACACGCACGCCGGACTGACACGGAGCCGCGGCGCGCTCCGTTTCACGTCAAGACGCCGCGGGTCGGACGCAGCGGCTCCGGTACGGTCTCATCGCCGAGCATCTCGCGCAGGTTCATTTCGATCGTGCGCGAGATCGCGTCGAGAGGGAGATCGTTGTCGTCTTCGCCGAACGGATCCTCAATCTCGTCACCGACCGCGTCGAGGCCGAGGAAGGTGTAAGCGATGATGAAGACGGCGATCGGGGTCAAGAAGTGGAGCGCGTCGATCACGCCGAACGGCAAAATGAAGACGTACATGGCCACCACCTGGTGAATGAGCATCGTGTACGAGTGGGGAATCGGCGTGCTCTTGATCCGCTCACACCCTCCCTGAATGTCCGTCAACTCTCGACAGAAGCGCATCGCCTCGACGAACGCGTATTCGCTGAAGCCGCCGGGTCGAGCCTCCTTCTGGAGCGCTCGGCTGAGGTCGAGCACGATCTGGTTTGCAGGGTTCTTCGAGCGCCCGGCGGCCTCGAGAGCTTCCTTGGACAAGTAGGGGGCGAGTTTGTCGAGTTCAAACTGATCGCGGAGCTGCATGCGGAGCGCATGGACAAATGCGACTTGCGTGTAGATGAGCTCGCGGCGCCTTTCGAAGCGTGCGCTCTCGAGAAAGACGAGCGTGTGGCGAGCGAGCGAGCGGCTCTCGTTCACGAGCCGTCCCCAGAGCTTCCGACCCTCCCAGTAGCGGTCGTAACTCGCGCTGGTGCGGAAACCGAGGAAGATACCGAGCGCAACACCGAGCAGCGACATGATGCCGACGGGAACGCTGAATCGATACTCGAAGTACTCCTCGATCACCGTCACGATCAAACTCACGACGACGACGAAGAGCAGACGATAACGGACGCGAACGAGCGCACTTCCGCGAAGACTGAACAGAAGGCGCAGCCAGGTCGGTCGACGATCGAAGGTCAGCATGGGGGGCCAAGAGCCCGCTTTCGCGGATTCGACTCGTGGCGCTACCGGAAGCCGGCGACCGGCTCAAGCCGACGCGAGAAGTTCGATGAACGGAGGACAGGTCGCGAACAGCTCCTGCGCGACCATGCGCCCCGCGTACAGGACGAGGGAATTTTCTCGTGCCCGCACGGTGCCCGGCGCAGGGCTCGCCGAGAGCAGGGTATCGGCAAAGACGAAATCTCCGGGGCCGAGCTCGCGGGTCTCGCCGTTGGCGAGCTCGGCGATGAGCGACCCGGCTCCGACCACGTAGATGCCGTCGAGGGGCTTGCCTGCCTGGACGATGGTCTCGCCGCTCCGGACATGTTTCACGGCGAGCTTGTCGAGGACCATGCTCCGGAACATCTCATCGAAGGACTCACCGAGCGGCCCCATGACCGCGCCCGCGAGGGCCTGATAGTTATCAGCCGCGGCGGAGAGCTCCTCAGCGACCCAGGGGCACATGGCGAGAGCCTGATTGAAGGGTTCGCGATCGAAGACGACAACGCGCGTCCCGAGATCAAAACCCACCACACGCAGATCGATGCCCGCTTCGAGAGATCCTTGTGTGAAGATGACGCCGCCCTTGCGAACCGCGGCGCAGCTCGCGTCCGCGATGGTCGGCATGAGGTGGACGGTGCCGCGAGTGACAAGAGCCGCTGCAAAGGAGTTGACCTCTTCGCCGGGGCTGAGCTTCACCTTGCGCGCCGTCGTCAGGAGCATCGTGAGCGCGTCCTTCGAGAACTCCCCGAGACCAGGGACCTCGAGCAGGTGAATCCCGTCAATGGTCGTGTCCGTGAGGCCGACCGGGAACAGTGAATCCGCCGGATCGCTCGGGCGCGACGGGCTCGTCGAACGGCGACTCGTCGGCGGGGGCATTTCGATCGGGCGCGCGGGAGGCGCACTGATCACAGCCCCGGGAGGACCCTCGGTCTCATCGGGATAGTCGTAATTCTCGAAGTGCAGCTCGGGCTCCCGCATGGAGTCGGGCGGCGGCGCGTGGAACGGCTTCGAGGGAGGCTCGATCGGGCGCGTCGGTGGCAGGCTCGCGGACGGCGCCGTCGGAAAGGGCTCAAAAGGCGGCGCCGAGGAGCGAACGTCCGGCGGCGGCGCAGTCGGGATCGGCTCGGGCTCGCCGCCTGGGGGCGCCGCAAGGCTGTCGGGCTTCTTGCTGGTCGGGCCAGCGGACGGCGTGCTCGAAATCTGGGGATAGAGGCGAAGACTCAAATCCACGCCGAGCTCACGTTCGATCTCGTTCGGCTCGTCCGAAGGAGGTCCGGGATCGTGCACAGCAGCGAACACCGCCGGCTCACGCCGATCGATGGCGCTCCGGATGTCGACAGGAGCGGACTCCGGTGGACCCAGGCTCTCGGGCGGCGGACCCGAGCTCACGGGACTCGGCGCGGGCATCGCCGGCGGCGGACGCGAACCATGTTCCCGTACGAAGGTCGGCGCCTCGTCCTCGAAGTCGACCTCGTCGCCGAAGGCCGGTGAGAGCGGATCGATCCAAGGGCCCGCATCCAGCTCGGGGCTCGTCTGGCGCTCTTCGGCAAAATCAAAGTTCGCGCTCGTCTCGACAGTGTCTTCCTGCGTGCGAATCGTGTCATTCGGAGCAGGGGGCGGCGGCAGGCGATTCGTCTCGCGATCGTCGGAGTCGAAGTTCGGAAGCTCATCGTCCGGCGAGGCGTACGCAGCGGAGGGCTCTTCCTGGTAGGCGCGACTGTCGTACTCGACGACCTCGGTCGCATCCGCCACGTCGAGCACCACCTCATCCTCGTCCTCTTCGAGGAGCTCGTCGTCTTCGACGATCTCCTCGAGCTCCTCGAAGTCGATGCTCGCTTCTGCGACCTCGAGCTCAGGAACTTCGTCGAGCTCCGCGTCGATTTCGAGGGGCGACGGCATACGGCCGCGGCCCAGCGGCGGAAGCGGCGGCACCGAAACCGAAGGAGAGCGCGACGAACGCGAGGTGATGATCGGAAGCGTGATCGGGGTCTCGCTCGCGGTCGCCTCCTCGGCGGCGCGCGTCATGGACGCGACGAGCTGTAAGAGCTCGACGGAGCGATGGATTTTTCCGAGCTCCTCCGCCGCCTCCGCGGCGCGCTCGACCCACTTCACCGCGTCGCGCCATGAGTCGGCGGACCATTGAGCTTTAGCCGCTTGGAGGGCCCAGACGACGTCCTCCGGATCTTCGGGGCTCGGCGGCGGTATGGATACAGAGGAGAAGCTCATGGGGGCTCAGGGGAGACGCAAGGCGTAGCTCGGCCTACGGTACAATCAGGACTTCGCGATCCTTTGAACCGCTGGGCGGTCCAACGTATCCTCGCTTCTCCATCATCTCGACCATCTTGGCGGCGCGATTGTAGCCTATGGTCATCTTTCTCTGAAGCCAGGACGTCGAACAGCGCTGGGATTCGCGGACAATGAGCACGGCCTCCTCGAACCGGGGGTCCACCTTCTCCTCCTCCTCGCCGTCCTCCGTCTCCTCGGACCGCGCCAGGATCGAGTCCTGGTACTGCGGGGGAGCTTGTGCCCGAAGGTGGTCAGTGAGCGCACTCACCTCCTCCTCCGAGATGAACGGGCACTGGACCCGCTGCGTGTCCGGCGCGCCGTTCATCTTCACGAGCATGTCACCACGACCGAGCAAGACCTCCGCGCCCTGTTCGTCCAGGATGGTGCGGCTGTCGACCTTCTGCGCGACGCGGAACGCGATGCGGGTCGGGAAGTTCGCCTTGATCATGCCGGTGATGACGTCGACGCTCGGTCGCTGCGTGGCCAAGATGACGTGCATACCGGCGGCGCGCGCCTTCTGGGCCAAGCGAGCCACCGAGACCTCCACCTCTTTGCCCTGTTGCATCATGAGGTCCGCGAACTCGTCGACGACGATCACGATGTACGGGAGGCGCTCGGGAGGAATCACTCCGTCCTGACCGACAGACGCGCCCGGGAGATCCACCACACTTCCGTCGGGGGCGACCGCGGTCGCCGTCGGGGGCGTGCCCTTGGCCGTGAGCTCTCCAGCGATCACGCGCTCGACGTAGCGATTGTAGGTCCCGATGTTCTTGGTGCCGGCGTCCGCGAACAGCTGATAGCGCCGCTCCATCTCATCAACGGCCCATTTGAGCGCCGTCGCGGCCTGTTTCATGTCCGTCACGACCGGCAAGAGCAGGTGGGGAATGCGGTCGAAGGGCGCGAGCTCGACGACCTTCGGATCGATCATGAGTAGCCGGAGCTCCTCCGGCGTCCGCATGAAGAGCAGACTCGAGAGCATCACGTTCAAGCCGACGCTCTTGCCCGCACCGGTCGCGCCCGCGACGATCACGTGGGGCATCGAAGCGAGATCGGCGTAGTAGGGGGCGCCCACGATGTCGCGTCCGAGCACGACCGGCAGTGGGGCCTTCTTTGCGAGCTCGACGAAGCGCGCGTCTTCGATGAGGTCTCTCAGATAGACAGGCTCGCGCCGATCGTTCGGAAGCTCGAAACCGATGCGGCTCTTGCCCGGAATCGGCGCGACGATGCGCACCTTGCGCGAGAGGCCAAGCGCCAAATCATCGGACAGGCCCGCGACCTTGCTCACCTTCGTGCCCGCGCTCGGCGCGACTTCATAGGTCGTCACCGTCGGACCAGGATGGATCTCCTCAACTTTGCCGAGCACGCCGTAGTCCGCGAGCGTCGCCTCCAGGCGCGCTGCGTGCGCCAAGAAGACGCTCTTATCGATGCGCGCCGCCGAGGAGGGTGGCTCCTCGAGCAGAGCCGGGTTCGGAAGCTCGAACTTCGGCGTCTTCCGCTCCCGCGCCACGCGCCGCGTCGGCTCCGCGTCTTTCTTGCGAGCCACGATCTTCGGCTCCTCCGATGCCTCCTCGGACTCATCGTCCTCGGCCTCCAGCTCGTCGGTTTCCTCTTCGTCTTCGTCCGACGCGTCGCCTTCGGAGGCTTCTTCATCGACGGAGTCGCCCTCCGGCTCAGCGTCGTCGAGGATCTCCCAGGAGCGCCCGCGGACCTTGGGGCCGCTTTCGGGACTCTTCTCCCGCGAGGCTCGCGCCTCGCGCGCGTCTTCGTCATCGAGAACATCGGACCAGAAGTCGATGTCCGGTTCTGGTCCGGTCGGGCGGCGCAAAGCTTCCACCACCGCGAGCGGAGGACGCCCCGTGCGCTCACTCGGGATCCACGGACCAACCAGATCAGGCTGAAAGAAGACGCGCTCAGCTTCGCCTTCTTCAGGCACACCTAGCTCCGGCTCGAGGAGCTCCTCCTGCTCCCTCCGGAACTCCGAAGCTGTCCTCCAAGCTTCGACGACTCGAGCTGCGCGGGCCTTCACGGCCGCCGTGAGAGCTCGCGCGAGAGTGATGAGCTTTTCGTAAGCGGCCACCAGGGAGAACGAGGCGCGCCCGATCCCGATCAGAAGTGAGGCCGTGGTCACGACGAGGACGGATCCGGGGGTCGAGAACAGACCGCGGAGAAGCTCGCCGAAGACGAGTCCAACGTTGCCGCCCATGGGGGCGCCCCCGAAGCAGCGCTCGCTGGGGAGGAGCACTTGGAGCAGGGAGGCCGTCAAAAGGAGCAGGATGACGTCCCCGGCGATGCGGAGGCCGAGGTCGCGCGTTTCGTTTTTGCGGAAAAATTGCGCTCCGAGGAGAGCGAGGTGGAAAGGGGCGAGCCAGGCCGCACCGCCAATGGACAGAACCAGGACGCGGGCCAGGTTCGCCCCCACAATCCCCATCCAATCGCCGCCGCCCCCGCCAGGATCTTCGGGGTCGAGCCGAAAAGATGCGAGAGAGAGGAAGATGAAGGCAGATCCCGCCCCAAAGCAGAGCGCCAGGAGCTCCCGCCGGCGGTCAAAGAAGCGGGACCCCAAGCCGGCTTCAGGCTCGAGAGAGCGAGGGACAAAAGCCCGGGAGACCATGTGGATAAAAAACCTACATTGGAATACCTTGGAAGTCCAGAATGTGCCTGTTCGGGTGAGTCGGACGTTCCTCGTCCCGGGAGGGCGGCGCCGGAGAAGCGCTCCTCAAAGGGCGCGCGTTTACCGCTCAAGTGAAGCGCTATTCTGTACTATCGTCTGAACTGGCCGTAGGGCGACAGGAAGAGTGATGAGGGCAAAGAGAGCCTCTCTGACTCCTCCTCGAAAAGGAACGGAAAGCACGAATGACAGGGCGACGGGGGATCAACAAGACAACGAGAAACCTGGCGCTGGTCTTCTCCGCGGTCATCCTGACGGGGACCGTGAGTGGCTGTCGCGTCTCGAACGACGAGATCCACGGCTGGGCCCAGAAGAAGTCCGGACCGAAGAAGCTGACCGCGGTGCTCACGCACGACAAATATCCGCTCGACCTGCGCGTCGAAGCGGCGCTCACGCTCGCGACGATGAAGCCGCGCGGCGGTCGTGCTGTCGGCTTGCTCGGCGAAGACGGTGCCGTCGGACTCCTCGACTCTCTCGCTTCGCTCACCTCCGCGCGCCGCGAGCAGGTCATCGCGGGTATGGTGCCGCGGCTCGTCGAGGGCATGCAGAAGGAGCGCCCGGAGGGCGCGGCTGATCCGACGATCCCCTATAAAGACGCGACCTTCGCCCTCCTGTCCCACGACGGCGGTTCCCTGATCACAAGCCCCGAGGCGAAGGCCGAGCTCGAAAAGGCGCTCATCGCCTGGTGCCAGACGGACTTCGAGCAGCGCTTCGACGACACCTCCCAGCTCTACGGTGTCGAACAGGTGCTCCGGCTCCTCCGCGCCGAAGGCGCCCGCCATTTGCCGAACCTGCTCTCCGCCGATTTCAAGCACGTCGCGGCGGTCTCGAACCTCGTTCACGAGCTCGGTGACGACGCGACCCAGCTCGAAGCGAGCAAACGACTCGTCGCGATCGCGACCTTCGTCGATTCGCCCGAGTGGACGAAACAGAAGGAAGAAGGTGTCCGCGCCGCGAACAAGGCGAGCGGCCTCACGGTCACCGACAAGCAGTTCGAGAAACAGCTCGAGGCGTATCAGGAAGAAGAAATCGTCCGCGTGTTCGGCGCGATGAAGACCGTGGGCCGCGCGCCCATCACGGAATATCTGATCGCCTACGCCAAAAACGAGGAGAAGGGCGAGAGCCGTCGAGCGGCCGCGCTCGCCGCGCTCGAAGGGAACCTCGACCGAAAGAACCCCGATCACGCGACCTTCGCCCTCGACTTCCTGTCGAACGAAAAGGCACCGAATACGCTGCGCGACCTCGCGGCGCGTCGCGTCGGAGAGCTCCCCCGCGAACAGGTGAGCACGCGCCTCTACGCGCTCTTCTCGAACGCCCGCTGGCAGGTGCGCTGGACCGCGGCATCGCTGCTCCTCAAGATGAGCGAAGCCAAACATCTCCCCGAGTTCATGGGTGAGCTCGGAAAGGTGAAGCAGATGGCTCTCTCGGAGCCGCTCTCCTATGGCCCCTTGCTCCACGACGTGAAAGGCGAGGACCCGACGGCGGTGGTGGCTCGTTACGCGGGCAGCTCAAACCCGGTGCCGGTGCGTCTGAGCGCGCTCGGCTACTATTACGCCTACGGCGACTCCCGCGACGCGGCGAGCCTCGAACAATACACGAAGGACACCGCCAAGGTCCCCGCCTGCCCGCCGAAGGCCGAGGCCTGTGAATGGCAGTGCGTCATCACCGAGAAGGACAAAGAGGACAAGGACGTCCGCGTCGCCAAGAACGTCCAAACCGTCGGCGATTACGTCCGCTATTGTATCTTGCCTTCTCTCACGAGTCGCACACCTGAGTCAGCCCAGCCGGAGGCGACTCCCTAAACCCTCTCCTCTCCGGCGCGGCCCCCCGCGCCGGCTCTCATGAATTCATTTTGGCGATGAGCGAAAACAACAAGAAGACGCCCCGTACCTTCCAATGCCGTGACGCTCTTTGGGAAAAGTTCGAAGAGATGGCGCGTGAGCTCGAGTGCTCCGTCGACTATCTCATCAACGACTCCATGAAGCAGTACGCGCGCCAGCGCGGCTTCGCGCCGGCCGGTTCTGGCTCTGCCGCGAGCCGCCTCTCGAGCACCCCGCCGAAGCCGGAACTCTCTTCTCCTCTCGCTGCCTCTCCGAGGCCTCTGCCGGTTCCGAGCGCAGCGCCTCCGGCGCCCCCCGCGCCTCCCTTGGTCACGCCCACGACTGGCGTCCCGGTTCCGCCCGTCCCCCCGCCGATCCCCGGCCGCTCGATTCCGGCGCCTCCCGCCCCCCCGGGCGCCAGCGTCCGTCCTCAGCTCCCCTCCCTCGGGCCTCTCACCAAGCCCTCTGGACCCGGCGGAGCTCAGACGGTGCCCCTGCCCCCGAATCGCCTGCCCCCGCTCACCAGCGGCCAGGCCAAGCCGATCCCCCCGCCCCCCGGACAACAGCCCGCCCAGCGCACCCTCGTAATCCACTTCGAGGGCAATGCCTACCCGGTCCACAAGGACCCCTTCGTGATCGGGCGCGGCAAGCAGGTCTCAGATCTCACGATCCGCGACCCGAACATCTCGCGCCAGCATGCGGCGATCGAATACCTGAACGGCTCCTATTGGATGGTCGACATGGGTTCGACCAATGGCGTCGAGTTCAACGGTCAACGCGTTCAGCGCAAGCAGATCAACAACGGCGAAGTTTACCGTATCTGTAGCCACGAACTCCTCATGTCGCTCACCTGACCCGTTACAGCGCGCGCTCGCGCGCGGGCCAGCTTCGCGCTCCACTCAGCCGGGCGCTCCCACCGGACAAAGATGGTATCGATCGTTAGCGCCGCCCGCGACCTGAGTCGCATCCGAGAGGTCTCGACGGTGCTCGTTCGCCACGGGTTCGGCGAAATCGTGATGCGACTCGGACTCGGCGGGAAGAAGTCCGACGAGATTCCGCGCGAGGGCGACACGAAGCAGACGGCTCGGGAGAGCGTCTCGAGCCGCATCCGCAATGTGCTCGAAGATCTCGGGCCCTCTTTCGTCAAACTCGGCCAGCTTGCCTCGACGCGGCCGGACCTGCTGCCCGCCGAGCTCATCACGGAGCTCAAGAAGCTCCAGGACTCGGTCAACAACGTCCCCTTCCCGGAGATCCGGGATCAGATCGAGGCTTCGCTCGGCGCGCCCGTCGAGAGCTTCTTCGAGTCCATCGACGAGACGCCCCTCGCCGCCGGCAGCATCGCGCAAGTTCACCGCGCCCGTTTGAAGACGGACGACGGGCCCGTCGAAGTCGCCGTCAAAGTGCAGCGACCGGGCATCGCCACCAAGATCGCGAGTGACCTCGACATCCTGCATCTCTTCGCGACGCTGCTCGAGCGGACGATCCCCGAGACGCGCATCTACTCCCCGATCGGTCTCGTCGAACAGTTCGATCAAGCGATCACCGCTGAGCTCGACTTCTGTCAGGAAGCGGAGAACGCCCGGCGTTTTGCGAAGAACTTCGAGAACGTCCCCGAAGTCGTCTTCCCGAAGGTCTATCGAGAGGCCTCGAGCAAGCAGGTCATCACCCTCGAATACATCGACGGCCAAAAGCTCCACGACGCCATCGCCCAGGGCTTCGAAGGGAAAGCCATCGCCCGGCTCGCCTTCCGCACGATGATCCAACAGATCTACGAGGACGGCTTTTTCCACGCCGATCCTCACCCGGGCAACGTCTTCATCCTCGGGACGCCGGAAGCACCGCAGCTTGCCATGATCGATCTCGGCATGGTCGGGCGCATGGGGCCGCGGATGCGCGACTTGACGATCGATGTCGTGACCGCAGCGCTCCGACGCGATGACGAAGCGATCGCTCTCGCCCTCTACGAAATCGGTACTCCGACCAAGAAGGTCGACATGGAGGCTTACAAAGCCGAGGTCGCCTTCCTCACCGAAAAGCTCCTCGGAAAGAGCCTCAAAGAGCTCGAGATGAGCGAGCTGGTGCGGGACCTGGTCCGCACCGCGACGAAGTACGGAATCACGATTCCGACCGACTTCGTCCTGATGGGCAAAGCGCTCGTTACCATCGAAGGCGTCGGAAAGGAGATCGACCCCGATTTCGACATCATGGAAGAGGCCCGCCCCCTCTTCGCGAACCTGCTCCGAAAGCGTTATTCCCCCGAGCGCATCGGGAGCGATCTGATCCGCCGCATCGAGCGCCTCGGCGGCCTCGGCTACCGCCTCCCTCAACAGCTCGAGGAAGTCTTAGACGACCTCCGCCTCGGCCGCCTCAAGCTTCAAGTCGAAGACCAGAAACACCAAGAAGGCCTCAAGAGCAGCGCGCGCCACCTCGCCGCTGCCGTCGTCGTCTCCGCTCTCGTGATCGCCTCCGCGCTCCTCTTCTCAGCGGGGCGCGATACGCCAGCCTACGTCTTCCTCGTCTTCGCGCTGCTCGGCACGCTCATCGAAATGGCCCAAGTCGGCCTCGAGCGCCTGAAGCGCTGAATGCGCAGACACCTTCGGTCTCTCACCCAGCCCCGAGCCCGGGTTCCGCCCGCCGCGTCGACCGACGGAGCGCGCGCCCCTCTCCTCGGGTTCACTCGCCCTCTGCGTCTATCCGTGAACAACCTCACTTGCGCGCGCGCCCGTTTTGGAGTGCGCTGCCCAGAATGTTCATGCAACGCTCGCTCTCCACTCTCCTCTTCTGCTCCCTCGCGCTCGCCGCCTGCAGCAAATCGGGCGCTCCCGCCGAGGCCCCCGCCGAACCCGGCGACAGCCCGGTCCTCCCGGGCGCCGATGAGCCCTCGTCCGCCGAGCGTCCCTCCCTCACCGCCGAAGAATGCACAGACGGCGGCGGTGAAGTCATCGGCGATATCGGCGACGGCGCGATCCATCGCCCCGACTACCTCTGCGCCAGTGGCGCAAAGCCCACAGGCTCCATTCGCGCCCCCGAAGGCGGCCCCATCGCCATCGAAGGCCAGGTCTGCTGCCCGAAGTGAACCTCGCCGGACCTGAGTGACGCCTGAGCGCCGTGAGTCCCTTTCTCGGAATCCCCCAGCGCGCTGTGAGCCTTTTCTGCAGTCGCCTGTCAGCGCAGTGTGAGCCCCCTCCTTGGGAGTCGCCTGTCAGCGCGGTGTGAGCCCTTTTCTTTTTTGGGGTCGCCAGCGCGGTGTGAGCCCCCTCCTTGGGAGTCGCCTGTCAGCGCGGTGTGAGCCCTTTTCTTTTTTGGGGTCGCCGATCCACCTGCCCGCAGGGGAGCTTTAACGGCGAGTGTCCGCCTACGCTCGGCCTCTCAGCGATTTTTTCTGCTGAGCCCGCTCTCTCAACCAGCCCTCAAAACTCGCCGTTCTCCGAGTTGAAGAACACCTGGTCGATCCAGACCCAGGTCGCTGACATCTCATCGTTCGAGGCGAGCTCACTGCGACAGTAGATCATGGCGCTCTGAGCGTTGCTCGCGGAGAGGTCGACTCCCGAGGTGACCATACGCCAAGTTCCGTCGTCGCTCGTGGCGCGCGCGATCGAGATCGTGGGACCGCCGTACCCGATGGGGTTCTCGCAGCCGGGCTTCGCGTAGTAGATGGGCTGGCAAGCGAACTTCCCGCCTCGGGTCCGCTTGTACTTCAGGCCCAGGTAATACCCTTGGTTGCCTTTGACCGGAACACAGATGGTGCTCGTGGCGTAGGTCTGATTGCGTGTGTTGACGATCTGAAGAGCGCCGGAGTCAGGACAGCTCTCCGAGTCGTCGTTCGAAACCCAGCTCACGCCATCCTCCGAGGACCACACGGCGCCCTGATTCTCCGCTGTGTGCTCGCCGACACTCTTCGCCGTATCGAGGCCTCCTTGAGCGACGAGGTTGGCTTTGCTCGGCTTGCGACAGGTGCAGCTTACGCCGTCCCCAAAGTACGGCACGTTGCAAGCGCAGCGGTAGGACCCCGTCTCATTCAGGCAAGTCGCGTGGGGACTACAGTCGTGCATGCCGATCTTGCACTCATCGATGTCCTCACACTGACCGACCTTGCCACTGCCGGTATAGCCGTCATTGCATGTACACTTGAACGAAGACTCCGTATCGAGGCAGCTCGCATTTTCATCACAGTTGTGCGTTCCCTCGGCGCACTCATCGATCAGGTCGGGACCCGGGTCAGCCCCTCCTGAGCTCTCTCCCCCGGACCCCTCGGCGCCGCCGGAGGCCTTCTTGCCGCCCGAGCCTTCCTCGACTTCACCTTCGGCGCCCGCGGCACCACCACTCGACCTGCGTCCGCCCGAACCCGCTCTCTGACCGCCGGAGGCCGAACCACCACTTGGTGCGCCGCCTGTCTTCGCGCCCCCTGAGTCCGAATCGTCTGAGCTTTCTCCCGCCGATCCAGCGGGGCTGAGCGGACTCGAGCAAGCTCCTTGATCCAGGAGAACGAAAAAGGCACCGAGCGGTAGGAGCGAACGACCTAGACCCCAGAGGCGTGCGCGCGGAGACATAGCAGCAGAGCAGTACCACGCTGCTCTTGAGACTCAACGGCCGGCCCCGCTGAAAGGCCGAACGAACGCGCCAGATCCACAGGCCGAGCGCGCTTTTTCAGACATGGGAAGCGATCTTAGAGAAAGCTTCTCATCCCTCCGTGGTCACTCATCAGGACGTTGGTCGTTCGACCCCTTGTCCAAGGATCCGCCGATCAATACGAAAGCGCCGCGTTCTTTCGAACGCGGCGCCTCGGGTTCTGTCTCTGGTTCTGTGAGTTCCGCGAAAACCTCACTCCCGCGGAGACACACGCTCTCAGAGCGTGCCGTTCATCGGATCGTAAGCGTCCGCCGCGCTCCCTGTCGACTTGCTCGAGGTCTTCTTCGGCGCCTTCGCCGCGGAGGAGGAGACGCTCTTGGCAGCCTTGGTCGTCTTCGCAGCCGCCGTCTCCTTCTTGCCCTTGAGCAGGTCAGCGACGCGCGACGAAGGCTCAGCGGAAGAGGAAGCTGACGCAGACGAGGAGGGCTCCTCATCCTTCGGCAGCTCAGCGAGCTTCAGGCCCGTCGAGGGCGAAGGCGCGCTGCTCGAAGGACCGGTCTCAGGGGCTGCGTCGGACGGATACTTACCGTTCACCTTGCTGAGCCAGTTCTTCATGCCCTCGGGAGTATCCGTATCGGGGGCAATCGCGCCCGCAGCGTTCACGCTGCCGGAAGAGCTCGCACCGACGCCATTGCGATAAAGGGCGAACATCGCGACGGCCGCTGCGAGCACTGCCACACCAGCGACGGGCAAGATCTTCTTCTTCGGCTTGGCGAAAGCCTCTTCGTCGTCCGACCCAATCTGAGGCAGGTCGTAAGGAGTGAGCGAAGGAGGAGCGACGGACGCAGCCGGACGAGCCGGGAGCGAACCGTGAGGAGCCAGCGAGCCGGGACCCATCGAAACCGGAGCCGCGGGAGCCAAAGAAGGTCCGTCGTTCCGGAGAGGAGGGCGAGCGCTCGGCGCGGCAGGAGCCAAGCTCGGGCCGTCGTTGCGAAGAGGAGGGCGACCACTCGGAGCTGCAGGAGCCAAAGAAGGTCCATCGTTCCGAAGAGGAGGGCGAGCGCTCGGTGCAGCGGGAGCCAGGCTCGGGCCGTCCGTGCGGAGAGCGGGAGGAGCGCTCGGTGCAGCGGGGCTGAAGCTCGGAGCCTCAGCGCGCGGAGCGATGCTGCCGGGACCGGGAATCGTAGCGCGGCTCCCAGGCGGAGGAGCGAGTGAGGGGCCATCGGAGCGAAGCGCAGGACGCTGGCTCACAACGACGCCACCGGGAGCCGAAGGATGAACGCTGACATGTTCGAGGCTGCTCTTGTCCGCCAGCACAGCACTCAGGGGGAGCCACTCGGTGTAGCCGGCCTGCCAGACGAGCGAGTCGGGATCGAGCGCGCCGAGCCGAAGCGCGTCCTTGAGCTGCTCGTAGGTCATCTGGCGCACGTCGCCGGGGCTCACGTTTACCTGATACATCCCGGGCGGAAGGGATGCGACGGAAGTGCCGGCTTGCTCGTCTTCGGCGTCGAGCTCAGCGAGGACGCGCGCCAAGGGGAGCCAGGACGGGAAGGACGGCTGCCAGATCAACGTCTCGTCGTTGATCTGATCGGCCTCGTAGGCCTCTGCGAGTGCATCGAGGCTGAGGGACGTCTGCTGTCCGTTGAGGACGACATGAAACTCTTCTTCTGGGTTCACTTCGAGCCGGCTCATGGTCTGCGAAGCGTTCACCGATACTGTCATTCGGGCAAGCAGATCTCGGAGGGCGCTCGCACCGCTGGTCGAGAGATTTCGGTCACCACGCCATAATTCGCCCACAGAGAAATTTGTATCTGCGGATGTACGACTCCGCCCGACCTCGCCGGTGATTTTCCTCGGATCGGGAATTTATTACCGCCGGAATCTGCGAAAGGATGAGCGGGTCCCCGACGACCTGGGAGAGAGGATCTGTGATGGCGAAGTTCGAGCTCGATGATGCCCCAACGAAGAAGTCTAAACCGACCGGCTGGCTCGCAGCCGCGGTAGTGCTCATCCTCGCGGGTGGTTTCGCCGGAGCCTACTACCTCCCCCTGAAGACAGCCCACGGGCTCCTGATGAACGAGCACGAGGCCCTCGCGAAGAAGACTCAAGAGCTCGACAGCGCCCTCAAGTCGAGCGGCGCCGATCTGAAGACGACCTTGGCAGAACGGGAAAAGCTCAAGCAGGCCCTGAAGGATGCGAGCGACAAAGAAGCGGAGTATTCGAAGGAAGTCGACGCGCTGCGCGCCTCCATCGACAAGGCCTTTGAGAAGCATGTCAGCGCTAAATACGTCACCATCGAGAGCGCCCCTGCGGGCGCTGCGGCCACTGCCAAGAGCAACCTGCTCTTCCGTCCGAACACCGCGAAGACGTTGCCCTTTGCGTCGAAGTTCGCCTGCAGCGTCACCCCGAGTCTCCTCGAAGGCTCTCGGGCAACGGTGACGGTTGAGGTCGCGCCGACCGAAGACAAGGATGGCTTCGCCAAGGCCTCCGAACAGGCCGCCGTGATCGCCGATCTGCTCCGGACCTCCTGCAAACTGAGCGCAAACCAGGTGGATTTGGCCGTGCGAGCGAGCAGCCCCGCAGGCGCCGTCACCCTGCGCGTCGAAACAACGGACAAGGCTCCGGCCTTCTCTCCCGCCACGCTCCTCAACTGACGCTGACCAAAACTGGCATCGCGGCCGAACCCAGGAGCCGCGATGCTCACGGCGGGCTCACGACTCGACAAGAGCTCCGACGCTCTAACGTTCACCGAGCCCCACTGCTCTCTTCGCAGCCCATCGCTCCTTTGAGCGAGGCCGCGCGCGAAGACGTAGGCGCGGCTCTCCACGAGGCTCACAGTTCCCTTCGCGCTTCGCCCCGCTCGCCCGCATGTGTGCGCATTTCGTGGGTGTGCTTTTGATGGACTCGCCCTTGGATGAAGAAAAGCGCCGACCGCTCCATCCTCGAGCTCCCGCGCTCGCTTCAGGTTTCAGCGCTCCGCTCCTCGACCCGACCGCCGCGCACTGACCCGGTCCACTCACCGACGACCATCGGTCTCGTCTCGGGCTTTCATCCGAACCGCGCTCATCCCAACCGCGCCCGCTCATCCGAACCGCGCTCCCCCCTCCAAGCCGCGCTCATCCGAAACGCGTCCGCTCATCCGAACCGTGCTCCCCTCCCTCCAAGCCGCGCTCATCCGAAACGCGTCCGCTCATCCGAACCGTGCTCGAATGACTACTTCTGAGCTCTTCTGTTCTCCTCCCCCACCCAAAACCGCGATTGCGCGCACCATTGTTGCTTTCTTTGCAACAATCATTCCCGTTTGAGCAGTATTGTTCTATTTATGAGGGGGCCCATAATGAGACACATGTCCTGGCAACTCGATAATTCACACTCTCAAGTCACCTTCGCGGTGAAGCACATGATGATCAGCACCGTTCGCGGCAAGTTTGAAAGCTTCGCTGCTGACGCAGACATCGACCTCTCCGATCTCTCCCGATCGAAGGTTCGCGGCACCGCGCAGGTTGCCTCGATCAACACCGGTGATGCCCAACGAGACGGTCACCTCAAGTCCCCCGACTTCTTCGACGCGGAGAACTCCCCTGAGATTGTTCTCGAAAGTAAGAGCGTCAAAGTGAGCGGCGAGGATCTGACGGTCGAAGCCGATCTCACGATCCGGGGCGTGACCAAACCCGTCACGCTGAAGGGTGAGTACTCCGGTCCCGCGAAGGACCCCTGGGGGAACAACCGCGTCGGCGTCAGCGTAGTAGCTGAGATCAACCGCGAGGACTTCGGGCTGAACTGGAATCAGGTGCTCGAGGCAGGCGGCGTCCTCGTCGGCAAGAAGGTCAAGATCGAGATCGACGCCGAATTCATCCAGAAGTAACGGAAAGGTCGCGGGGAGAGCCGAGCTCCGAGAGCTCTCTCCGGACTTCCCTCTCCTGAACTTCACACAAAACACGAAAAGAGCGCGGCCGTGTATTCGCCCGCGCTCTTCTCGTTTGTACTCAGGAGCGTTTGATTAGATCTTGCCCTGGAGCAAGAACGCGATCACGAACGCGAAGAGAACGAGCGACTCGATGAGCGCGAGGCCGAGAATCATCGGCGTCTGGATGCGGTCCGCAGCGCCGGGGTTACGGCTGATGCCCTCGAGAGCAGCAGCAGCAGCGCGGCCTTGACCCGTAGCGCCACCGAGAACAGCCAGACCGATCGCGATACCAGCGCTGATCGCGGCGAGGGCCTTCATATCGAACTCATTGGATCCGGCGCCTTCCGCAGCGAACGCGGGCGAGGTGCCGAGGGTGGTGATGGCGAGGGCGAAAAGCGCCTGCGGCTTCTTGAACATGATTTTGTGCTCTCCTTATGACTCTTGGTTCTGCGGGGGACTCGGGTAGCGCCTTCCGGGGCGAATTTCCATGCCCGGGGCGGAAAAAAACTTACGCTTAACGAGGGGGACTGGAGGGGGCGCTCAGTGCGCCTCGTGCTCCGTCGCCAGGCCGATATAGATGCACGTGAGCAGGGTGAACACGAGCGTCTGCACGAAAAGGACCAGGATCCCGAGGACCATGACCGGAAGCGGAACCAACACCGCCACCATGCCAAGGAAGATCGAGAGGATCAGGTGGTCCACGGCCATGTTCAGCATGAGACGAACAGCGAGGGTGACAGGCCGCACCACGGTCGAAATGACCTCAATCGGGAAGATCAGCGGAGCCATGTACCACACAGGGCCCGCGAGATGCTTGATGTAGCCGAAGCCCTGCTCCTTGATTCCGTAGAGATTGAACATCACGAAGACCACAAGGGCGCAGCCGAGGGTGATGTTCAGGTTGCTCGTGGGAACGGGCATACCCGGGATGAGCGCGAGGGCGTTCGAGCAGAAGATGAAGAGGGCGGAGCCACCGATGATCGGGAAGTATTTCTTCGCTCGATCGGCGTCCATCACGCTCTTGGCCATTCCATAGAAGTACTCGAGGAACACTTCGAGGAAGGTCCGGAGGCTCAGCTTCGCTTCGGGAACGAGCGCGTCCTTGGCCGAGACCTGACCGCGCACCTTGAGGGCCATCAGCGTGATGAAAAACATCACGAGGACCGAAGCCGCGAGGGGCTCGAAGGACTGCCAGGTCGGCTTCTGACCGCCAACGAACGACGCTCCGAGGAGCCCGGCGTTGTGCTCAAGGTTTTCCTTCATCATCCCGAGGAGGAAGGTGAGCCAGGTAGCGTGTTCAGGCATGGTCCGTCTCGTTTCGTAAAGAGGAAGCCGCGTTCGATTTCTGAAGAGGAGGGGCGGCGGGTGTCCGGAATGCGGAGGCGATCACGATTCCGAGCGGCAGTGCACCCAGGCCCACCGAAAAACCGAGCGCGCTGATACCTCCATATGAGAGAAGCAGATAGGCCAGGATGAACAACGTGATGAATTTCACGAAGACGACGAAGCCCCAGGAGGCTCCCCGTCCCGCAAGCAGTGCACCCACGGCGCGCGCCAGTGTGTAGAGATTTCCGAGGCCGAGCAGCGTGCCTGCAAAGGAAGCGAGAGCTTCATCCGCCATGCGGAACCAGAGGAAGACGAGAGAGAGCAGGACTCCACACAGCGCGACCGCGACATAAGCGCGGCGCAGCATGGGGTCAGTGTTGGTCGTCTCTTCCATCAAAGTACGCTCGTCGCTCTTTTTCCGCTTCGGCAGCCGCTCTCTGGGCCTCGCGGTTCGCTCTCTGAAGCGCTCGAACCACAGCTCGACCGCCGGCTGCCAGCCCGAACAGAAACCAGATAATGGTGAAAACAGACCCCGTCCCTAGCTTCTCATCGAGCCACTGCCCGACGAACAAACCGACCACCACGCTGAGGGCGATCTCGAGACCGAGTGTTGAATAGGACCCGGCTGATTTCCAGTGCTGCTGCACGGTTTTGAACTGGCGCGCCCGAATTATCACGCCCACCGCGCCCGGTCAAAGTAAAAGCGCCCGCAGAAAAAAGGCACGAAAGGGCGCCGAGAGGTCTCTCGTCGGTTCATCGATGGGACCTCAGGATTGCTCGTCGAGCCACGCCGCGAGATGGGGCAGAAGGGCCCGCGCCGCCTGGCCCCGATGACTGATGCGATTCTTATCTTCCAGGCTGAGCTCCGCCGTGGTGCGGCCACCAAACCCGGTCGGAGCGAAGAGCGGGTCGTAACCGAAGCCGCCGTCGCCTCTGAGTCCCTGGATGATGCGCCCCGGGAGCTCTCCTCGCGCAGACGCACGACGCTCGGGACCATTTTCGCCCGGCACCGCGAGCACCAGCACCGAGACGAAACGCGCCGTCCGCTCCGCTTCGCCGACGCTCCGAAGGCGCTCGAGGAGCAGTACATTGTTCTCTGCGTCCGTCGCCGACTCTCCAGCGAAGCGCGCCGAGTAAACGCCCGGCGCGCCTCCCAGCGCATCCACCTCGAGGCCGCTGTCCTCAGCGAGCGCGGGGAGGCCCGTCGCTTCACACACCGCGAGCGCCTTCAGCCACGCATTTTCTTCGAAGGTCGCGCCGGTCTCTTCGACGCTGAAATCCGCCGGCACGCGCCCCTTGAGCGAGACGAGCTCAATCCGCGGATCGCTCAGCAAGAGGCGCAGTTCACGCACCTTCCCTTCATTTGTGGTGCCTAAGACGATCGTTGTCATGGTTCGGGCTCGCTCTTGGCTTCGGGGATCGGGATCTCGAGCAAGAACCGAGACCCACCCTCCTCACGCCTCTCATAGCGCAAACGGCCGTGATGTACCTCAGCGATCTGCCGCGTCACCGCGAGACCGAGACCCGTGCCATGCTCCTTGGTCGTGAAGAAAGGATCAAAGAGCCGCTCCATCTGCCCGGGATCAATGCCAGGTCCCTCGTCTTCCACCGACAGCACGAGCAGATTGTCCCTCCGTCCAAGTCGGATCGACACGAGCTGTCCGGGGGGAGTCGCCTCCCTCGCGTTGCGCACAAGGTTATAGAGAGCTTGTCGGATCTGACCGGCATCCGCCGGAACCCAAGGGAGCCCTTCTTCAATCGTGACCTCGAGTTGGTGCCCGCTCCGGGTCAGGTCCCGGCGCATGAACTCCGCGGCACCGAGCACGACTTCCCCGAGATCCGTATCGGTGAGCTCCGGAGCGGTGCGCCGCGCCATCGAGAGGTATTGGTTGCTGAGGGCACTGAGGCGATCGACCTCGGCGCCGATCGCTGCGAGCAGCGATCGAGCTTCGCTCGGCCCTGGTCCGAGCTCATCGCCGAGTAGCTCGAGGTTCAAGGCGATCGATGAGAGCGGATTGCGCACTTCGTGGGTCACGTGGGCGGCGAGTTTTCCGATCGTGACGAGTCGCTCGGAGGCGAGCAACTGTTCGCGGGTGGCGGCGATGGCCCGAACCATTGCCTCGAAGGTCGAGGAAAGCTCGCCCACTTCGTCTCCCGTCTCGACCACCGGCTTGGGCGAGAGATCGCCGAGGAGGACCGCTTCGGCGCGCTTCTTGACCCAGGTGATCGGGAGCACCGCTCGCCGCGCGTAAAGAGCCATCAAGATCCCGACCAAGAGCGCCACGAGCGCGCACACGCTGAGCAAAATGAGGGCGACGCGCTCGCGCTCCTCCGCCGCCCGCACGAGCCCGTCGACGTAGTCGGAGATCTGCTTCTCAAAGCGAGCGAGGGCGCGAGAGACGCGCAGTCCCCGCAGGACGAGAGCATCCCGCGCCGCCTCCGCCCCAGCTCCGTCGTCCCGCTCCAGAGCAGCAAAGAGCTCAGCCACCTCTTGCCCGTCGAACGAGATCAACTCGCGGATATGCGTGAGCTCGCGGGCGAGCGCCTCGAACTCACTCGCGGAGATACGGTCTCCCTGGCCGAGGGCGGAGGCGAGATGAGCCTCGACCTCGGCGAGCTTCTGGGTCCGGCCGAGGCGGAGCTCCGTCTCATACCAGGCGCGTTTGGCCGCGGGGTTGTCGGTCTCGGTGACGTGATTGAGCTGTGAGTTCCAGGTGTCTTGGTTCAGGACCAGGTCGCGCACCGAAAGCGCCAGGGGCAGATACTCTTGGCTCAGCACTCGCGTCTCCCGCGTCGCGCTGCGCAGCGAAAAGAGAGCCATTCCGCTGACCCAAACGAAGCCCAAGAGGACGATCAGGTACGAGACGACGATGCGCGAAACGAGCGAACGGGAGCGAGCCGACAGGAAATCGGAAAACCCCATGGGTCAACTCCGCTTCTTCTGGAGCGCATCGGGCAAGCGGATCAAAAAAGAGGCCCCGCTCTTCGTCTCCTCGAGCTCCACGCTGCCGCCATGCTCGGTGGCGATCCGGCGCACGATCGCGAGCCCGAGGCCCGTCCCGCCCTGTTTGCCCGAGGTCACAAAGGACTCGAAGAGCCTTGTAGCGACGTGGGGCGGGACGCCCGGCCCAGTGTCTCGCACCCGGAACAGGAGGTCCTGTCCGCTGGTCGTCGTCTCGACGGTGATGGTTCCGCCGCGATTTCCGATCGCGTCCGCCGCGTTGCGCACGAGGTTGACCAGCGCCCGCGTCATGCGCTCCGAGTCGAAATAGGCGACGACCTTGCGCTGGTGTTCGAAGCGAAGCTCTACGTTTTTTCCGGCCAGCTCCCGCTCGAGGAGCTCCTTCAGGTCACTCAGGAAACGGTCGAGAAGGACCTTCCGAACCAGGACCTTCGTCTCGCCTCGCGCAAAGGCCAAGACCTCCTGCTGCATGAGCCCGAGCGTCTCGAACTGCTTCAGGATCTGGGCCGCGTAACGCTCCCGGTCCGACTTGTCGGAAGCCTCGGTCATCAGCTCGACGTAACCGCTGATGGCCGCGAGCGGACTCCTGAGATCGTGCAGGACCTGGGACAAGAGCGTCCCGATCGCGCTCAAGCGCTCTTCCTGTTCCCGCGCTCGACTCGCATCAAACAGGCGCACCGCTGTCGCCACGTTCGCGGCCACTAGGCGCAGGAGTCCGAGGTCCTCGGCGGTGAAGGGCCCGTCTTGTTTGTTCAAGAGCCCGATCGCGCCCATCGGCCGCTGCTCGCCCTCGAGAGGCTCAGCGATCATGGAGCGGATGCGCACCGAGTCGACGATGCGCTCTTCCTCGCGCCCGCGCCCAAGCCCCCGATCTTCACCGAGCGCCGCATCCATCTGCAGCGGCACCCCTTCGCTCAGGACACGCGCGAGCGGGCCGCTCGAGGCCGGGCTCACCGTAGTCGAAAAGGCGGCTGGGGATTCGGTGCGGAGCCCTGTCTGGGAGAAACGCCGGGTGAGCGCGAACTCGGCCACCTGACTCGAGTCAGGAGTCCGGAGCACGAGGAGGGCCTGTTCAGCTCCAGAAGCCCGCGCCAGGCGCTCGAGGACCGCGATCGCGAGCTCTTCGTGGGAGTGGGCGCGGGCGGTGGCTCGTTCGAGCTCGAACAGGAGCTCGAGGTCACGCACCCGGCGCATGAGCTGTTCTTGAGCCTGCTGCAGCTGCTGATTTTTCCGAATCAGCGTCACGAGCAAACGCGAGTTGTCGATCGCGACGGCCGCCTGCTTCGCGAGCACGCTCACAATCTCTTCATCTTCGTCAGAAAACGGCGCGCACGTCTCGCCTTCATGACGCAAGACGAGCGCCGCGCCGATCGTGCGGCTCAGGTTGTTCTTCAGCGGCAGGAGCAGCGCCGCTCCCGTCTTTGACGAAGCGATCGCCTCCCACTCCACTCGCTCCGAAAATCCACCCGCCTCGAGCCGAACGCCGCGCCCGGTGCGCGTCACCTGGCTCAGGGGGCCGTCCTCGAGCGGGATGATGATTCGGTCGGCCGCGCCACCCTCGCTCCGGCTCACGAGCTCCTGGCGTCGTTCATCCAGGATGAAAAGATAGGCCGCGTCCGCCCGCACCAGCTCGCGAATTTTCGCGAGGACAAGCTCGAGGAGCTCATCGAGCTCGAGAGAAGCCCCGAGCGCCCCCGCCACCTCGCGCAATGCCCGTGCCACCTGTACCTCGCGGAGCAGAAGGGGGCCTTCCACCACGACACCGGCTTTCGCCTTTTGCTTCCGCGAGCTCACGAGCCATATTCGACCACAGGCTCGAAGCGGTGTAACTAGGACTCGTGGCACTCAAGCAGCTCCAGCTCCATATTCGTGGACGGGTTCAGGGCGTCTATTTTCGGGCCTCTGCGCAGCGCGAAGCGCGTCGACTGGGCCTCTCCGGCTGGGTGAAAAACCGCCCCGACGGCTCCATCGAGATCGTGGCCGAGGGTGAAGAACTCAGCATCCGAGAGCTCTACGGCTGGGCACAGAAGGGCCCGACCGCTGCTCGCGTCGACCGCGTCGAGACACGCTGGCGCGGCTATACCGGCGAGTACGCCGATTTCCGCATCGTCGACTGATGAGAGCTCGGCGCGCTGAGCTCTTCGGCACTGTCCTCTCCCTCGCCCTCCTCGTGAGCCCCGCTTGGGGAGATCGCGAAGAGAAGGAAACGACTCTCGAGGCCCCCGCTCGTCCGGCGGACATGCCGCTCGCGCCCTTGCCCGAGCCGCCGTCCCTGAAACTTCCGCCGCCACGCCCCCTCGCCATCGAGGCGATCGACCGCCTGCTCGGCGAAGTCGTCTCCCCCGATCCAGTCCTGCGCGAACGAGCGCGGAGACAGCTCCTCGAGGCCAAGCCGGACTGGGTCTCAGGGCTCGCCACGCGCATCGACAAGCTCGCCGAGCGCGGCGGACGCAAGGAGATGGGCGAGCTGGTGCAGCGCGTCCGTCGCACCAAAGGAATCGAAGACGAAGATTTCCTGCTGCGCGCTCAAGAAACCCTCGATCTCAAGAGCCCACACGCCGAGCGCCTGCTGCAGATCCTGGCCATCAACCGCATGCTCGGCGCGATCGGTTCGGTCGAAGCTGTGCGCGAGCTCATCCGCGTCTACGCGCGCTTCGGCGACTTCATCCGCATCGACGTCCAGAATCAGCTCGATCGTCTCGGAGACAAGGCGCTCGCGGGGCTCGTCGAAGCCGAACAACACCCCGCGGAGATGATCCGCAAATGGGCCAAGCGGCAGCTCGATCTGCGTGGCAAAGCGATCGCTCACGCTCTCGTCCGCACCGACGATCCCGACGCCCTCGCCGATATCCTCGTCGCTCTCGGCCGCACGCGAAATCCCGACGCGAGCTCGATCTTGATCGGCTACGCTGCCATCGAACGCCTCAAGCTCCAGCTCGCCGCGCGCCAAGGGATCGCCCTGCTCGGCGAGTCCGCCGCCTGGGCGCTCCGCGACGCCTACCTCTCCACTACGGGGAAGCGCCCGCCTCGCGAGTGGACCTGGAAGCGGCTCGCCCGCGAGCTCTTCACCGAATACGACCGCCTCCGCCTCGAGCGCCTCTACTCGCTCTACGACAGCGCAAAGAAGGCCGAGACGCGCGGCGATCTGGTCGCCATGAAGCGCGACCTCGACGACATCCTGCTCGACAATCCGCTCTTCGAAGAGCGCGAGAAGATGGCCCCGCTCTACTTGCGCTTCGCTCGCGAGTACCTGGAAAAAGATCCGGAGGCCGCGAAGAACGCCGCGAGACGCGCTGCGCGCATCGGCCAAGACCAAGATCGGAACGCCGCCGAAAGCCTGCTCCGGGCTCTCGAAGCCCGCGAGCTCGCCGCCGAGGGCATCTACGATCGCGGTCTGATCGATCTTGCGCTCGCCCTCGACCCGAAGAACCCCCTCGTCAAAGATCTCGAGTCTACCACCACGAGCCCCGTCGGTCTGAGTCCGTGGACGCGTTACGGGCTCGCCGGAGGTGTCGCCCTCGTTGCGCTCCTCGGTCTCGCTACGAGCCTCGGCGTCACCTGGCGCCGCAAGCGCGCTGCTGAACGAGCGGCGGAAGAGGGCCTCGAGGACGACGAGAGCTCCGACGAAGACGAGCGCTCCGACGACGACGAGCGCTCCGACGAAGACGAGAGTTCCGACGACGGAGAAGACGAGACGCTCGACGAACGCTTCGACGACGACGAGCGCTCCGACGACGAGCGCTCCGACGAAGACGAGCGCTCCGAGGCCGACGGGAGCTCCGACGACGGAGAAGACAAGGCGCTCGACGACGAGCGCTCCGAGGCCGACGGGAGCTCCGACGACGGAGAAGACAAGGCGCTCGACGACGACCCTGACGATGCTCCGAGCGGAGACCTGCCCGAGAACAAAGAGCTCACAGCGCACTCCGACGACGACGCTCCTCCTCCAGAGAGAGACGAAAACGAAACTCCAGAGGCTGCGGAGGGCTCACGGGGCGCCGACAACACCGAGCTGGGGGACCCGACCAGCCCTCCGAACGAAGACGGCGAGCTCGTGTTAACGCTGAAAGATCCCTCGAAGGACGACTGAGAACGCTCACACTGGGGGCGCAGCTGCGCCGCACCAGAGCCCCCGTCAGGCTCTCGATCGAGCTCCGATGCGCGGCGCGGCCTCGCTCTTCCGAACGCTCACCAAGCCCCCTGTCGTTCTTTCTTTTTGGAGTCGCCGATCCAACTCCCCGCACCTTTGCCCCCACGGCGAGTGCCCGGGATGCCCTCGCTCAGCTGAACTCGCCCGCCCTCACCGCGCGCCCTCACCGCGCGCCCCCCGCCGCGAGCCGCTGAACTCGGCCGCCCCCGCCGCGCGCCCCGCGCGCCCCCAATGCCCCCGCCACCAGCCCAAAGGGCCCGCAACGCCCCTCCGTCCACTCGCACCGCGCGCCCTCACCGCGCGCCCTCACCCGGCGCCGCTGAACTCGGCCGCCCTCACCGCGCGCCCTCCGCCGCGAGCCGCTGAACTCGGCCGCCCCCGCCGCGCGCCCCGCGCGCCCCCAATGCCCCCGCCACCAGCCCAAAGGGCCCGCAACGCCCCTCCGTCCACTCGCACCGCGCGCACCCGCCGCGCGCCCTCACCCGGCGCCGCTGAACTCGGCCGCCCTCACCGCGCGCCCCCAATGCCCCCGCCACCAACCCCAAAGGGCCCGCAACGCCCCTCCGTCCACTCGCACCGCGCGCACCCGCCGCGCGCCCTCACCGCGCGCCCCCGCCGCCGGCCCCGAAAATGACAGAAAGGCGAAGACCCTCCTCGGATCTTCGCCTCATCTTCCTCGGCCGGCGGCTCCTCTTCGAGAAGCTCCCGCGAGAGAGTCAGTGGGGGCCCGCCTTTTTAGGCGCGCCCTCGGAGCGAGCTCACTCTGCCTTTTCGCCTTCGCTGACGAGCTCGATGATCGAGATCGGAGCGTTGTCGCCGCGACGGTTGCCGACCTTGATGATGCGCGTATAGCCACCGGGGCGGCCAGCGTAGCGTTTAGCAAGATCAACGAAGACCTTCTCAACGAGGTCAATCTTCTTCACCGAAGCGCCACCCTCACCGGTCACGCTCGCGAAGCGTTGCAGGAAGCGGGCGACCTGCTGCTGCGCAGCTTGACGGCGTGCGCGGTCAGCCAGGCTCAGCTTGTCGTGGGGCGTGTAAGCGATCTCACCCAGGCGGCGAGCCTTGGTGATGACGCGCTCCGCGACGCGCCGGAGCTCTTTGGCCTTGGCGTCGGTCGTCTCAATTCGCTCGTGAGCGATCAGGTTCGCCGTCAGTGCGCGCAGCATGGCGCGGCGGTGGCTCGAATTGCGGCCGAATTGTCGGCCCGAATTTCCGTGTCGCATCTTCGTTCGTCCTCAGGTTCTCGGGGGTGCTTCGCGCCTCTCAGGCGCCCTGACTCTGCTTCCAGCGCTCCAGCATGCCCGGCCAGTTCTCGAGCTTCATACCGAGCGAGAGGCCCATCGTGCCGAGGATCTCTTTGATCTCCTTGAGCGACTTACGGCCAAAGTTCTTCGTCTTGAGCATGTCCTGCTCGGTGCGCTGCACCAGCTCACCAATGAGCTGAATATTCGCGTTCTGCAGGCAGTTCGCGGAGCGAACCGAGAGCTCGAGCTCGTCGACGGAGCGGAACAGGTGCTCGTTCATCGGAGCATCGTCGCCGCTGCCCGCGGAGTACGAGGTCTCGTCGGTCTCCTCGAAGTTGATCCAGATCGAGAGCTGCTCCTTGAGGATCTTGGCCGCAAAGGCGACAGCGTCGGCGGGCTTGACCGCGCCGTTCGTGTAGACCTCGAGGATGAGCTTGTCGTAGTCGGTCTGCTGACCAACGCGCGCGTTCTGGACGGTGTAGTTGACCTTACGGACCGGCGAGAACAGCGAGTCGATCGGAACGCTGCCGATCGGCATGGTCGGGGTCTTGTTGCGCTCGGCGGGAACGTAACCGCGGCCAACGCCGACGGTGAGCTCCATCGAGAGCGGGCCCTTCTTGTCGAGGCTGGCCACGACCTTGTCCTTGTTCAGGACGGTCAGACCATCGACGAGCTTGATGTCACCGGCGGTGACAGGTCCAGGGCCTTCCTTCTCGAGGCGGACCGTATAGGTGCGCGGCGACTCGGCGCGGAAGACAACCTCTTTGAGGTTCAGGATGATGTCGGTGACGTCCTCGACCACGTCGGGGATCGTCGTGAACTCGTGCAGCGCGCCGTCGATGCGCACCGCGGTGATGGCAGCGCCCTGGAGCGAGGCCAGAAGAACGCGGCGCAGGCTGTTCCCGATGGTGGTACCGAAGCCACGCTCGAGCGGCTCGCACACAAAACGACCGTAGTATTCGGTCGAAGTCTCGGGATCGAGCTGGATCGCCTTCGGACGGATCAGATCGCGCCAGTTACGGCTCATCATTTGTGCACCCATATTCGGTTCCTCTACCTTTCTTCTGTTCGCCCATTCGGGCGTCTACCTCGCGCGGCCGTCCCGAGCCGCCGGGGAACCCGCTCCCTCGGTCGACTCCGCGGCCTGCCCGCGTTTCCTGGTCAGACTCTGCTCAAAGGCCCACCAGGAGGGGCCGCTAAGCCGAAAGGAGGACCCACTCGGGAACCTCCTTGTCGAACCCCGCGCTTTCGCGCGGGCAACACTCAAAGACAGTTACCTGGCCTCACACGCGGCGACGCTTGGGAGCGCGGCAGCCGTTGTGGGGGATCGGGGTCACGTCACGGATCAGCGTGACGCGGAAGCCAACCTGCTGCAGAGCGCGGAGCGCGCTCTCGCGACCAGAGCCGGGACCGTTCACGAACACCGCGACCTGGCGCATGCCGTGGTCCATCGCCTTGCGGCCGGCCTCTTCGGCAGCGAGCTGAGCCGCGAAGGGCGTGCTCTTACGCGAGCCCTTGAAGCCGCGAGAACCAGCGCTCGACCAGGAGATCGCGTTGCCGTTGATGTCGGTGATCGTCACGATCGTGTTGTTGAACGTCGACTGGATGTGACAGATCCCGCTCGGGATGTTCTTCTTAACGACTTTGCGCTGAACGCGCTTCTTGGTGGCTGCCATAGCTCAATACCTCTCGGATTACTTCCTTACCTGGCGGCGCGGACCCTTGCGCGTTCGGGCGTTCGTGTGCGTGCGCTGACCGCGGGCAGGAAGCCCCTTGCGGTGACGGAGACCACGGTAGCAACCGAGATCCATCAGACGCTTGATGTTCTGCTGCACCTCGCGGCGCGCATCACCTTCAACCTTGTAGCCGCCTTCAATGGTATCGCGGAGTGACTTCACCTCAGCGTCGCTCAGGTCGTCCACCTTCTTGTCCACCGGGATCCCGGCCTTCTCACAAATCTCGAGCGCAGTCTTACGCCCGATACCGTAGATGTAGGGGAGGGCGTAAGCGATGGCTTTGCGCCGGGGGAGATCGATACCTGCAATACGTGCCATAAATTTTCCTTAGCCCTGGCGCTGCTTGTGGCGGGGGTTATCGCAGATGACGCGCACGACGCCAGCGCGGCGGATCACCTTACACTTGTCACAAATCTTCTTCACGCTGGGTCGCACCTTCATCGGTCTATCCTCATTCCCGGATTCTCCCGGGGTTTATCTCACGTTTAGGGTTCGCTTAGGCCTTTTCGACGATTTGCCCGCGGTGCGGGTCTCTCTCTGAGACTGAGACGAGGACGCCGTCTCCGACGACCAGCCTCGCGATGCGATGCCGAAGGGTGGGTCCGAGACCCGCGGTGACCACCGCCCCACTTTCGAGGCGGACTCGGTAGAGGAGCTTAGGCCGCACCTCAATCACCGTCCCTCTAGCTTCTGTCATTTCACTCGCTTCGTCTCCGTCTCTCCTTGATTCTCTACTTGCCTCCGCGCGAGGAGGTCTCTTTCTCACCAGGGTCCTCGCGGACCCGAAACTCACATCAAGAGCTCAGCTCTTTCGCTCACTCAGCAACCGGAGGATCTCTTCGGTCACTCCCTTCGGCGCCCCCGAGCCGTCGACCCGAACCAAGAGACCTTTGGCCTCGTAGTAGGGCAAGAGCGCCGCGGTCATCGCGTCGTATTGATCGAGGCGTGCCCGCACCGTCTCCTCCTGGTCGTCGGCTCGGTGCTCGAGGTCGGCGTCAGGGGGGGGCGGATTATATTTCAGGTGGTATATCTGTCCAGTCCGTTTGTCCGTGCGCCGGAGGGTGGCGCGATCGATCAAAAGGTCCCGGGGAACGTCGATTTGGACCACGGCGTCGAGGGGGGTGCCGCTCTTGTCGAGGGTCGCCGCCAAGGATTCCGCCTGGGGAACCGTGCGCGGAAATCCGTCCAGAATAAAACCCTTCTGGGCGTCCGCCTGGGCGATGCGCTCCTCGACGAGGCCGATCACGACGTCGTCCGGAACGAGCTTGCCCGAGTTCATCGCCTCTGCCGCCTTCAAGCCGAGCTCGGTCTTGGCAGCCAGAGCGGCGCGCAGCATGTCCCCGGTCGAGATCTTCGGGACGCCGAGGCGCTCCGTAAGAACGTTCGCTTGGGTTCCTTTGCCGCTCGCCGGCGGTCCAACAAGTACAATCCGCATAACCTGAGTCTCGCGCGGCCTTTACGCCGGGCGCCTCCCGCTGAGTCGAGTGACCCGAGGGCCCGTCAGGCCTTCGTAACTCTGGGTGATGAGGTGAGCTTCGATTTGGTTCACGGTCTCGAGCGCAACACCGACCACGATCATAAGGCTGGTGCCACCGAACTGGAACGGAACGCGCATGGCCTGAACCAGGATCGCCGGGATCACGCAGATAGCGGCGATGTAGAGAGAGCCGCCCACCGTGAGGCGACCGACGATACCGTCGAGGTACTCCGCGGTCTGACGGCCAGGTCGAATACCAGGAATGTTCGCTTGTTGCTTCTTCAGGTTCTCCGCCACGTCCACCGCCTGGAACGTGATGCCCGTGTAGAAGAAGGCGAAGAAGATGACGAAGGCCGCGAAGAGCGTGTGGAAGACCCAGTCGCCGCGGTTCAGGATCCCGCTGAACATCTGCATGCCCGGGATATCCATGTTGGCGAGGGTCGCCGGCAGGAGCAGAAGTGACGAGGCGAAGATCGGCGGGATCATGCTCGCCATGTTCACCTTGAGCGGGAGGTGAGCCGTCTCGCCACCGTAGATGCGGCGGGCGCCTTGGCGCCGGGCGTACTGGATGGGGATGCGACGCTGAGCCTTCTCGAAGAAGACCACGATCGCGATCGCGACCAGGATCAAGCCGAGCAGGAGAATCACGGTCAAAGGCTCGACGTCCCCGCCGGTACTCGCCCAGTACTGGGTCACGGCCGTCGGGATACCGCTCACGATGGAGGCGAAGATGATCAGTGAGATACCGTTTCCGATACCGCGCTCGGTCACCTGTTCACCGAGCCACATGATGAGCGCGGTGCCCGTCGTCAGCGTGAGCATCGTCATCAGACGGAAGCTCCAGCCCGGATTGGCCACGAGGTCACCTTGACCCATGATGTTCTGGCCCTCGAGCTGTGTCGCGAGCAGGTACGACTGCGCCATGCTGAGCACAATCGTCCCGTAGCGGGTGTACTGCTCGAGCTTGCGACGGCCGGACTCGCCTTCCTTGCGCATCTCTTCGACGGACTTCACGAGCAGCCCCATGAGCTGCATGATGATGCTCGCCGAGATGTACGGCATGATGCCGAGCGCGAAGATCGAGAGGTTCTCGAGCGCACCGCCCGAGAACATGTTCAGCATGCCGAGCAGGCCGCCCTGTTTCTCGATCAGACTCTTCATGACCGAGCGATCGACGCCGGGAGTCGTGACGAACACGCCCAATCGATAGAGCGCGATCACGACGAGCGAAAATACGACGCGGCGCCGCAGTTCAGGCACCTTGCCGATATTTTCGAATCCCTGAAACATCTGATCCTCGAGCCTTCCCTAGACCTTAAGCAGATTCCGACTGCTCGCCGCCGAGCACGGTAACAGAGCCACCGAGGGCTTCGATCTGTTCCTTGGCGGTCGCACTGAAGATGTGCGCGCTGACGTTGAGCTTCTTGGTCAGCTCACCGTCGCCGAGGATCTTGATCTGAACGCCGCGTCCCTGGACCAGGCGGGAAGCACGCAGCGCCGCCTCGCCGACAGTGCTGCCAGCCTCGAAGATCTCGAGATCACCGATGTTGACGCCGACGACCTTCTTCGGGAACGGCACCCGGAACCCGCGCTTCGGGAGGCGACGCTGCAGGGGCGTCTGACCACCTTCGAAGTGGAGCTTATGGATGTCGCCGCCGCTGCGAGCCTTCTGACCCTTCTGGCCACGGCCACAGGTCTTGCCCATGTTGCTGCCGGTACCACGACCGACGCGGCGCTCCTTGTGACGGGCGCCCGCGGGGGGGCTCAGGCGAGAAAGAACTTGGCTCATGCGGAAATCTCCTTCACGTCGACGAGATGAAGAACTTTTTTGATCATGCCGCGGAAAGACGGCGTGTTGTCGACCACGACCTGGGAACCGATCCCACGAAGGCCGAGGCCGCGCAGGATCTCACGCTGCGCCTCGGGGCGACCGGCGAATCCACGCGTTTGCTTCACTTCGAGTTTCACTGAGCACCTCCATCCTGAGAGGCGAGGGCGTCACCGTGCGCTGCCTGAACGCCTCGCGCCACCATTGCGGCCACGGGATAATCAGAGGCCACCTCGTCCATCTGCTTCTCACGGCTGCGAGCGACGCGCTCGGCCGTGCGGAGCTGACGAAGAGCAGCCACCGTCGCGTGGACGACGTTGTTCTTGTTGTTCGTGCCGATGCACTTGCTCAGGACGTCCTGGATGCCAGCCGACTCGAGCACCGCGCGCACCGCACCACCGGCGATAACGCCCGTACCGGGGGCCGCCGGGCGAAGCAGGACCTTACCTGCGCCGTCGCGACCAACGATATCGTGGGGGATCGTGCGGCCGATCATGGGCACGCGGAACAGGTTCTTCCGAGCACGCTCATTGCCCTTACGGATCGCTTCGGGGACCTCGTTGGCCTTGCCGAAGCCGATGCCGACGTGGCCGTTCTCATCGCCCACCACGACCAGCGCGGAGAAGCTGAAGCGGCGCCCGCCCTTGACCACCTTGGCCACGCGGTTGATGTGGATGACGCGCTCCTTGAGCTTGTCCTCGTCGAAATTCTCGAATGCCATCTTTACCGTTCTTTCTCTCTCGTCGACCCAGGCTCAGAAGTTGAGTCCGGCCTCTCGCGCCGCATCCGCCAGCGCCTTGACGCGACCGTGGTACAGAAAACCGTTTCGGTCGAAGACGACCCGTTCGATCTTTCGCTCGGCGCAAACCTTGGCGATGAGCGCGCCGACCTTCTTGGCCTGCTCCGTCTTGTCCGCGTCCCCGAGGCTGCCCTTGAGGTCGGGAGACAGGGTCGACGCAGAAGCGAGCGTGGTGCCCGTAACGTCGTCGATCACCTGAGCATAGATGTGGCTCGCGCTGCGGAACACCGTGAGCCGGGGACGCTCCGCCGACCCGCTGATCTTGTGCCGAATGCGATACTTGCGCTTCTCGCGCCCAGTGAGCTTCTTTGCCATGTTCCTGTTCCTGAGCGATTACTTCTTGCCCTTGGCGGTCTTGCCAGCCTTGCGGCGAATCTGCTCGCCACGGTTACGGATGCCCTTGCCCCCGTAAGGCTCCGGGGGACGAAGTCGACGGATCGTGGCGCATGCCTGGCCGATCAGCTCCTTGTCCGCAGAGCGGAGGATGAGCACGGTACCCTTCGAATCTTTCGGAATCTCCGCCTCGATCGCCGCGGGGACCTCGAAGGTTGCGGGATGCGACAGGCCGAGGTTGAAGTGGATCGTGCGCCCCTTCATCTCACAACGGTAACCGGTACCATGGAGCTCGAGGATGCGCTCGTAGCCTTCGGCTGCGCCCTTCACCCAGGAGGCGAGCAGCGCGCGGCCGAGGCCCTGGAGGCGAGCGTGATCCGCGCCGACCGCGTCCGCGGTGACCTGGATGTTGTCGCCGTCCTTCGAGAGCTTCACGCCGCTCGGGAGGACGCGCGTCAGCTTGCCCTTCGGACCCTGGACGTCGATGCTCCCGTCCTTGAGGTTCACGGTCACGCCCTTGGGGAGCGGGACAGGCCGCTTCCCCACGCGAGACAGACGAATTTCAGCTGCAGTCGTCGACATTACCAAACCTCACAGAGCAGTTCGCCGCCCACCTTCTTCTGGCGAGCTTCTTTGTCCGTCATGAGTCCATGAGACGTGCTCAGGATCGAAACACCCAGGCCGTTCAGGACGCGCGGGATCGAGCTGTGGCCGACATAGACACGTCGTCCAGGCTTCGAGACCCGGCGGATGCCCGCGAAGGCGCAGGACTTGTCGCCGCCGTACTTGAGAACGACGGTGATCGTCTTGCGACGCTCGGGACCAACCTCGTCCTCGCTGACCGAGGAGATGTAGCCTTCGCGCTGAAGGAGTTCAGCGATGCTCTTCTTGATGCGGCTCGCGGGAATCCGCGCCACGTCATGGCGGGCCATGGCGGCGTTGCGGAGCCGAGCGAGCATATCGGAGATGGGATCGGTCATCATAGTCTCACCTCACCAGCTAGCCTTGGTCACACCGGGAAGCTCACCCTTGAGCGCCATATTGCGCAGGCAGAGTCGGCAGAGTTTGAAGTCACGATAGACCGCCTTCGAGCGACCGCAGACGAAGCAGCGGCGAACTTGGCGGGTGGAGAACTTGGGGGGGCGATTCATCTTCGCCCACTGACATGCACGTGCCATATTTCTTCTTGGTCCTCCGAATTAGTTCCTGAACGGCATGCCAAGCTGCGACAGGAGCTCCTTGGCTTCGGCGTTGGTCTTAGCGGTCGTCACCACGGTGATGTTCATGCCCCGGACCTTGTCGACCTTATCGAAGTCGATCTCCGGGAAGACGATTTGTTCCTTGAGGCCGAGCGTGTAGTTCCCAGCGCCATCGAAGGCGCGCGGGCTCACGCCGCGGAAGTCACGAACGCGCGGGAGGCTGACGGTGATCAGACGATCGAGGAACTCCCACATGCGCTCACGGCGCAGGGTGACCATGACGCCGATCGGCTGATTCTCGCGGAGCTTGAAGCCTGCAATCGACTTCTTCGAGCGGGTCACGACCGGCTTCTGACCGGTGATGGCCGCGATGTCGCGGACCGCCGCGTCGATCGCCTTCGGATTCGCGGTCGCCTCACCGAGACCCACGTTCACCACGATCTTCGTGATGCGCGGAGCCTGCATGACATTCTTGTATCCGTACTGCTCGAGGAGCTTCGAACGGACACTGCTTTCGTACGTCTGCTTGAGACGCGGGATGTACTTCTGCGCTTCAGTCATGTCGGTTTAGCTTTCTGCGCTCGTGATGATGGCGCCGCTCTTCGCGACGCGGACCTTCTTGCCGTCGCGCGTCTCGAAACGGACGCGGGTGGCTTTGCCGGTCTCGGGATCGAGCGGCATGACGTTCGAGATAGCGATGGGCGCGGGCTTCTGCTGAATGCCGCCGGCCGACTCACTCGTGGCGCGTACGTGGCGCTTGACCAAGTTCACACCCTCGACGATGACCCGACCACTCTCGAGGTCGATTTTCGCCAGACGGCCCTTCTTACCCTTGTGGTTACCAGCGGTGACCAGAACCTGGTCCCCTACACGCAAGCGGTTCATTACAAGACCTCCGGAGCGAGCGAGATGATCTTCATGAACTTGCGCGCGCGCAGTTCACGAGCCACCGGTCCAAAGATGCGCGTCCCGACGGGATCACGCTGAGCGTTGATGATGACGGCGCTGTTCTCGTCGAAACGAATGTAGCTGCCGTCAGCGCGACGGTTCTCCTTCACCGTACGGACGACCACCGCCTTGGCGATCGACCCCTTCTTCACCTTGCTGTTCGGCATCGCCTCGCTGATCGAGACCACGATGACGTCACCGAGGCTCGCGTAGCGACGGCGGGATCCGCCGAGCACCTTGATGCACTTGACGACCTTGGCGCCGGAGTTGTCGGCGACGTTGAGGACGGACTCTACCTGAATCATGTCTTGTCTCCTCCCCTAGGTCAGCTTGCCAGATCCGGACGCTCGATGAGCCGAGCGACCTTCCAACGCTTCTCGCGAGAGAGCGGGCGATGCTCAACGATCTCTACGCGATCGCCGGTCTTGTATTCGTTGTTCTCGTCATGCGCCTTGTAGCGACGGCGCTCCTTGACGTACTTCTTGTAGACGGGGTCCATCTTGTAACGCATCACCTCGACAACGACGGTCTTGTCCATCTTGTCGCTCTTGATGCGCCCGATGAGCTTGCGGATACGGGCCTTGCGCCCAAGGTTCTCAGTGCTCACGCTTCTCTCTCCTTACGCGCCTTGGCTCGCCTTGCGGCCGCTCAGAATCGTCTCGATACGAGCGATATCTTTCCGGGTCTTGCCGAGAAAGCTCGTGTCTTCGAGCTGTCCGACAGCGTTCTTCATACGACCCTTAAAAAGGTCCTTCTCGAGCTGGCTCTTGAGCTCGATGAGGTCCTTGTCGGTCCTCTCATTCAAGTCACTGAATTTCATTAGAGAACTCCTCGCGCCAGGAAGCGGCAGGAAACGGGCAGCTTGGTCGCCGCGACCGCGAACGCGCCCCGTGCGAGCTCTTCAGGAACACCCGACATCTCGAACAGGACCTTGCCGGGCTTGACCACGGCGACCCACAGCTCGACGGAGCCCTTACCGGAACCCATTCGAACCTCGAGCGGCTTCTTGGTCAGCGGCTTGTCGGGGAACACGCGGATCCAGAGCTTGCCCTGGCGCTTCACGTGACGCTGAATCGCCATACGGCAGGCCTCGATCTGACGGGCCGTGATGTAAGTGCGGTCGGTGGCCTGGAGGCCGTAGTCTCCGAACGAGATGTCGGAGCCGGTCCACGCCGTGCCGCGGTTCTTGCCCTTTTGGACCTTACGGAACTTGGTGCGCTTCGGTTGCAGCATGTCTTACTCTCCGACTCGGCGCGCCTTGCGCTGCAAGACTTCGCCCTTGAAAACCCAGACCTTCACTCCGATGACGCCGTAGGTCGTACGAGCTTCTGCGAAGCCGTACTCGACGTCTGCGCGGAGAGTGTGGAGCGGAACGCGACCTTCACGGTACGTCTCGACCCGGCCCATTTCAGCGCCACCGAGGCGACCCGCACAGCGGATACGCACGCCCTTGGCGCCAAACTTCATCGCCATCCCGAGGCTCTTCTTCATCGCGCGGCGGAACGCGATACGGCGCTCGAGCTGGGTCGCGATGTTCTCGGCGATGAGCTGCGCGTTGGTCTCAGCCTTGCGCACCTCCTGGACGTCGATGAACACCTCGTTGTCCGTGAACGACTGGACGCCGGGGAACTTGGTCTCACCCTTGGCTGCCGTCTTCAGGTTTCCGATCTTGAGCGTCTCGATGCCCTTGCCGCCCTTGCCGATGACCATGCCCGGACGCGCGGTGTAGACGATGACCTTCGCCTTGTTCGCGGCGCGCTCGACCTCAACGCCAGCGACGCTCGCGCTCGCCAGGTAGGTCTTCACGGCGCGCTTGATGCGCACGTCTTCATGAAGCCACTTCGTGTAACCGCGGTCGTCGTACCACTTGCTCGTCCAGGTACGGATGACGCCGAGCCTAAAGCCATAGGGATGTGTTTTTTGACCCATTCTGCCCTCTTATTGTTCCTAGCTGCCGCGTCCGTTACCTCTGATCGAGCTCGATCGTGATGTGGCTCACGCCCTTCACGATCGGCGTAGCCCGACCCATGGCGCGCGGGCGCCAGCGACGCAGATGCCCATTCGGGCCCTGATCCACGGTCGCCTTGGAGACATAAAGCGCGTCGGGGTTCGTCGCGCCCTTTTGTTTTGCGTTGGCCACGGCGCTCGCAAGAACCTTCTTCACGAAGGGAGCACCAGCCTTGGGCGTAAACTCGAGGAGGTGGAGTGCTTCGAGCGCATCGCGCCCGCGGATCATGTCCACGACCATCCGCGCCTTGCGGGGACTGATTCGCTGAAAGTTGCCTTTGGCAGTGCTGATCATGGGAGTGCTTCCGCTCTTCTCGGGAGACCGCGAGGTCACCCGCTTTTCCTGAAACCAATGCCCTCCCGGGCTAAAAACCGCTGGTTCGGACTCTCCCTCTCGGAGAGGGCCGCCTGGCGGGTTATCGGAGGGGCTCTAATTTTTCGGGGCCGCCGCTCCACAAACGGAAGGGTGCCCGCGAAAGGGAGGCGCTAACTAGCAGACCGGTTTCTGGCGCGCAACAGATCGACAATGAAGATCGACGATCCCGAAAGCCTTATTTTCGCGGAAGAACTGAACGGCTGATCGGTGATCTACGTCCAGCCGCCCCAGAACCTTCCTTTTTTGGCCCCGGCCCGCGACCCCCGGGAGGGCCCAGCCGAGCCTTCACCCGAGTCCAAAAGCTCCACGGGGTCCGTCCGGACGCCCCCCGGCGGAGTCAAGCTTCCCTGACTTCCCTGAAGGACCTCGCCACGCTGCGTCGTCTCTCAATCCGAGATCGGAAGGCCGGTGAATGAATCGACGCGCGGCTGCTTGGGTGTTGGCTGGGCAGGGGCGCTCGATGTTCCCTCTTCGCTCTTTTCCGCAGGAGACGCAGGCTTCGTCTGAGGGGTGACCTTGCGCGCGGGAGCTCTCGGACTCGCCTCCGCATTCGCCGCGGTCGCGCTCTTCTGAGCGTCAGCTGGCGCGTTCGCCGTCGCTCGCCCTGATTCCGCTCCGACTCCACTTGGCGCCGGCTCGCTCACCGTCTCCTCGGCCCCGCTCGACTTCTCCGAGGCGAATGGCCGCCCGCCCTGCGCGCCCGCTTCTTCAGCCATCCAAGCTTGGGGCACGAGGGCATCCCTCGAAAGGTCCGCCTCTTTCCGCTCCGCGGGCGCTCCTTCATCCAGCAGTCCCCGAAGCGCAAAGATGCCGACCGACGCCCCCAGCGCGACCAAAATCGCCGCGACCCAAACGCGCCGCGCTCTCTTCGGACGGAGATCGAGATCGCCCGTCTCCCCCGAGAAGACGTCCATCGTCTTCGTCTCGAGGCTCGCGCCCGCGGCGCGGTGCGCCGCGGGCGCTCCGGCCTCCCCCGCCATAAGCCCAGCGTTTCGACTCATCGATAGCTCATGCTTCACGAGCTCACGGGCCGCGTGCAAGAGCGCCTGCACAGTCTGGAAGCGATCCTCGAGATTCGGCGCGAAACCGCGCCGGAAAAGCGGGGCCATAAACGCGAGGTCGGACCGACGCTCCTCGATCGGGATGAACGCTCCCTGACAGATGTTGAAGAGCGCGTCGCCCCGATGTTCGAGGTCGAAGGCGGTCTCGCCCGTAAGAAGCTCATAATAGAGCGCGGTGAGCCCCCAGACATCCGAACGCTCATCGATCGTCTTGCCTCGAATTTGCTCGGGGCTCATGTAGCCGGGCGAGCCGATGATGTGTCCGCTCTCTGTGAGGGAGTCATTCCCGTCACCGAAGGCGATTCGCTTGGCGATACCGAAGTCGAGCACTTTGACGACGGGCTGATCTTCGCCGGCCTCTCGCGTCAGAAATACGTTCGATGGCTTGATATCCCGGTGAATGATGCCGGCGCTGTGCGCGACGATGAGCGCTTTGCCGACTTGTTCGAGGATCGAAAAAGCGAGCTCTCCGCTCGCGGGCCCCGTTCGCTCAATGAACTGGCTCAGGTCTTCGCCCGCGAGCAGCTCCATGACGATGTAAGGGCCCTCTTCGTCCTGCCCGAGATCGTAGACGTGAACGATGTGCCTGCTCTTGAGCTGGGCCAGGGTCATGGCCTCCCGGCGAAACCGCGCGCCGAGATCGAGGTCACTCGCCTCGAAGGCGAGTCTCTTCACAGCCACCTCAGTCCCGAGCTCCGCGTGTCGCGCGACCCAAATTTTTCCCATGCCCCCTTGGGCGAGAGGGCGAATGAGGCGGTACTTTCCGCCAACCAGAGAAGCGGTGTCGCTCATCGAGGGACCGCGGCCCGGAGCGGGCCGTCGCCCAGCTTACCGCACTTTCCCAGGTCCGCTGCATCGTCCCTTGTCGCCCGCGTTTTCGCTTGCTCAAGACTTCTCGCGCTCGCGCACTTCCTCAAAACTTGTTGTAGAACTGCCGCCCGGGGGGAACCTCCGGGCCCCACGCCTCCTTTTGCGTCCACAGGGCGGACGCGGATTCTCCGCCTCTCGGCTCACGCCTCTTCAAAAGCACATGCGAAAAGCTTGTCGTCCCTTCCTTCTTCGCGCCTCTTTCTCGAGCGCGCTCGGAGCCGTTTCGCTGCTCGCCGCCGAGCCCTGCCATGCTGAGCCGACGGCTACCGATCGAGCCGTGGAACTGGCGTACCAAGGTCGGGCACAGTTCGAGGCGGGACACTACCGCGAGGCCCTCACCCTCTTCGAACAAGCCCTCTCAAGCGCAAAATCGCCCGTCTTCGATCTCTATATCGCCCGCTGCCACAAGGCGCTCGGCGAGTGGCTCCGGGCCCTCGATGACTACGAGCGCACCCTGAAGGCGCCCGAGGACCCGGAAAATTCCGCCTGGACCTCGGCGCAGCGGAGCGCCGCGGCCGAGCGCGAAGAGCTCGCCGCAAAGCTCCCCCGCCTCACAATCACCGCTCCCCGCGTCGTCGGAGGGAAGAAACCGACCATCCAACTCGATAGCGTCCCGCTCGATTGGCCCGTGTCCGCGCGCCCTCTCGATCCCGGCAAACACCTCGTCGTTGCTCGCTATCTCGGACAAGAAGAGACGAGGGAAGTGCTCTCGGTGGCCGGCGAAGGACTCACCATCGAGCTCTCCTTCGGCGATCTGCAAGAGTCCCCCCCGCTCGCCCCAAAAGCGCCGCCAGAGGCCAGAGACGACAAGGAGGGCACGTCCCTTTCCCCATGGTTCTGGGGAAGCGCGACACTCGCTGGAGTCGGCCTGACCGCGGGCGCGGTCACAGGCATCCTCGCCTTCACCACCGCCTCCGAAGTGCGTTCTTATTGTGAGCAATCGGGCTGCCCTGGCAACGTTCCCCCCGACCGGGACATGCAGGACATGAGCGAGCTCAGCCGAACGCTCGGCGACGTTTCGACCGTGAGCTTCATCGCCGCGGGCGCCTTCACGACCGCGGCTGTAACGTTCCTCCTCCTTCCGAGAGAGCCCGCCGCGAAAAAGCGCGCTCGCACGCAGGTTCAGCCGCTTCTGACCGGACTCAGCCTGCGCTCAGAGTTCTAACGCAACACTCCCTCATTGGCCGAAGCCCCGCGCTCTTTCACTGGGCGCGGGTCATCTCGCGAAGCTCAACGAGCTCGCCGCCTCGGAAGTCATCGAACCTCGGCGGGGTGACGCACGCCGGAGCCGTACACATCCCGGAGATGCCGATCGAGCCGCTTGTGTAGGGGAAGGGAACTGTCACCTCGTAGACGACCACACCGTTAACGAGGACCTCCACAGCAACCTCATCTGGCTCCGCTCCCGCCCACACGCGAGCTCCGATCGTCCCTCCTTCCGCCACGACCCTGTAGACCCCACCCCAGGTCTGCCACCCGTTATCTCCCTGACACGTCGCGACGCCCAGGTATCCGTGGATGTTGTAAGTGATCTCGATGTGTTTGCAGGTCCCGGAGGATGCGAGGAGGACCAAGTTCATTTCTTCTGCCTCGGTCGATTTCGAGCTGAGGCGTACCTCCGCGGCCTGGGGCAGGGAAAATGTCTCGTTCCAGAGGATCGCGCTCTCACACTGCTCACAGGTGAGAACACCATCCTCTACTCGAAAGCCGTAGGGACTCTTCCAGCGACCATTGAGCGGCTCCGAAAAGTCATCGAGCAGCGGCAAGCCGCCCGTGGAATGGCCACCCCAGCCGCCAGTGCCGCCTGCGCTCTCGGCTCCACCGTTCGGAGCGGAGCCGCCTACGCCGGGCATGCCCCCGGCCGCTTCCGGCTCTCCGCCTCCCGACCCGCCAGCTCCGTCTTGGGCTCCGCCGCTGCCCTCAGGTGCGCCACCGCTGCCCTCGTCTTGAGTGCCGCCACCGCCTTCTCGCGCGCCTCCGCTCGACCGCGCACCACCGCTCGCCTTCTGACCTCCCGCGGCGACAGTCCCTCCCATTCCGCGCGGCTTTCCCCCGGGCGCAATGTCGTCACCGCTCCCGCCGAGCCCGACTCCGGGGGACAAGTCGTAGATCCCGGTCAGGCCATTGCAGGACGACAGCGCGGAAAGGAAGAGACCAACGCCCAACGTCTTAGTGCCCGCCCTCTTCATCACGTCGATCGGAGCCTTAGCACGAACTGCCAAACGTCGACCACAGATGAGGCGCACGATTCCGCTCAAAAAAGGTCGGCGGGGCCGTCGCGCGAGCTTCCACCTGGAAGACCACTCGTGTCTCCGATCGCAAACCTCAAGCGCGCTTGAGACCAGGCAACGGCTTCACCTCAAGAACTATTGATTCGCTATCATTGACAATGAGGGCGACCATGCTCCGGCCGGGCATCACCTCGCCGGGAGAGGAGCTCTCTATTGTGATTCATTCATCTTCAGCCCTTCCGTCGTCCAACTCACACCGATCCCGAAGCAGACGACCGTCGCGCTGGGCACGGCCTCTTCCTTCGCCTACGGAGACATCCCGAACGCGATCCCACTCGACCCCACGCCGCCCACCGCCGTGAGCCATGGACCGTATCCCCCGATTCACGACGATGGTGTCCCAGAGGGCACAGAGCCCTATCGCCTCACACGCCCGGACAACTTCAACTTCGACTACTTCACTCCAGGGCTCAGCTATGGCTGGATTCACTCCGGACCCCTCAACGAATACGCGGCGCTTCATGGCTTCTCCGCGGTCGGGGCCTATAATGACGCAAACAACCAACGCACCGTACCCGCAGCGACCAAGTTCACAATCAACCTCGGGTTCGATCATCTCAGCTATCTGGCGGCGCGCGGCGCGAGCAACTGGGACAACCTCGCTCAGACTTCCGAGTCAGCGCTCACGCTCACGTGGAACCAGACCAACTTGCCCTCTCGCTACACCCACTACGATTGGGTCGTAGCCGACGTAGAGGGCACCCTTCCACGAGGGCCAGGGCCTGAGGATGATTTCTATGCCGAAAGGCCCAATCCCAGCCGCGGCGCGCCCGAGCGAGAAGGATTCCGACGCTCCTACCGAGCCCTCGCCGCTGCCATCAAGGGCAACGGAAAGCTCGTCGGAAACTACGGCTGGTCCCCTGCCGGGCCGCGTGACTTCTGGTCATCCCCCCACCTCTACCCCGAGAACGTGTTCCCCAGCGACCTCGCGGACTGGGAGACGCATAGCGCATCCATCACTGAGATGATGGACCTCATCACTCCTTCTGCCTACGTGGTCCACCCGGGCTCGACCCCGTTCATCGTAATGATGAACGCCGTTCAAGCACGCAACGTGATGAACCTTCGCGCCGACCTCGAGGAGAAGAAGCTCCTACCGTATCTATGGAACTTATTCCACGGCAACGGGGACCCGAGGTTATGGCAGGCGTGGAACCCCCTCACCCGCGAGGAGATGGCCGCCGCGGTATTCGAGCTGCTCCTCACCGGCGTGGATGGGTTCATTCTGTGGGACGCGGAGCCTTCGAATCCCAACCTTGCCTCCGCGCTGCCAGGTGTCTTTCGGCGCGCGCAAGAGAGCTTTGTGACAGGAGCTCCCATCGCAGCCGGTGTGGCGGGCTCTGCTTGCGGCCGCGCTTATCCTGATCCGACGAGCCCTCGCCAGGTCAAAGCCTACGATCCGATCTATGTCGTGAACGTCAGCGATGACCTCGTCGACTATCAGGTCGGCATTCGAGACCCGAACGGCTTTGCGCTCGGTAGCTGCACCCCAGAATCTGATTGTCCCGGCTGCGACCAAATGTCGAGCGCGGAGAGGGCTGAGTTCTTGACCCGGCGCTTCCTACGCGAAGCGCCCCAAGTCGACCTGGTGCCTCTCCCCACGACACCGACCTTCCCTGTCTATCGAATGACGAAGGCCGAGTTCGAACAGCGCATGATGGCTCGCGCTACGAACCTGCGAGCCATGTTCCAGTCGATGGCGCTTGCGCGCTGGATCGAGCGAGCGCTGCACTTCGGCGTGCCCATGGACAGTCTCAAGGCAGGCGCGGACGCGGACCGTCGGGCCGCGCTCCAACGGGGCGTCGGTTTCATCAGCGTCGCCGAGAGCCAGTACGGCCCCTACATGTTCGTGGCCCCCTTTGACGCGGCGTGGCAGAACTCATCGCTCGCCCCTGCGCACATTCGCATCACGAACTTCGGAGGAACCGGTTCGAACCTTACTGTCGTAGCCGATAAGGAGACCCACTATTACGTGCTCTTCCCAGAGCCGTGAGCTGAGCCTCGATTTTGGGAGCGCTCTGGGGCCGACGGGCGTCGCCGGCCCCCACCTTCACTTAATGACGGCGGCAGAAGTCCCCGAGAGGATCGCTTCGGCGAGAGCTTCCGCCTTCAACATCGCGTACGCGTCGCGCACGCCAGAAGTACCGTTCCCGCTCACCGTGTAGCTAGCTTCCGGCAGCGCGAGCAGGATCAAGTTGTACTTGTCGGTGTTGCCTTGACTGATGAGATTCGGACAAGGTCCGAGATAGCCGCCGTTGATGCCGGTCGCCCCAGAGAGGTTCGCTGCGATGGTCCAGCCGAGAGGAAGCTCCGTGATCGATGTCGGAATGTTCCAGACGCCGGAGTGATTCCCGTTCACATCCGGCGGTTGTTTCGTCGTCAGCGTCTCGTCGATCATAAAGAACGCATAACTCATGGTCCCCTCAGGCGGATTCTCCCATTTGAGCGAGGGCGCCTGACCCCAGTTCATCTGACCTCCGCCTCCCTCGCAGGTATGCGCCGCGGGAATCTCTTCTCCGTCCTCGAACTCAGCGCTCGTCAGCGTGAACTCACCGCCGCTCGAGCCCCCGGTCGCGGAGCCGCCCGAAGCCGAGCCACCGGCAGCCGTTTCGCCGCCCGACGAAGCTCCGCCGGACGATGCCCCGCCCGAGGCCTCTCCGCCGGAAGCCGAGCCGCCGGAAGCCGAGCCGCCGGCAGCCGTTTCGCCACCCGACGAAGCTCCGCCGGACGATGCCCCGCCCGCAGGGGCGCCGCCGGCTCCCGGCGCGCCGCCGCTCTCCGCTCCTCCGGACGCTCCCCCGCTTCCCCCAGAAACAGGGCCTGGCTCACTCGAGCAGCCCCCCAAGGCGAAGACCACTGCTAAAGCCGAGACAGGAAACAGGTGACGCGTGATGCGCTGAGTTGAAGTCATGGATCGAGAGGTCCTTTCCAAGCTGAGCCTGAGAGATGTGTGCCGCTATAGACTGAGGCTCTCCGATCTGTGACCGAAAGATTGCCTGGCCGTCACACTTCGTCCGCCCCAGCTCCGGTAGGGTAAAATTTATCCCCCTCCGCCCAAACGCCGGCAGTGTTATTGGATTGTGCTCCAAAGCGCGGACGCGGCTTTTTGAAAGGGCTTCGCGACTTTCGAACAACGCCCTCAGCCCGTGAGCTCGCTCACCAAGAAGGCCCATTACCCCTTCTTCTTGAACATACGAATGAGCGGCGTCGCCCACCAGAACACTCCGAAGAACAGAAGCTCGGGGAGTCGAATGCGCGCCGTCGTCGCGGAGACCAATCCGCGGCGATCGTAGCCTCCACTCACCTTCCACTCATCTCCAGGCGCCCCCGTCCGCTCGAGGTGCTCCGCGCTCGCCAAGGCCGCACCCAGGTCGTCCACAAGAGCCCCCGCGCAGTCCGCCGTGAGGCCTCCCGCGAGGACCTCAGGTCCCGGGAGCCTCGTCGTCCGCACGCTGACCATATAGCTCCGGCTCTCGTGGTCACGCTGCGCCGCCTCCCTCGCGCCCGCTCCGACTTGCTGTCCGGAGGCAAAACCGCCTGCGATTCCGCTAGCGAGCTCGTGCGCCGCCGTCGCGGCTAGGACAGCGCCAGCGTCGCCAACGAATACCACGTTCGGCCGTCGGTGAATCACCCGAGCAGCCGGCAGAGAACGTGCGGGGGCACGCACTTCAAAGCCAACGATCTCCTTCGTGAGGTAGCGGGCGTCGCCGGTAGAAACGCCTCCGGACGAGACGTCAATCGTGGCGCGTCGCCGGTAGCGCCCCGTCGTCCAGATACTCCCCCAGTCGTGGTACCAAAAGTAGAGCACGGCGAGCGCGATCCCGAGGACCATCCCGCCCATTCCCTTGGCGATGAACCCTCCGATGATCCCGAAGAGAATTGCTACGATCAAAAATCCTAATCATGTAACCGAGCGAGCCCGACGCCGGCTCGACACGGAACCTGAACTTGCCCTCTTCCGGGCGCTCGACGACATACGCTGATACCCCGCTCATCACTCCCCGTTTCTTTTTTTCGGTCCCGCCTGTCGGGGCCCAGAGACATCCTACAACGCTCCCCCCTCCCGCGTTCCCACAAAACACAAATCTTCTCTCTCAGCGAGTTGGGTGAGAACTGGCAACAGCAAGCTCTGAGCGTTCTGCTCTCGAAATATGTTTCGGGACAAGGCGCGATGCCCCTTCCCCCGAGCCTCAGGGGGCGCTCTCTCCCCGAAACGCCGAGAGAACCCGCCTGCCGTGACATTTCCGAGGCTCGTTCTAGAAGTCGCGACCGTGCGGGCGCTCACGAGTCCCTTTCTTTTCACGGCCTCTGCGCCGGATTGCCAGGACCTGCTCAAACATGAGCTCACCGTGGGCTCCTCTTTTCGCCTCGCCTTCAGTCGGCCCGGCCTCGTCACCTTCAAATCGGATCATCCTCTCTCCCTGAGCGAACCCCGCCGCAGCAGGCTCGCGACCCTCGAAGGACTCTCGCTCGGCGGCGCCAAAACACTCCCCGAGCTCATTGCGCTCCTCGAGCGAGCCCTCGGAGACGCGCGCTGTCCTGAAGGAGACGCGGAGCCCCCGCCAGCACACGACGCACTCGAGACCGCTCAGACCGAGACCTGGACCCTCGCTGTCCATCCCTGGCCCGTCGCTGAAGACGAAGAGCCCACGAGCGAAGACCGCCTCGCTGAGGCGCGACAAGCCATCGAAAACGCCTGGCCTCTCGAGCGCCGCCGGGGCGCCTTTGAGGTCGGCATCCTGGTCCCGCCCGTGGACCGCGCCCACTTCGGATACTTCGCGTTCCTGCGCCCGCTCGGCGCCTCGGCCCCCGCTGCCAAGGTCATTCCGCCTTCCGAAGCCCCTTCCCGGGCCTATTCGAAGCTCGTTGAAGCCTTAGAACACTTCCAGCTTTCGCTCACCCCTGGCTCCTCAGCCCTCGAGCTCGGCGCCGCTCCCGGGGGCGCCACCTTCGCCCTCCTCGAGAGAGGCATCTCCGTCATCGCCGTCGATCCTGCGGAGATGGGCCCGACGCTCGCTTCTTACGCTCGGAGTCGAGGTCTTCTGCTCCAGCACATCAAAAAACCCGCTCAGGCCATCGACGGGAAAGATCTCCCGAGACTCTCGTCCGCGCCCCGCTACCTCATCTCCGACATGAACGTGGCGCCGCCCGTCTCGGCCCAATATGTCCTCCGGGCCCGCTCCCTCATCAAGAGCTCCCTCGACGTCGCGATCCTCACTCTCAAGCTGAACGATACGGCGGCCCTCGATGCCCTCCCGCGCGTTCTCGCCGAGCTCGAACGCGCTTTCGGCCAGCCTCCCCAAACCGCTCACCTCCCAAGCCATCGCCGCGAAATCGTCGCCGTACTTCAGCGCCGCCCATAACGTTGTCTGCGTAGCTCGCGGTCCACCTGAAACGACGACCGCTCCTCGTCGAACGAGGCTAGGGTCCTCTTCACCGCTCGACGAGCCAGTTCAGGTATTCCTCGAGGTTCGTATAACCATCGCCGTCCCGATCGCCGTTTCGGTCTTCGGGATCGTTCGGCGAGAGCCCACGTTCGAGCTCCCATGCGTCCGCCATGCCATCGCGGTCGACGTCCACAGGCGGCGTCCCCCCTGGCACAGCTCCGACGCCGCCCGACAGCCCCAGCTCCGATTCGTTCGCAATGGTCGCTCCCTTTTTTCCGAGGGAACGAACCTCGTCGATCACGTATTCGTCCGCAGCGTCTCGCACGAGGGACGCGCCCGCGTGAGCGAGAACATATTCGAAGGCCTCCTCCGCGCTCATCTCTCGAACTTCAGGAAACGAAACCGAAGGCACCGCTTTCCAAGTCGCCGTGCCAAAGTCCCCCTGTCCGAGAGGCCGCCCGTCGAGTGCTCCATTCTTGTTGTCGTCGTAGTAGTTCCCGCGCGCGTAGATGTGGTAGGAGGGCGTCGGACTATCGAGTGTTCCGCCTTTCGTCTCCGGGCCCGTGATGAAGTAGGTGCCGACCATATAGCCGTCGGAGCGTCCTTGGGTGTCGCCGAGGATGTAGCCGGAGACGACCCAGTTGTAGACGACGTTATTGACCCATTGGGTCGTCATTCGCGCCTTGGGGTTGCGCGAGTTGTTGTCGATGTAGAGCGAGCGCAGGACGCTCACGCCCTGAGCGTTCAAGAGGCCTCCTGTGCTGTGGGTCTGGAGGCCTTGAGCGACAATGGAGTCTTGGAGCGTGATGTTCTTGAGCTCGTACCCAGACTCTTGATTGAGATCGAAGTTTCCGTCCCGTCCCCAGCTCAGCGAACAGTGATCGAAGATCATGTCGTGCCCGCGGGCGATGGTGACCGTATCTTTCCCGGACTCTCCGCCGCGCCCCATACGAAAGCGCATGTAGCGGACGATCGCGTGATGAGCGTTCGTGAAAGATGTCCCGTCGCCGTACACGATCACGCCTCCGCCCGGAGCCGTTTGGCCGGCGATGGTCTGGTTCTCCCGAAACACCAAGCGACTCTCGAGCCGGATCACCCCGCTCACCTCGAAGACCACCGTGCGGTTCGGCTGACTGATCGCCTCCCGAAGCGAACCCGGGCCGCTATCGTTCAAGTTCGTCACGTGTGCGACGTCGCCACCGCGACCGCCTCGTGCGTATCGCCCGAAGCCCTCGGCTCCCGGGAACGAAAGCACCTCCCGCGGCGCTCCACCGCCAGCGCTCGAGCCTCCCGCCTCGCCCCCGTGTGTACCGCCACTGCTCGCCCCTCCCGAAGGCTGGCCGCCACCGCCTCCGCCTGTGGCCGCCGTGCCCCCGGCACCCGAAGGCGCTCCCGCGCTTGAGGTCGCGCCCCCGCTCGCTGGCGCACCGCCGCTCGAAGGCCAATCGTCGCCCGCACCCGTCTCAGCGCCTCCCGCTCCCGGCGACCCCCCCAGCGCCGAGGATGCCCCCGTCCCCGCGGCGTCGCCTCCCGCCCCCGAAAGCTCTCCGCCCGTCCCGTCGCCGAGGTCACTCGCCCCCGGGTGCCCCGAGCAAGCCGACAGAATCAGAAGCGAAGACCAGGAGCGCCGGATGAGCCGCATTCCCGTCCATGCGCGTCCCGTCCTATTCGATCATGCTGGAGCACTCTGCCCTGTCGCCCAAACTCGAACGGCCTTCCGTCGCCCCTGCCCGAAGTACGACCTCGCGGCTCTCTTCGATCCTGCAAGGATCTTCGTCAAGCTTGGAGGTGGCGACCAGCAGGCTCGCCGCGAAGCAGCTCGGCCGAAGCCGGGTCGCCCAAATCGCTCCGCAAAAAACAACCCCCGCGCTCAGCGCAGCCCGCCCTTTTCCCATCTATCGCCCCGTCCCTGCCGTTCACACTGCTATCACTTTTCCCTAGCACGCGCCCCGCGTCGCACCCGCATTCCCTACATGCGCCCCTACTCCGGCCTCTCAGCCGAAGGGGCTCACTCTCTCACTTTCTGCTGCTCTTCCACCCCGTCCTTTGGCTGCCGAGGTCCGGGCTCGGAAGGACCCCTCCACCTGCGACGAGCCGCTCCGCCGTCCCCCTCGAGCGCCGCCGAAGAGGATCACTCCTCCTCCCCCCCCCGCGCTCACTCTCATCACAGAGCCGACCCATGAGTGAGTTGTATATTATCCGGCGAGGACTGGGCGTCTCACACCTCCCTCACTGTTCCCTATTCACCGAGCGCCACCTCTCCCTCAACCCGTCGGAGGCGAAGCGCGTCTCTCGGACCGTCGGACAGCTCTTCCCTCCCCTCATCCCCAGGACAGCTCCCAAGGTTCCGCCTACCAGACCCGCTCGGCAAGCTTCTTGACCATCCGCGTTCACTGACATGAAACATGGCAAAAATGCATGCGGACGCTCGCTAGTCTGCCTGCTCAAATGCCGGAAGAGTAACTCGCACTCACGAGAACATGACATTCATGGAAGCGCTTAGATCGCCTTCCGCAGAGTCGATTCTCGTGTTTCCCTGACGCATCTGTGCTTTAACGCGGATGGCGGGGGCGCCAGGATCCGACCTCGACAAGTGTCGATTTTTCGATCAATCGAGCCCTTTTGCCGCGCTTTTTCAAGGACCCGTTATGACAAGCAGATCCCGACTTCGCACCGCTACGCTCCTCACTTTACTCGCATGGATCCCCGCACTGGCCTGTAGCTCAACGAGCAGCGACGGCGCGGTCGGCACCGGCGGCGATCCCTCCTCTTCGGGCGGCGCCGGCCCAGGCGCCGGTGGAGCCGTTGGCGGTTCGTTCACAGGGGGCTCCGGTCCCGCGGGCGGTTCCGCTGCGGGCGGAAGCGCAAGCGGTGGCGACTCGACGAGCGGCGGAACCGGCGCAGGCGGCGAAGCAGCCGGCGGGGGCCCCGCAGGCGGTGCGCCGGGAGTCGGAGGGGAAGGCACTGGCGGAGAAGGAACCGGCGGCGCGCCCCCCGTCGATCCGGACGTGCTGACAGTTCAGCTCCAAGAGGTCCGACAAATCATTCGCGGCTTCGGCATCAACGCGACCATCATGCCTTCAGGGAAGAGCCTCCCCTGGAACCAGCTCTTCACCCTCGAAGGGGAAAACGCGCTCGGTCTGTCCATTCTGCGCATCGGAATGCATGAAAACGGCGGACACCGCGACGTCCCGAGCGATTGGCAAACGGCGCGGACCCTGGGCGCGCGCGTGATCGGCTCCTGCTGGAGCGCTCCGGCCAACTGGAAAGACAACAACAGCACGACCGGCGGAGGTCACCTGCTCCCGGCTCGCTACGCTGACTGGGCGACTCGAATCGCCACCTACGCCAAGGACAACAACCTCTACGCGATGTCGATCGGAAACGAGACCGACTTCGCGTCCTGCTCTCCCTCTCAGGGCCGGCCTTGCAGTCCTCCGCTCACCGACGAGTATGAGTCGATGGTGTACACGGGTAAGGAGCTGGCCGAGTTCGTGAAGGTGGCCGGGCCCATCTTCAAGTCCGTGGCGCCCGATACGAAGATGATCGCTCCCGAGGCTTCCCTCTGGATCCACGTCTGGAGCAGCATCTCACCGACTAATAAGGCCAACGGCGGCTACGACAGCTCCGATCCTCTCGAGTGCAAATGCTACTCGAACGAGATCAGCGCGAGCGTCGAGATGACCTGCGCTGCCCATTGCAAGAAAGGGGCAAACGGCGAGCTCGCGGAAGGCGGCTACGACTACGGGCACTGGCTCGCCAAAGACCCCGCCGCTTGGGACGCCTTCGACATCCTGGGCGTGCACGAATACGAATCACAGGTCGCCTACGCGTGGCCGAGTGACGTGAACGGCGGCGTCCGCGACAAGGAAGTCTGGCAGACGGAGATGTCCGGCGTGATGTACTGGCCGGAGCAAGGCCCCTCGACCAACATCGACAACGGTCTCGCGGTCGCCCGCTGGATCCACTCGGCGATGACCGTAGGCGAGGCGTCCGCCTGGCTCTACTGGTGGTACGAAGCCTACTACCAGAACGACAACGAGGGCCTCGCGCTCATTCAGGGCAGCAGCACCATCGCGAAGCGCTACTACACGATGGGCAACTTCAGCCGTTACATCCGCCCCGACACCTTCCACGCGGTGCGCGTAGCGGGCCCCTCCCCCGACAACGTTCAGATCTCCGCGTACAAGGGTGATAACGGCGAGCTCGTCATCGTCGCGATCAACTCGACGAGCGCCGAGGTCCAGGTACCGATCGCGATCAGCGGCGGCACCGCTCCGGCCTCGATGATCCCCTACGTGACTTCAGCCTCGGCCAACTGGGCCGCAGGAGCGGCAGTCGCCGTGGCGGATGGTTCGCTCCCGGCGACCCTGCCGGCCAAAAGCGTCACGACCTTCGTGAGTCAATAAACAGTCAAGCTCGGCCCCCTCGTGAGGGGGCCACCCCGTCACACAACTCGGGTCGATCCAAAAAGGCGCACGCCACGGCGTGCGCCTTGAGCTTTTTGTGAGTGATCCCCGCTCATGTCCGTCTATTTCTCTTGGGCCACGGTCTATCCCTCTAAGGATTGATCACAACTGGTGCGGACTCTCAAAGGGACCGGCCAAGCCGAAAGGTCAGAAGCCTCTCGTGTTGTCACTTTCCCGTGACCACGCCCGGAGGCAAAAGCTCACAGGGCAAACTTCGCCCGGACGGGCGCGCTAGATTTCCCGGTCGATCCAAACAGCCCTCGAGGTGGAGCTTCGAATTCACCCCAACCTCATTGGAACAACCGATGGCCGCCAGAGCGAGAAAGAAGACAGGAACGACAAAAGCAAGCGAGCGCATCAGTACTTCACCCAGAACTCTTTCTTGGCTCTGATCTTGGAGAGAGCGGTCACACCTTCAGTCCCGTCGATGAGCTCGGCGGTCGAGGCGCTTGCGCTGTACGCGGCCGTTCCTTGCCAGACGATCTGGGCATCCGCGAAGAACAGCGCGAGCTCTGTGATGTCATTCTCCACCGTGTACTTGTTCCAGCCCGGGGCCCGGGCCGGTAGTACGATCACGGTCGGCGCTGGCTCGACGTCAGTCTCCCCTTCGTCTCCCACCCAATCGGTCGTCACTTCTGTCTCGCCGTTCGCCGATCTACAGGTCTGGTGCGCCGGAAACTTGAGCTGCGTGAAGGGCGCATCAGGCGGCTTGAAGCGCAATTTGAGCCCGTAGTACGCGATGTCCTCCGCTAGCGCCTTGTCCTTCGTCCACGTTACACTCACGATGGCTCCTGCGGCGTCCTTTTCGATCGTCGCTTCGTCGAACCCACTGAGCTCCGGGCGCACCGACGTCACCCCTGCGGGGATTTCCACCGTGACCGACGTCGTGTCCAACGCCGCGCCGTCCGCCTCGCAACCGTGACCTACGCCGAACACAAACACATCTGATGCTCCGGCGAAGGCCGGTCCGGCGTTCGACCCCTTGAGAGAGATGTGTGCGTGCACGACCCAGGGCACGAGAACCAGGGGGACTACGAAACAAAACGGGCGTAAAGTGTGCATATTTTCTCCTTCGAAGGGACTTCGAGTGTACCGACTCCTCAGTCCTCCTTAGTCGCCCCAGTCTGCCGCGAGAATGCGACATATTGTCGCATTCCAATCAAGAGAGATCTGCTAGACACAGAGCTCCATGCACCTGAACGTTGGGCGCCTCCCACCTCTCGCGATCCTTCTCCTGAGTTGCTCGGGGAGCAGGACGGGTAATGGCGTTAGCCGCGAAGAGAGCTGCGCCGTATCGCCTCCGACACAGTGTCCCGATCCTGCGCCGACCTACGCAGATGTTCGACCAATTTTCCACGAGGCGTGCGCGTCGTGTCACGACCCAGCCGATCCGACCGGCCCATGGCCCCTCGACTCCTTCGAGCACATCGTGAGTTGGCGACCGGAGGTCGGCGACGAACTCCGCAACTGCACGATGCCACCGCTTGACGGCGACCCCCTGCGCCCCTCGGATCGACTGCTCCTGATGGAGTGGGTGCTCTGCGGCATGCCGCAATGAACGCCACAGGAAACCGCGCCCTTGAGCGAATTTCTGTGGCCCTTGCTGTTCTCTCGCGGGCCTCGCCCTGGTGCCAGGCCGCCGCGCGCCCTCGGCCCAGATAGAGCCGAGGTTCTTCCGCTCCGAGCCGAGAGCACTCGAACGCTGGTTCGCCGTTGCCTCCTTTATGCGCGGCACGAGCGCCGTGGACCGCGGAGTCTCGACCACTGCCCACCGAGGCTCCGCAGCGCGCCGCCGGTCGGGGCAACCTGCGGAGACCCCGCGCCTCCGACGGGCGGCGCCTGGGGTGGGACCTGAGGGGAACCGCCGTCTGCCGGGGGAGCCTGGGGCGCGACGCCTCCCGTTCCCTTGGGAGCGTCGGAATCGCCATCGTCACCGCACGCAGTCCCGAGCGCGAGCAGAGTCGCGGCACAGAAGAGCGCAGAACCCGGACGCGGGGCGCGCATGAGAGCCGGGACACGGGGCGGCGCGGTCGGACGTTTCTGGTTCATGGAAGATCCCTCCTTTGCGAATTGTGTGCCCGCCCATAGGTCCGGTCAATCAGGAGGATTCCATGAGCGCAACGTCGCGCGTCCAGGCCCCAAAACCCTGTTCCTCACAGGCCACTCGCCCCTGTGCCACCTGTGCCACCTCCCGCTCCACTCGGATCGGGGTGCCCTAGTGTCGACTTCCGCCGCCACAAACCGCTCTCGAATCGACAAATCCCGCGCGCCAGGAGCCACATCGCTTTTGACGACCGGCCTCAGAGCGCCAGCTCTGTCGCATCTTCCTCCCTTCGACGATCTACGATTGGGTGAAGTGTATACACATTGCTGATCGAGGTGGTCGAAGTCGAGCTGCTCTTTTGATCCAACAGCGCAATCTACTCCGACGTTTCCACCTCGACCGAGCTGGACCTCTGGCCACCGGGATTCTCAACAACGACGGTTAAGGATCCGTTCGATGCCTCCTCCGGGAGGAGTGCATAGATCGTCTCCGGATCGACCACGCTTCGGGAGTTCGAGTCGACTTCAACACCGTTGATGAAGACCCGCGCGTCCCGGCTGAAGCCCTTGCCAATGATTTCGATGCCGAGTCGGGCCTTGTCGTCGACCTCAAAGAGCTCTTCGGTTGCCTTCCGGAGGACGGGGGTTGAGGGCTTGGGAACATATTGAAACAACGCGGTCCCATGCTCCGGGACCGCTTCGCCGAGTTCGACTCCATCTTGGTCCACGAAGCGGACTCTGTAGAGATCGCGCACCAGCCGACCCTCATGATCGTAGGTCTGAACATTCAGGGAGACTGGGGCTCCCGAGAATGTCCGGTAGGGTGCGTGAAGAATGACTTGGCTCGGAGGACCCGCTTTGACTCGCACCAGTCGCATGGACGGGCGAACAACCCACTCAGTTGCATCCGGTGGGAACGCGCCCTGCGCGGTGCTGAGGTCGACTTCGATGCGGATGAGCGTCGAACTCGTCGCAGGGGCCGGGGCATAGGAGAGCGTGAGCTGTTCCTTCTCCAGAACGAAGGATTGAGGTTCTCCTGTCACTCCGATGGTGATGAGGACTGTCGCCCCGAGGACGTCGTCCGGGCTTGCGTCGATGAGCGCGGCAATCTCGTCGGCGGTGACTACAATCTGCGCTTCCTCTTCGGCGGCAATCTCAATGCGTTCAACCCGCGGGGATACGAATCGAGGCTTGTTCGATCTTGTCGCGGCCAGCCAGAACATGAGCTCTGTTGCTGCGTCTAGACCTGCTTGGGACTCCCGAAGCAGAGCTGTCGGGCCGAGGATGGAAGGAACGGACCTTTCTACATGGAGCCGGTTCGTGCTCGCGGCCCGAACCATGCCATCGCTTGTGTCGTCGGCCTTGTTGATGGCGTTGGAGAAGTCTTCGATTTGACCGTCGATTGAAGTGTTGACGGCAGAGTCGGCGGCGCTGTCCTGACTCAAGAACTGGGAGACCATATCGGCGTTGCTGGCTGCCGGGACGTTATGGCCGGGCGCTCCCACGCTCGGTGAGCTCAAGCTGGCGAGAATCGGGAGGACATCATGCGCGAACTCAGCGGCCAAGGCGTCCTCGAGGGTGCTCTCGTCATGATCTTCGAGGGCCTCAAGCTCGTCGCGGAAATATTGCATTGGGGTTCGCTCATCGGTCTCTGAACGACAGCCACCTTTCCAGGGCGTGAGCAGATGGATAGGGCTGAGCGTTGTCGATGACGTTTGCATAGCGAGGCCAACCGAACCGAGAAGGCTGAGCGAGGCGACGGAGAGAGAAAGACTTGTGTCGTATTGAATGGCGCGCGCGAACCCACCCCCGTCTGGACTCAAGAAGGAATAGCCGACGGACCAGGGTCCGACGCCGAACGAGAGCGATACGGAACTGAGTCCTTCTAGAAACTGAACCGACAGCGCTCCAGAGCCGTCACCGGCGATGACGCCCACTCCTGTACTTGTGCCGGCTTGAACAAGGTTCGGGGGTAAATAGACGCTCTTTCCTTCAGCAACGCTTCCGAAGATCCCGTCCTGACCGAAGTAGAAGGTAGACGAGAGACTCTGGTCGACTCCGTAGGTCCCCACCGAGATCGTCCTTGTCAAATAGGAAAGGGCATTCCTCGCTGTGCGGATGGCCGTCACGGGTGCGCCTCCGGCGGGGCAGCCGAGACTGGCCCGGCTCGTTCCCCGTGTGCGCGCCTCCTCGAATGTGCCACGCGTATCGTGTGTCTTGGCGAACGGGACCCGATTTCCTTGATGCGGGGAACCTGCGCGCGGTGGAGTCGCCGATCCGCTTGTCTGCCTTTCAGGACCGTCCAGCACGACCTCAACCGGGGTGGCTTCCAGAGTGCCGTCGGCATGCTCGATGACAGCGCGGATCCCTACAGCACGTCCCTCCGGACCGGGGACGTAGAGGAATCGAGGTGGCGCCAGAGAATCTTTGGAAGGGAGGTCAATGGGCGGATCGCCGCTGGGGCCGTGGTGGGGGCCGTCCGCCCCTCCTCCACAGGCCATCATTTGGCCGGAGAGAAGTAGGGTTGCGGCCGAGATTCTTCGATTCAATGGAGCGGTGAACATGGCGTGGTCCGGGGCCTTTGCTCGGGTGAACGATTGCAAGACCTCAGTTCGGCCGCTGCGCGAGCGCGTTGCACGGAAAATGGATGCGTCGTGACCTCCGTGACCCGAGCGACAGCGAAAGCGGACCCGCACCCCTCCCGTGGTTCTTGGCAGGACTCCTCAGCCGCCCAGGCGAACCAACGCTCAAGCCGAGATGCGGATGCGAGAGCATCCATGCGGCAAACAGCCGAAAAGGGGAGTCCGCTAGAGCGACCCCTCGAAAGACGCTCCGCTGGCGCGTCTCGCTGTGGCTTTTGTGAACAGCTCGATTTCGCTTTCCGAGACAGGAGGTCGCGGAGCGCTTGGTCAGATCGGGCGGATGCTGAGCTCTTGTCCACCGGCGTGCCCGCCGAAGCGGCGATGGATCTCGTGGGCACGGTAGGCGAAAATCTTCTCGAGATCGGCCCGCACGAAAAGGCGAAATGCGAGATCACCGAGCGTTCCGAACGGCAACTCGAACTCGACCCGATCGGAGAGGCGTGTGCCATCTCTTTCGGCTTCGAAGGTGTGGAGGTGGCGCCAGAGCCGATAGGGACCGCGGAGCTGGGTATCGATGAAGCGCGCGCCCGGTTCGTACTCTTCGATGCTGGTGCGCCAGCCGAGCGGGAGACCGCGGAGCGAGATCGTATAGTCGATGATCGCGCCCGGCCGCATCTTGAGCTCACCCTGGGTTCGAATGCGAAAGCACAGGAAGGGCGGGGTGAGCTGTTCGAGGTTCTCCGGGGCTTCGAAGAAGGGCACGACTCGCTCGGGAGGTGATTCAACCCACTGGGTGGCGACGAGTTCGTAACGAGACATAGTCAGCGCAAAAACGCGCGCCCGTGAATCCCTATTCCTAGTGCATCGCCCTGACGCTTGGGTTCTCCCGATCGGACACGAGGGTCGCAGGTTTCGTGAGTCGCTCGCGAAGGATCGTTGGCACAACCCGAGAGCCGCCCAGGGTGCGACAAATGGAGAGAGGCTCAAGCCCGTGTGGGCTTGAGCCTCCGTGTCCATCGACTACCCCTGACTTCACGTCAGAAGCAAATTTGGTCGGTCGCGTCGACCTCACCGGCCTGCAAGATCCCGTCGTTGGCTATTCCACCGCCGTCTCCGTTGTCGAGACCTGACTCGAGCAACTTGCTTCCGGCGCCACAGGCGCTGCCGACGCTCAGGTTGTCGAGTCCGAGCGGCGTGGCGGATGTTCCATCGGCCTGACGCGGAGCAATCACAATCATGTCTGCATCAGCGAACGCAAGATCCAGGAACGTATAGGAAACAGCGTCGGATGCACCCGAGTAGGGAATGTCGCCGGCGCGCGTCTCGCTGCCCGTCTGGACGCCGTCCTTGTAGGCATAGAAGTGGACGTTTGCCGTAGGCCAGTTTCCATCATCCAGCAGCTCTATCGAGTTGAAGGACGTTTGGCTGCCATCTTCAGTGTAGATGACGTAAAAGAGCGCGTTCGTTTGGGGGCGAATGATCCGGCTGTTGTGGTATCCGTTGATATTGTAGACGTATGCTGACCAACCACCTGTCGGTGTGGTCGAGGCGATCGTATCGGTTGCGACGAAGGTTAGATTGGTGCCCAAAGCTGAGACCAAAAGGGCGCCTCCCGTGCCGCTCGCTGAGGCGAAATCGATCGTCGTTAGGGTGCCCGGGTAGCTCGAGATTTTGATGAGACTATTGTAGCCGTTGGTTCCGTTGGCTCCGTCTTCGCCAGCAGGCCCGGTATCGCCGGTGGGACCAGCTCCACCCATGGCTCCCACGGGGCCGACGTCTCCGGTGTCGCCCGTGGGGCCAGCAGGCCCGGTATCGCCGGTGGGACCAGCTCCACCCATGGCTCCCACGGGGCCGACGTCTCCGGTGTCGCCCTTTGCTCCGTCGAGACCGCTCGGCCCGGTTGCTCCGGTATCGCCCTTTGCTCCGTCGAGACCGCTCGACCCGGTTGCTCCGGTGTCGCCCTTTGCTCCGTCGAGACCGCTCGGCCCGGTTGCTCCGGTATCGCCCTTTGCTCCGGTGTCGCCCTTCGCACCATCGGCCCCATCGCAAACGTATTCGACGCCTTCGACTTCGCCCGTTGCGAGCTCGCCGTCATGGTCGATATCGCTGCCGTAGGACACCTTCTTTCCGCCATTCTCACAGCGCGAGCCCGCGGGCTCGTCCTCGACGCTCATGAGAGCTGAAGCTCCTGGCTCGCCCTTTTCTCCTGTGCATGCCGCGAGCGCCAGCCCCGCTGAGAGACAGGTCAGCCATCGAAGCGTGCTATTTGCATTCATCTTCAGTTCCTCCATTGCTTGAGTCGAACACGTTGGCGTGAAGACACGGCGCACGCAGAGGGACCCCGCCCCGCCAATCCTCGCGTCACGCATTCCGACCCCCCCACAGTGCAAGTTAACCCCTTCGACGTGAGATTTGGAAGATACTTGTGGCGCCTTGGCGGGAGGCGAAAAGACGGATGAAGATTCGAGAGTCTTCGGCTTGCGGGTCAGTGCGAACTATGTGCGGCTCTTCGGCAGTTTGGTTCGACCGACAGCCCCCGCACAAGCTTGAGCTCGCTGCACCGTCGAGCAGTATGCAACTGTGAGTTTTCGGGCGCCTTCGCGCCTCCAGGCTGGTGATGCGGTGCAGGAGCTCGACGGACGCTGAGACTCTCCCCGTCTGGCTCGTCGGCGTTCGGCTCGGTGGCGCTCGACCCGCCTGTGGCCCTGGACCGTGGGGTATGATAGAATCGAAAGCGATGTCGACCCGGGAGGACCGCGCAGCTCACCGACGCGCCACTTGGTCCGGCGGGAAGGTCTCCTCGTTCCAGGCGATCGAGGAGCTGGATGAGGAGCAGTCAGAACAGATTTCCCCCGCAGCCCGCCTCGGTTTGGTTTGGTCACTCGTCGAAGATAGCCTAGCCCTCGGAGGATATCGTGGACCTGCACCCCGACTTCAGCGATCTGTTGGCGGAGTTCGGCCGCTTCGCGGTTAGATACGCGCTCCTCGGCGGCTATGCCGTGGGCTATTACTCGAAGGCGCGCGCGACCAAGGATCTCGACCTCCTCATCTCGGGCGTGGACGGGAACTTGGACCGCGTTGCGTCCGCCCTCGCTGCGTTTGGCGCACCGGCGGCCATCGTCGAGGCGGCTCGGACTATGGGTCCTTCCGAGATCGTGTACCTGGGTCAGCCGCCGCTTCGCATCGATCTTCTCCGGTCGGCGGACGGCATCGACACGGAAGCGGCTCTTGATCGAGCGCCTGTTATCGAGCTCCCCCATCTCCAGGTTCCGGTGCTCGCTCTTGACGACTTGATAGAAAACAAGCGGGCAGCGGGCCGGCCGCAAGATCGGGCGGACGTCGCGGCGCTCGAGCGGGTTCGGACGCGCTCGGAGACGTAGCTCGCTCACCGGCCCGAGAGCAAGCCGGTGAGCAAAACACAAATGGGCACGCACCTTTCGGCGCGCGCCCACTCGAGCGTCCTCACGAGGAGGTCTTACTTGCCCTTCTTCTTGTCTCCGGAGTGACCGGTGAAGGTGCGGGTCGGCGCGAACTCGCCGAGTTTGTGTCCGACCATGTTCTCCGAGACGAAGACGGGGATGAACTTGCGGCCGTTGTGAACCGCGAAGGTCATACCAATCGCCTCAGGGATCACCGTCGACCGGCGCGACCAGGTCTTGATGATCTTCTTGCTCTTGTCGGCGCCTGCCTTCTCGATCTTGCTGAGCAGATGCCCGTCGATGAAGGGGCCCTTCGAAACGCTACGTGCCATTTTCTCTTACTTCGCCTTCCGGTGCTTGATGATCATCGAGTCAGTACGCTTGTTCTTACGGGTCTTCAGGCCCTTGGCGAGCTGACCCCAGGGCGAACAAGGGTGACGGCCACCGCTCGTCCGGCCCTCACCACCACCCATCGGATGGTCCACGGGGTTCATGGTGACGCCGCGGTTATGAGGACGGAAACCGAGCCAACGAGCGCGGCCCGCCTTGCCGAGTTTGACGTTCTGGTGCTCGGCGTTCGAGACCTGACCGACCGTCGCGCGGCACTTGATGTTGATCTTACGGACCTCGCCGCTCGGCATCTTGACCTGAGCGTAGTCGCCGTCCTTCGCCATCAGAGTCGCCGCCGTTCCGGCGGAACGAACGAGCTGGCCGCCCTTGCCGACCTTCATCTCCACGTTGTGGATCAGAGTGCCGGTCGGGATCGCGAACAGCGGGAGCGAGTTGCCCGGACGAATATCCGCGTTCTTGCTCGAGACGATGCTGTCGCCCTGCTTCAGGCCATCGGGAGCGAGGATGTAGGCCTTCTCGCCGTCAGCGTACTGGATGAGAGCGATGCGCGCGGTGCGGTTGGGATCGTATTCGATCTCCTTGACCACCGCGGGGACGCCGATCTTGTTCCGCTTGAAGTCGATCAAGCGGTAACGGCGCTTGTGACCACCCCCGCGAAAGCGCGAGGTGATGCGCCCGTGGTTGTTACGGCCGCCCGTCTTGCTCAGGGAGTCGAGCAGCGAACGCTCAGGCGTCGTCGTCGTGATGTCGGAGAAATCCGAGATTGCGAGAGCGCGACGCCCGGCCGAGGTCGGCTTGAATGAACGAATGCTCATGATTACTTGTCACCTTCCTCGGCAGTCGCCGCGAAGAATTCGATGTTGTGGCCGTCGGCGAGCGTCACGATCGCCTTCTTCCAGTTCGGCTTCTTGTACTCGCGGCGTCCGATGCGCTTGATCTTGCCGCGCTGGACGAGCGTGTTCACGCCCGCGACCTTCACGTCAAAGAGCTTCTCGACCGCGTCCTTGATCTGGATCTTGTTAGCGGCGAGATCGACCTCAAAGACGACCTGGTTGTGTGCGTCCTTCAGGACGGTCGCCTTCTCGGTCAACGCGATCGGGCGTTTGATGATGTGTTGGGGGGTCATTCTGCAGTCCCTTCTGCTTTTTGAGCGAGACAACGCGCCTCGAGGGCCTTCACGGCCGCCTTCGAGACGACCAGGTGATCGTGGCGAAGCAGGTCGTAAACGTTCACGCCTTCAGGAGGCAGGAAGTTCGACTCTTTGAGGTTCCGGATCGAGAGCTTGAGGCTCTGATTCTCACCGGCGTCGACCACGAGGTTCTTCTTGCCGGCCTTGAGGTCGGAGAGAACGCTGACGAGCTTCTTGGTCTTGGCTTCACCGAGATCGATGCTGTCGACGACCGTGAAGCGGCCTTCCTTGACGAGGAGGCTGAGCGCACCACGCAGCGCGCCGATACGGACGCGACGCGGGGGACGGTAGCTCCAGTCCTGGGGCTTCGGGGGATGAGCCCGACCACCGCCCACGAAGATGGGCGCGCGGATCGAACCGTGACGAGCGTTACCGGTGCCCTTCTGCTTGTAGATCTTCTTGCTCGATCCTTGGACAGCGGCGCGCTCTTTACCTGCGCGAGTCCCTGCGCGACGCGACGCGAGCTGAGCCACGACGACCTCGTGGAGCATCTGCTCACGCACCTCGGCGCCGAACACCTCGTCGGAGAGCTCGAGCTCGCCGACCTTTTCGCGCTTGAGATTGAATACGTCTACCTTCGCCATGAGAGTCTCCTTAGCTCTTCAGCTCGACGTCGACGCCAGCCGACAGGTCCAGTTTCATGAGGGCCTCGAGCGTCTGGGGGTTCGGCTCGAGAATGTCGATGAGCCGCTTGTGCGTCCGAACCTCGAACTGCTCGCGCGACTTCTTGTCGATGTGGGGGCCGCGGAGCACCGTGTAGCGGCGGATCGAAGTCGGGAGCGGGATCGGCCCAGCCACGCGCGCGCCGGTGCGCTGCGCGGTCTCGACGATGTCGTTGGTCGACTTGTCGAGCAGCTGGTGATCGAATGCCTTGAGGCGGATTCTAATTTTGGTTGCGTCAGCCATGTTCGAGTCTCTTTGGACGAAGGAGCCGCTGACCCGTTACCGGACCAGCGGCTCTTGTGAAATCAGGCGAGGATCTGCGAGACGACACCGGCACCGACGGTGCGGCCGCCTTCGCGG